>Ga0181539_1003383_pt1 | contig 14722 bp, 12 predicted proteins | sample PEATcosm2014_Bin_46_FD_119767 | JGI IMG/M metagenome (GOLD analysis project Ga0181539, IMG submission 119767) | Peatland microbial communities from MTU Mesocosm Facility, Houghton, MI, USA - PEATcosm2014_Bin23_60_metaG | ecosystem: Environmental > Terrestrial > Soil > Wetlands > Peat | place... | reverse complement strand
GAAGAAGGAGGGAAAAAGCAAATCAGGAAGAATAAAAACCAAAGGCAGGGAAGCAAAAGGCTTTTGCATGCGCAAAATGGAAGAAAAACGAGCCGCATGTTAGCCGGTCAAGCAGCCAAAAACCGCATTTTAAGACGGAAAAACGGCCCATGTGGACCGCTCTTTCCTTGACGGGCCTGGACATCACCGTGGCCCGATCCCGGATCAATGCATAGCACAGAACTTGAGGCATTATTCCGGATAAGCAAAATCAGCAAGAGCATGGCAAGTAAGATATGATGGTAAAATTAACCCAATTAACGCATATGAAAAAAGGAGAGAATCATGTTACAAAATAAGTTGAAAGTGATCGGACTTGTGACGATTCTTACCATAGCTTTTCTGCCTCTTTTTGCTCAGGCACAGTCCACTTTCAAACTCTCGTGTTCAGCAGAAGGAGATGCGTATATCTTTAATGTGGATATCAATTCATCTAGTGTCAACGGTCGCCATGTTGATATTACTGAAGAGGCTATATATTGGTCTGAGGCACCAGGTGGCTATGGGACTGCAATACACAGCTATTATATAAATAGATACACGGGTTGGTTTAGAACCCGTGTATCAGCTGGAACCGGACATGAGTCAGAGAAAGTAGGCCAGTGTCAAAAAGTCTCAGAGAAGCAGTTCTAAGCTCAATTCATGCAGGATCTAACATAGATTTTTTCAAAGCGGCCTGAGCCCTTTCTACCAAGCCGCCTTTTTACCTCAACTATGATCTCCTCATGCGTGAGCGATCTGAGCATCAAATCCTCCCATCCTTTCAGCAGCCCAGATCAAAGCCAATTTAAAACCGTCCTCACCTGGCGCCTATCCCTACTTCTCTGACCATGTCTCCCCAATGGCAACTTCCACTTCAACCGGAACTTTGCCGAGATAAGTTTTGCCTGCCTGAATCATGGTCTCCTTGAGAATTACAGCAGCTTCCTCTGCCAACCCATCAGAAACTTCGAGAATGATTTCGTCATGCACCGTTCCGATAATCTGGGCTCCTGTACCCAGCAATCTTTGAGGGAGTAATGCCAGTGCCTTCTTTGTGATGTCTGCGGCTGCCCTTTGGACCGGCGTGTTGTAGAGTGTGTCCTGAAACTGAAAAAACCAGTCCTATTGACGTTACACTTGCATGTTCAAACGGGAAATCGTATGGTTTTACGAGCTTTGGGATTGTTCCAGAAGTTTTATTGGGCCGAATCCGATCCGAGCATGAGGTTTGGATGCATAGCAGATAACTTGATGCATTATTCCGGCTGAAGGAAATTTTATGGCAAAATTTATGCTGTGGTTTAAGGAAACCAGACCTCAATTCCTTTTTCTCTCTGTCGTTCTTACCTTTCTTGGAACTGCGGTTGCATGGTGCAATGGCTCTTTCAATCTTGGATACGCATTGCTTGCCGGTTTCGGACTGGTATTGACTCACGGCAGTGCTAATGCAATAAATGATTATTTCGATTACAAGAGTGGTATCGATTTAAACGTCAAGAGAACCCCTTTCAGCGGGGGGAGCGGGCTTGTCCCCGACGGGAAACTCCCGGTAAAGCATGTTCTCTGGGTTGGGGTTGTCACCTCGCTGGTAGCCCTGATAATAGGCATCTTTTTTGTAATCGTAAGCGGCTGGCAGTTGATACCGCTTTTAGTTGTGGCAGCCCTGTGTATGGTTTTATATACGCCCGTGATATTAAAAACCTGCTGGCCTGAGTGGTCCCCGGGGTTGGGGCTGGGCATATTACCCATATTGGGTTTCTATTTTGTGCAGACAGGTGAATACGATTGGGTAGCCCTGATTGCCTCGATACCCAGCGGTATCTTAGTGCACAATCTTCTCCTGTTGAACGAGTTTCCCGATGTGGAAGCGGATAGAAAGGGTGGCAGGAAGACGACTCCGGTTGTATTTGGCATGGAAGCTGCCGGCAAATTTTTCAGGATAGCGACGATATCCGTTTATATCTGGATTGTTGGTTGTGTACTGGCTACTGTTATATCAGGTAGTGTCGTAATGCCAGTTTATTGCCTGATAGTCTTATTGACTCTGCCGCTGGCTATAAAAGCCATGCAGGGGTCGAAAGAATACAAGGATATGAACAAGCTGGTTCCGGCTCTACGCAGTAACGTAATGTTTATCCTGGTAACCCAGTTGTTGCTGGGTGTAGGCTATATTTTGGAGAAGGTGTTTCCGATATTATGACAGAGAATACTTCAAATCAATCTCAACAGAATACGGATAAGAAGGCCCAGAGAAGCTACCTAGTCGGAGCGTGACCATTGCCTCGTTTTCACAGACAATGGAGCATGGTTTTTGGTCAGGGGCTGAATGGTCTTGCTGGGCCGGCATCACTCACAAAGTCGAAGCACATCTCTCCAGAAAAGCAAAAGATGGTTCTCACCGATTGTTCAAGTGTGCAAGAACCCGAACTGGCTCCGGAGTTCCGGGATTTGGCAAGATATGGGACCCTCGCTAACTTCGCGGGCCGAATCGCCTATAGCCCTGGCAATCACTCGCGGCGTAAGTTGGGCGCTCGCGATCTGGATAACTACCACCAGACTCGAAAAAGCAGAGACGATATACGAGAGGCTGGCGCCGACCGGGACAGTGAGAAGCGAACGCGCTCCGTCAACTCCAAAGTTGAGGAGAGTGAACCTGGTCTTTGCGTCGATCCTTGAGGGGTTTCCTGAAAGACTCCATGTGGAGCGGACCGTTCATCGCCTTAATTAAGCTGCTGCACTTGCACCGGGAGTTCCTAATGCATACATAAGTCGCGCAATATCATGTGAAATTATTCTATGTCTAAACCGTTCTGCGGACGTTGCCCCTTCTGTGACGGGCTTTCCCAAGAGTGTCATTTGTTTCTCCCGCACCATCCAGTGTGGGCATCGTACTCGATTCCCCTACAGTGCAACTGTATGGAAGGTCCAAAAGTGCAGATCTACTGGAACCAACGGCTTTGACTCCCACTCTGACCGGAGGCTCACCTAGATGCCGCGGGTTTGAATGCCTCGATGCCGAACAGAAACTTGGATGCACGTAGTTTTTCACCTCGAAAGCTTAGACGGCTTATGAAGCTGGCAAAAATATCGAGTGCTTGCTCCACCCCGATCGTGCAGAGCGCAAACAGAAGGCTGAGCCATTGACGACAGGCACCATACAGTGGAAAGGAACATTCGCGAAAGGGAGATAACCATGAACAAGTTTAGGCCATTGGTGATGCTCCTGATCATATCCACGTTCTTTGGAAAAGCGGCGGCGGCAGAGAAAAAGACCACAGGCTACGCCGGGTCTGTGAGCTGCCGGGAGTGCCACGATAAGTTCTACCAGCTCTGGTCCACTTCTTACCACGGTTTGGCTATGCAGCCGTATACGGCCGGATTCGCAAAAAAGAGCCTCAAGCCTCAAGCTGCCGAGGTCAAGATAGGGAAGTTCTCCTACCGCGCGGACATTTCCGGCTCGACCGGCTGGGTGCGCGAGTGGGGACCCGGCGGAGAGAAGAAATACCGGATCGAGCAAGCCCTTGGCGGCAAGAACGTCTACTATTTCCTCACGCCGTTCGAAAAGGGGCGCCTGCAGACCCTTCCTGTCGCCTTTGACGTCCTAAAGAAAGAGTGGTTCGACACCGCTGCCAGCGGTATCCGCCACTTCCCTGGAGGGGAAACGGGGCAGCAAGTGGACTGGAAAGACCCGGCGTACACCTTTAACACCTCCTGCCACGGCTGCCACGTGAGCCAGCTCTCGACGAACTACGATTTCAAGACCGACACGTACACGACCACCTGGGCCGAACCGGGCATCAACTGCGAGGCTTGCCACGGTCCGTCGGCGGAGCACAATCGCGTCCTCCGGGGAGCCCCCAAAGGACAGAAGCCCGAAGACATCCGAATCATAAGTTGGAAGACCTTTACCGCCGAGCAAAAAAACGCCGCATGCTCGATTTGCCACGCGAAAATGTCCCCGGTCACCTCCACCTTTGTACCTGGGGACCGGTTTTTCAACCACTTCGATCTCGCGACCCTGGAGGACCCCGACTTCTACCCCGACGGCCGTGACCTAGGGGAGAATTACACTTACACCTCATGGATGTTGAGTCCATGCGCGAAGGCAGGGAAGCTCCATTGCGTCACCTGCCACACCCCGAGCGGCCGCTACCGGTTTAAGACCGAAAAAAAGGCAAACGATGCGTGCATGCCATGTCACGAAAACCATGTGAAGAACGCAACGGAACACAATCACCACCAGCAAGGCAGCACCGGGAACAAGTGCATCTCGTGTCACATGCCCATGACCTCCTTCGCCCGGATGAATCGCACTGACCATTCAATGCTGCCGCCAACACCTGCGGCGACCATCGCCTACCAGTCGCCCAATGCCTGCAACCTGTGCCACACCGACAAGAACGCCGGCTGGGCCGACAAGTGCGTCCGGGAGTGGCGCACGAGGGATTATCAGGCGCCGGTGCTCGAACGGGCAGCCCTCATCGATTGGGCTCGCAAGCGGGACTGGAAGCAACTGCCCGCAATGCTTGACTACATTACCAACAAAGGCCGCGATGAGATCTTTGCTACGTCGCTCATCCGCCTGGTCCAGTCTTCCGGGGACCAGCGAGTCGCTCCGGTGCTGCTCGAGGCCGTCAGGGACCCATCGCCCTTGGTACGCTCCGCGGCAGCCGCAGCCCTGCAAAACGTACCCACGAAAGAAGCTGTTCAAGCCCTCGTGGAAGCGACGGGGGATGACTACCGCCTGGTTCGTGTCCGGGCCGCCGCGTCTCTTGCGGGATACCGGAACCTCCCGTTGGGCGATGCCCAAGAGAAAACCGTCGCAGCAGCTAACGAGGAGTACCTCGCCTCGATCCTCTCACGTCCGGACCAGTGGGCCTCCCTTTACAATCTGGGCAATTATTACCTGGACCGCCTGGACTTCAAGCAGGCCGTTGTTTCGTATGACAAGGCGCTAAAGCTGGAGCCGCAGGCTGTCCTGGCCATGGTCAACGAATCGATGGCCTATGCGCGCATGGGAGAGAACAAGAAAGCCGACGAATCTCTAAAGAAGGCTTTAAAGGTGGCACCCGACAACGCCGCAGCCAACTTCAACATGGGCCTGCGCAAAGCTGAGGAGAATGATTCCGCAGGGGCCGAAATGCATCTGAGAGCGGCTCTCAAAGCCGATCCCCAAATGGCCCAAGCAGCGTACAACCTGTGCGTTGTCCTCTCCAGGGACCACTTGAATGAGGCGGTCGGTTTCTGCCGGCAGGCGGCCGAACTGCGGCGGGACATGCCCAAGTACGCCTACACCCTGGCCTTCTTCCAGCAGCAGACCGGTGACACTGCGGGCGCAACAGCAGCACTGGATGACCTCATCGCCAGATACCCGGCCTATGTCGATGCCTACCTGCTCCTGGGTGAAATCTATGAGCAACAGGGGGATAAGGCCAAAGCCGAGGAGGTCTACAAGCAAGGCTTGGCCGCCGATGGAGTTCCGGTCAACCACAAGCTCCGCATGAAGGCGCGCCTGGATGCCCTGAAGCTTGCCAATACTGGCTCGGGAACGAAGTGAGAGGGCGAGATGGGCATCTGGGAGCGGCTCGTTTCCGAGAATGCCCGCGTGATTTTGGCTCGCAGGTCTGGAAAACGAAGGAGTGATCCTCTAACCACCAAGAGAAAGGCACTGCAAGCAGGAATAATGCCTCAATGTGCTGATGGTGTAAGGAGAATCAATCCTCGGGTCTTTTGGAGTGAGCAACCTGAAAAAGGAGAAGCATATGAAGGCAAGAAACGCAACAGTCATGGTAGCGTTGGCCTTGCTGGTCGGTGCTATGGTGTTTATCGCCGATCCGGCGTTTGCGCAGGATAAGAAACCCAACATCGTCTTCATCCTCACCGACAACCTCGGCTATGGCGAACTGGGCGTCTACGGTGGCGGCATCCTGCGTGGCGCGCCCACGCCGCGCATTGACAAGCTCGCCAGCGAAGGTATGCGCCTGCTTAATTTTAATGTCGAGGCACAGTGTACGCCATCCCGTTCGGCTTTAATGACTGGCCGCTTTTCCATCCGGTCCGGAACATACCAAGTCCCGATCGGCGGCGCCCCGGACGGGCTGACGCAGTGGGAGATCACCATCGCGAAGTTGTTGTCGGCGCAGGGCTACGCCACAGGGATGTGGGGCAAGTGGCATCTCGGCAGCGCCGAAGATCGCTTTCCCACGCATCAGGGTTTCGACGAGTGGTATGGCATCCCGCGCACCTACGACGAGGCCATGTGGCCATCGCTGAACCAAACAGGAGGCATGTGGCCATCGGTCGGCAACAAGCAGGGCTGGAGCGCGAAGCTCGTTCACCCCGAATACATTTACGAAGTGCGCAAGGGCGAGAAAGCCCGGGAGGTCGCGGTACTCGACGTTGAGAGGCGGCGGACGATGGAAGCTGAGATCACGAGCCGCGCCGTGGAGTTCATCAAGCGAAACGCAAACGCGGGCAAACCGTTTTATGCCTACGTTTCTTCCTCAATGGTTCACATGCCAACGCTTCCCAACCCGGAGTTCGCCGGCAAGACCGGCAACGGCGATTGGGCAGATTGCCTCGCCGAGATGGATTACCGCACCGGCCAGATCCTCGACGCCATCAAGGAAGCGGGCATTGAAGACAACACGCTGGTTATCTTCACCAGCGACAACGGCCCCGAGGCGACCCATCCATGGGAAGGCGACAGTGGTCCGTGGCGGGGAACGTATTTTACTGCGATGGAAGCCTCGTTGCGCGCGCCGTTCATCATACGCTGGCCGGGCAAAGTGCCGGCGGGCCGCGTCAACAACGAGATTGTCCACATCGTGGATCTCTACACGACCCTCGCCCGCGTGGGCGGAGCGGAAGTGCCGAAGGATCGCCCGATTGATGGGGTGGACCAGTTGGACTTCTTCCTCGGCAAGCAGGAAACCTCCAATCGCGAAGGATTCCCGGCCTATGTGGCCGACCGGCTGTCTGCCGTCAAGTGGCGCAACTGGAAGGTGCACCTGATCTGGCAGGAGAACATGTACGACCCTCCGCAGAAACTCCCGATACCGAAAATTATCAACCTTCTCACCGACCTGAAGGAGGAGCGTGACGTGGCCGTGTACAACACTTGGGTTGCCGAACCAGTGGTGAAGATCATCGGTGAGTTCGAGGCAAGCCTGAAGAAATACCCGCCGATCAAAGTCGGCACACCCGACCCTTATGTGCCGCCGAAACAGTGAAACGGTAGGAAGGAGGGTTCAGCCATGAAGAGAGTGTTTGTTTTCGTCATCGTTGTTTTCGCGTTCGGCATTATTCTCGTTCTGCCTTCGAGTGTTTTTGCGGCAGAGGGTGGGATCGGACATTACGTCCCGGGTGCAATGGCCGATTTCGGCGACATGGCTCCGCCATCCGGATTCGCGCTCATGAGTTGGTACAACAACTATAACGGCAGTGTCGGGGCCGGCAAACAATTACCCAAGGGCGGACTTATCGCGGCGAAATTAAGAGCCACCAGTGACGCGGAAATGGTCGGCGCAGTCTAAAGTCAAAAGGGGTCGGTCAAAAGGTCGGACCTAATGCCGTTAACTTAAGGAAAATCTCTTTGTTTGCAGCGTCCTCCGAAGAAAACCGGGGCCCAGATCAGCGCGGCAGGACTCAATTCCGTCTTATGTCTAAGTGACAACAAAGGGCTTCCATATGAGGATCAGGGCTTAAGTTAGCGGCATTGGGCCCGACCCGCAAACTCAGGACTCTCCTTAACGTTGCTTCTTTTGCTGGCTGGCAGGTACTGCTCGATTTCAGCGACAAACGTTGCCGGGTTGATCGGTTTTTCGATGTAGCCCACACACCCCGCCGCAAGGATGCGTTCCCGGTCGCCAGGCATGGCGTAGGAAGTCACGGCCACAATCGGGATGACGCGTAGCTCTCCATTCCTTGTCAGCTCACGGGCGACGGCATATCCATCCATCACCGGCAACTGGATATCCAACAGGATCAGGTCGGGTTTGACCTGGAGGGCCAGCGCGATCCCCGCTTCCCCGTCCCGCGCCTGGACAACCTGGTAGCCGAAATTCTCCAGAATGAACGTGACGAGGTATGCATTTCTTTCATTGTCCTCAATAACCAAGATCGTAGCTTTCATGCCGGGGTCCTTTCGAGCGGCAAGATAAAGACAAAGCGGCTTCCTTTGCCCCATTCACTTTCGATCTGGATTCTACCACCCATCGACTCCACCAGCCGCTTGCAGATGGAAAGGCCCAAACCGGTGCCCTCATACTGGCGAGTGGTCCCCGTATCCACCTGCTGGAACGGCTTGAAGACACTATCCACGTCTTCCGGCCGGATGCCGATGCCGGTGTCGATGACTCGCGTAACCAGCCAGCCATCCTCAACCTGGCTTTCGATGCGAACCTCGCCCCGCTCGGTGAACTTGACGGCATTGCCGAGCAGATTGATGAGGATCTGCTCCACCCGCCGTCGGTCGCCGACGATCTGGCCTACTGGCGGGGCGATCACGGCGGTCACGGCTAATCCCTTTTTCTCAGCCAGGGGTGCGATTTTCTCGATGCTTTTTTGTATCGTCGTCCGCATGTCAAACGGGCCGTGAGCAAGTTCGATCTGACCCGCTTCGATCTTGGAAATGTCCAGCACGTCGTTAATCAGTTCCAGCAGGTGGCGGGCGCTGTCTTGCACCATGATGAGCTGTTTCTCCTGCTCGGGGGCCAATGGGCCTACCAGCCCCATGAGCATGATGCCGGTGAAGCCGATGATAGAGTTGAGCGGGGTACGCAGTTCGTGCGACATGGTCGCCAGGAAGGCGGATTTGAGCCGGTCGGCTTCCTCTGCATGTTCCAGGGCCACTGCCAGTTCGGCAGTTCGCTCCGCCAGTGCGAGATGCGTGGCCAGCCGCGCCTGAACAATAGGCAGGGAAAATGGTTTTGTGATGTAGTCAACGGCGCCGAGCGCCAACCCATGGGTTTCGTCCTGCACGTCCCCTTTGGATGTCAGGAAAATAATGGGTATTTTTTCCGTAGCGGGATCACTCTTGAGCTCACGGCACACCTCATAGCCGTCCATGCCGGGCATGATGATGTCCAACAAAACTATGTCCGGACGGATGGTTCGTGCGGTATTCAGGGCTTGAGCGCCATCGGCGGCGGTCTCGATGTCGTAATCAGCGCGTAGCGCTGCCGCCAGCAATCTCAAGTTGGCCTTGATGTCATCGACTATCAACACACGCGGTCTTCTCTTCAACTGGCTCATGACGGACCCGCATACCCCGTTTTTCTAATTATTTTTTGCTCTGTCTACGGTTTCCCCGATGCGGTTCACATATTCATCTATCAATCGGAGGCTTTCCTCAACTTTACCAAAATTTTTTATGTTACCGCACTGTTCAATCTTCAGGAACAGCGACGCCAGATCATCGAGGCGATAATTTGCCGCAGCGCCTTTATATCCGTGCCCCAAACGGCGCACAGTATCGTAATCCTGATGCAGGGCAGCATCCCTGATCTTTGGGATCTCTTCTCTTATGTCGTTGAGTAATTCGCGGACCAGTTCGGCCCGTTCGTCACTTGCGGCTTGTTGGGGCCAAGCATCGAGGTCCGGCAGGGCTGGATTTGAAACAGACGGGGCTGCCACAATCTCGGTCTTGTCCGGGGATTCCGATCCCAGAGGCCTCCGAGTTTGACTCAATTCGGCCAGGAGACCGTAAAATGCCGCCCGTCTAATCGGTTTGGACAGAAAATGCGTACAGCCCGCCTCAAAACACCTGTTTCGGTCGCTCGGAAGCTCGTGTGCCGTCAGGGCTACAATTGGGACCGGCGCCCTTTCGGTTGCCTGTTCCCATGCCCTGATCGACCGGGTGGCTTCATATCCGTCCATAACGGGCATATCCATATCCATGAGCAGGACATCGAAGGCGCTTTCCTGGAATTTGGCGACAGCTTCCTGTCCATCCCGGGCAACCTCGAGCCGAACTTTGCTGTCTTTGAGGAAGTACCTGATTACTTTGCGGTTGGCCTCGATATCTTCCGCTAAAAGGATTGAAATCGGCAGGATACGGTCTGCTTCCGTCCCCACCTCGGAGGAGACGGAGCTGTCGGACTGAGGGGCCGTCCTAAGTGCGCCCAGTATTGCGTTGAGCAGTTCCTTCCTGTGAAACGGCTTGCCGCAGACAGCGGCATCGATATGGGATTTGGTCGCTTTCCCAGCATCCGCGCACTCTCTCACCACCAATAGAAGAATGCTGGGGCGAGCTTCCCGGGGAACATGATTCATTCTTTCCAGCAAATCCATCCCGGAGTCTTCCGAGCAATCAATATTCAGGATCAACATGTCCCACGAAGTGGTTTCGCCTGCAGCCAAGTTCAGTGCGAGGAAGACGTTTTCGGAGTTTTCCTCGGATACAACGTCAGCGCCCCATCTCAGCAGGTATTGTTCAACGGCCCAGCGGCCCAGATTCTCTTGTCCGTACAGGAGAACCTTGCATCCTTCGAGATGCCTGGCGTTGGCAAGCGCAGCGGAAGTATCCTCTTCAGCAGGCGCCTGGAATTCGGATGTGAAGTAGAAAGTAGTCCCTTGATCTACTGTGCTTTCGATCCATATCCTTCCTTTCATCAATTCAACGAGGCGCTTGCTGATCGATAACCCGAGACCAGTTCCTCCAAACCTTCGGGATGTTGAGCTCTCGGCCTGTTGGAATGAGTCAAATACATGCTCGTGCTTTTCTTTCGGGATGCCTACCCCAGTATCCTCTACACTGAAAATAATCCGTTCCGGTTTTCCCGACTTGGCATCCGAACCGATGCGGATCGCTATATAGCCTTCAGATGTGAATTTGACCGCGTTGCCAACCAGGTTAATCAGAATTTGCTGAAGCCTCAGGGGATCACCGATGACAATTTCCGGAATCTCATTTGCCACAGCAGCGTAGAAATCGAGGTGTTTACAGTAAGCCAGAGGAGCTGTGATCTTCGCTACGTTTTCGAGTATGTCCCGGATATTAAAAGGCGTTTGCTCCAAATCGATTTCCCCGGCCTCTATCTTGGACAAATCCAGTATATCGCTTATGAGAGACAGCAGCAGCTCTCCAGAGTTATGGAGTGTATCGACATAGTCTTTTTGCTCAGTGCTCAGGGGCGTCTCTAACAACAGTTCCGACATCCCGATGATGGAGTTCATGGGGGTCCTGATCTCATGGCTCATCCGGGCAAGAAACTCGGATTTGTACTGATTTGCCTGATCCGCAGCGTCCCTGGCGACCTTCAACGTGAATAAGGATGACGCAATAGGAGTAAGCATGCCGAGGAGGCGCTCCTTTATTGACTCGCTCCGGGAGAGACGGATAAAAGAAAGGGATGCCGAACATACCCCGAGAAGCAACCAGGGATAGAGAGGGGAAAAGAATGCCCGGTATTTTTCCATGCTCCAGAAAGCCGCCAATCCCACAACGACAAAGGATGAGGCTATTGCCAGCGCACTCCAGCCCGGCGCCCCCCTGCTCAAGACAAGAGTAACGAAAACCCCCAGGCTAATCAGAATGATGAGTTCAAAAATATTCATCCAGCCGGGGCGGACCAGACAATCCCCCATGAGGATATTGTCCAGTACGGTCGCCTGAATAGCTACACCGGGGTAGAACTTGTCAAGCGGAGTAGCCGCAATGTTGGTGAGCCCGGATGCTGTCGAGCCGACGAAAACAACTTTTCCAGCAAACGCGCCGTGAGGAGTCCTGTTGGTGAGAACATCCGAGGCGGAAAAACGCTCAAACGCCCCTGGGCCTTTTCGGTACCGCAGCCATATATGGCCGTTCGGGTCCACCGGAATAGACAGGCCGCCCAGACGGATGGACTGTATCCCATAGGGTGAAAGAGTAATCATCACCTGCTTGATATTCTTCGCCAGAAGAAAAGCAGAGAGAGCGAAACTCGGGTATAGGTTACCATTGGAGGCCACAAGCAGGGGCATGCGACGGATGATGCCGTCACTGTCGACCGTGGCGTTGGTGAATCCGGTTGCCTGCGCGCTTTTGGTCAGCGCTTCAAGATTGCCTATCGACCCGGTTGCATTCGGCAAAAGAGACCAAATATCCCGAGTGCCGGACGGGTTGACCGTTACGTAAGAGAGTGGGGGGGGCAGGAGTGGTTGGGCGGGTTCGGGTTTTCCCTGAAAAAGAAACTGGTGACCCAAGACGTAGGCGCCCTTACTCAGTATTCCGGCAAGCACCTCGTCATAGTCATTGAGTTGACTGGGCAGTCCCTCAAAACCGAGCGTAACGCCGAGATCTTTCTTCAATTCCTTCTGCATGACCGCAGGAGAGGAACGATCCGGCTCAGGGAAAAAGATGGCTATTGCCACTGTGGCTGCGCCATTCTGACGTATCTTTTCAAGCAGGAGGGCGATTCTGTACCTTGGCCACGGCCACTGCCCCAGTTCTTCGATGCTTCGGTCATCGATTTCGACGATGGCTGCCGCCCCGGAACCCTGCGAGGTCGCAGTCGCCCTCAGGAGAACATCATAGATTGTGAATTCAATGGATTGAAGAAGGGCGGGCCGGTAGATGTAGACGACTACCATCAGTCCCGTAAGGACAAAACCAAGCAAGAGAGCTGTTATCGACGTCTTCCACGCAGTTCCTTTCTTCCACCTGCCACTCTGCGATCGTGATGTGTCTTTCACATCTTGCACCTCGAAACAGTAGAAAGAAGGAACTCAAATAGGATCATCTGACTATGGCTTCGACACGGCGGTTGCGCGGTTCGGCCACTCCATCCGGAGTCTTGATGAGGGGATCGCTCTTGCCGTGATAAGTAATAAACAGATGTTTCGGGTCGACACCTCTTGCGACGATTATCTTGCTTACAGCTTCAGCACGGTTGCGGGAAAGCGTCATATTGTATTCTTTGGTCCCGGTTGCATCCGCATGTCCAACCAGACTGATATCGACGGATTTGCGGTCTTTGATAGCGGCGACTACCTGCGGAATCAACCCTTCAGATGCTGTCGTAAGATCGGTTGAATCTTCATAAAAATAGAGCAGAAAGTGCACCGGTGGGGTTGGCTGGGCGGCAATGGCTTTCCCAAATCTCTTCTCGATCTGCTGCTCACTCATTATGCCGGGTTGGCTGGGGCTCTCATCCGAACGGTTAAGATGCGTTTCCTGGCGGGCATTGGTGAGCGTTTGCGAACCGGATCGGGAAGTTACGTCAACCTGGCCGACATGGCCGTCCGGGTCCGGCAGCAGGACAATCTGGCCTTTGGGGGCGCACCCTGCCACTGTTAGAATCCCGAACAGAAAAACGACAGCAGATATCTTGATGCGACGCATGTATCTTCTCCGTCGGTCAGAAATGAAGATGCAAATCAATACAAAACGGGATTTGTACCGGAAAAACATCAGTCCTGAACTCCGGCAACAAACCGAGTGCCGCGAATACCTAGCGTAGCCAGCGGTGTCTCGAAGCGAGCCGATTCGGGCGCCAACTTCACTATCTTGCCTGCAAGGTAAGCGACGGTGCCCTTGGTCATGGATGTCGCAATGCCAAGCCGCCCTTCTGCAGGGTCGAATATGAAGGAATCTACGGAAATGCGGGTCTCAGGCCCTAGCGAGATGACCGTGTCGTCACGCAGGATAACGCCGAGTGTGGCTTCTTTGTCAGTTTCCAGAGTATCACGCTCGCGAAGCTTGTCCCCGATCTGGAGCGTTTGCTTTGTTCCTGCCCTCAGCACATAGGCCTCCCCGCTTTTCGTTTTCACGACCCCGATAGTCTCATCTTGGGAAAGACCCGGTTGAGCCCAAACGCAGAGGACAAGAAAGACAATTATCAGTATGCGTTTCATAGTTCCCATCGAGATATTTCCATAACGGACACGGTTTGTTACAGGGATCAGACGAAAATGTCCTGCCCCCTCAAGATCCTCAGACTACCCGGGATTTTCAACGCACTCATTTGTTCCTGACTTAAGCGTAAATTTAACCCTTCGCCGAGTCACATTCGGGGCGCGGATTCCATCCGAAAAAGCTCTTAAAATGCCCAATTGTTATAAATTATACGATATTTCGATCAAAATCCGCAAGTATAATACCGGTCAGACCGATGGCCCGTATCTGAAAAGAAAACGATTGTATTCACCACTCCCACGTTACTCTCCCATGTACTATGAAAATCAGCTTGATCTCGGTGAACTTTGAAATGATCCCGGCGGCATCGGAACCCAGCGAGCGCACTGCCCTGATCAGCGCCTCCCCGTCCGACCTGCTTGCCCCTGACGCGTACTTTCCCACCCGGAGGGGCATCCCGTAGACTTCTGCAAACCCCATCCAGTCCTTCACCGCGTAATTCTTGAACAGGTACATCCAGGCACAGACGCACACCATGCCGGCCCTGGTTACCAGAGCCTGAACGGGCGCGGCAGCATTGATAGACGTATTTGAAAGGGCAGTAGATCTCAATCGTTGAGTATCTCTCAGGGCAGAGGCATTCGAACTTGGAAAAAGTCTACACAGCTCTCCTGAACATTGACCACACAAAAGCGCGATCAACTTTTCCATGTCCGGATCATACTTTTTATGGGAGGCCCCTCCTGTCAGATTCCACCTCGTAAGACAGACTATGAACAACACTGGGTAAGATAATGCCATATAGATTGCGGGCATCCCTCAGCGGTAATCTGGTCTTAATCTGGTCATTCCTCTTACCGCCTT
>Ga0181539_1003381_pt1 | contig 14724 bp, 15 predicted proteins | sample PEATcosm2014_Bin_46_FD_119767 | JGI IMG/M metagenome (GOLD analysis project Ga0181539, IMG submission 119767) | Peatland microbial communities from MTU Mesocosm Facility, Houghton, MI, USA - PEATcosm2014_Bin23_60_metaG | ecosystem: Environmental > Terrestrial > Soil > Wetlands > Peat | place... | reverse complement strand
GTTCGAATTGCTCGGGTGGGATTTCGGGGACCTCCGCGGGCATGCGCACGTCCTGCCAGGGCAGGTAATCCACCTTCTCGCCAGTCATCTGCTTCCACCGGTTAATCCAATACCGACAGAAGCCGCAGTCACCATCGTAGATCAGCAAGGGTTTGCTGGGTGGCGAGACGACGGTCATGTCTTGGGTCTACTCGGGGTTAGGGGACGGCGCAAACGAGGGATACTTCGGCAGACCATCGTTCTGGCCGGCTGCGCCCAGCGCGGTCGCCCGCGCAGCACGGCGCACCTTGGCCGCCGCCGAGGACAATGCGCGCTATCTGGCTGTACGACCAGAACGGCGTCGCGGTCGGAACTCACGGCGCCGGTCCAAGCTGGATGTCGAGAGACGGCAGCTCCGTCATCGGAGATAGAATTGCGCAGGCCGATGCACCGGGGGCCGACGCGATCGTCTGGCTGCTGCTCCGTGCCGTAAAGACCGCCGGCAGCGGCGTATTCTCCAAGGTCACGTACGTGCAACGAGTTGCAACGAAGAAAGGGAAGGCACCGATAGTCAGGTGCGACGCCGGTGCCAAAGGATCCGAGCGCCGCCTCGGCAAGCGCACGGTCGAACATGAGCCGGTCCTCGGGCTCGAGGGCCTCCGCGTAGAATGCATCGCGGCCGATCGGGCCTTCGGCTCGCGTCCGCCCGAAGATCTCGAACATCCGGTCGTCCCATCGCGGCCTTCTGATCCAGTGACGGGCAGACGGTACCGATCAAACCATCCCGCTTGGGGCGGTCCAGGCCGAAGTCGCCGCCGTAGATCTCCGCCAAGGCTGCCGGCATCCCGAACCGCAGCGGCCCGTCGCGCTCGAAGAGACGTTCGATCGGTTTCATTTCCCGAGCTGTCCGCCCGCCAGTTCTTCCATCCGTTGCGCTAGCTGCACGTCGAGCGTTGTTACCCCACCGGCGTCGTGAGTCTGAAGGTCGATGCGGACCGTGTTCCAGACATTGGACCATTCGGGGTGATGGTCCATGCCATGGGCAACCAGCGCCGCGCCGGTCATGAAAGCAAAGGCAGTAACGAAATCGGCGAACTTATATTCGCGATGCAGCTTGCCGCCCGCCAGTTTCCAACCGGGCAGCGCCACCAACGCCGCCACAATCTCGGGTTCACTCAGCTTGCCTGGTCTGGACGTCATCGCACCACCTCCCCGGCGATCCTAACCCATCGCGGTCTAAAGGCCCTTCGCCACGCGCGATCCCAAACGCGCAAAGCGCGCGCGTCGCCCAGCACGTGTCTGTGGACGCAGGAAGGCTGGCTGTATCTTGCGGCCGACCAGGGGTTTCCTGGTGAAAAAGGGGACGAGCCTGGCGACGAGAAGCGTCCTCTTGCCGTTGATGACCACGGGGCGGGGCTTGTCGATAGTGTCCGCTCCCTTGAAAGGATCTTCCATCCAAGCGTCAGCTACGCGCCGGAGCCGAGAGCCGTCCCGCTGGCTCCCGCCTGACACGTGGGTGACGAACTGCCCTCGTACCTGCTTCCCCGCGCGCGCTTGAACTCGGCGTCACACCGGCCATCTCGGCGGCGAGCCGGTCGGGCGCCAGCCCTGGGTGCAGCTTGAGCCCACGCAGATAGGCCGCTGGCGACACTCGACCGTCTCGCATCCTATGCTGTCGAGAAAACTTCTTTCTCAGTCGCAACCCCAACTGAGGACTGAACATCCAAAGGGCGTCGGTCACCTAACCGAGGACCATTGGAAGAAGATCTGCCATCGGCGTCGTCGCATGAGGCGGAAGGATGGAGCAAATCATGGCAAGAGCGAAGAGCCACCTCCCAGAGGGAATACGGACCGTCACACCCATGCTGATGGTCAAGAACAGTTTGCAGGCAATCGATTGGTACAGGAAAGCATTCGGAGCGGAAGTCCGCTCCGTTTCCGCAGGACCCGAGCCGGGCTCGACCATTCACGCCGAGATCCGCATCGGCGACTCGGCCATCTTCATGGCTGACGATATGCCAATGTCGAGCACAAAGTCTCCCAGTCTGCTCGGGGGTGCGAGTGCCTCGATCGCACTCTATGTGCCGGACAGCGACGCCGTATACAACCGGGCTGTGGCGGCAGGGGCAGAAGTGGTCATGCCTATCGCCGACATGTTCTGGGGCGACCGCTACAGCATGGTGAAGGATCCATTCGGCTGTTTCTGGGCTATCGCTACCCACAAGGAGGATGTCAGCAACGAAGAGATGGAACGCCGCAGCCGCGAGTTCTTCGCCAACATGGGCAAGGAGTGCCTCCCAACCGGCAAGTAGCCACGGGCGTGGATAGTGCGCAGGAGGTGCGTGTGAGTTCACTCAGGTCGAGGAAGTTTTGGGGCGGGATAGTGCTTGTACTGGCGTTGGCCGGAGGTACGCGGCTGTCCGCGAAACCCAAAGTGCAGTGGAAGACGGCGACTGTAGATCGCGGCCACATCACCGCGCAGGTCACCGCCACCGGAACCCTGTCGGCGCTGGTTACCGTGCAGGTCGGCAGCCAAGTGTCCGGCTCGATCCTGAAACTCTACGCTGATTTCAACTCGACGGTACGAAAGGGCCAGATAGTTGCGAAGATCGATCCCCGCTTGTTCCATGCCACGCTGGAAAACGCCCGCGCTAGCTATGCCCAGGCCAAGGCCACGCTGGACAAGGACAAGGTAGTGGCCAGGTTCGCCGAGCGGCAGTTCAAGCGGCAGGGCCTTCTCGCGAGAGATGGACTCATCGCCGCTTCCGACCTGGACGCCGCCGAATCCAGCGCCGGATCGTCCTTGGCCCAAGTCGAGGCGGACCGAGCCAACGTCAAACAGGCCCTGGCCGATTTGCGCCAGGCTGAGGTAAACCTGGCCCTAACCGACATCGTTTCGCCCACCGACGGAATCGTGCTCTCGCGCAACGTGGACGTGGGCCAGACCGTGGCTGCCTCGCTGGAAGCGCCCGTTCTCTTCGTCATCGCCGAGGATCTGCGCAAGATGCAGGTGGACACCAGTGTGGCAGAGGCTGACGTGAGCAAGTTGCGCGAGGGCATGCAGGCGACGTTCACCGTGGACGCCTTTCCGGGGGTGCCGTTCAAGGGCTCAGTCCGCCAGATTCGCAACGCTGCAACCACCGTGCAGAACGTCGTCACCTACGACGCTGTCATCGACGTGGACAACTCCGATCTCAAGTTGCGGCCAGGTATGACCGCCACGATCACCTTCGTGTTTGCCAGAAAGGACGATGTGTTGTGCGTGGCCAATGCGGCCCTCGGTTTTCGCCCCAGTCCTGATCTAGTCAGCGCACTCAAGCTCGAAATGGCGCACGGACGCCGCTCAGGCAGCGACGGCACATCCGGCGGGCCAGCGCTGCGCCTGGACGGTTCTGCACGCGCGAGCGGCTCGGGGAAGAGCGACGAGGCCCTCAACCAACGTACAGTTTGGGTGTTGCGCAACGATCGACCTAGCCCGGTTCGGATCAAGACGGGCGCGACCGACGGCAGCAAGACCGAGGTGGTGGAGGGCTCCCTGCAGGCCCAGGATCTAGTGGTTAGCGACGCGATTCTTCCGGGTGGATTCAAGCCGACAGCCAGTGTTCGTCGAATAGTCCTTGGCCGTATTTGATGATTGAGCCACTTGTCGACACAATGGGTTCAAGACAGGAGGTTTTGCGATGACTTCCCTCCGGAGTTGCCCGCCAGTGTGTTGATCTTGGGAGGCAGCAGCGGCCGATGCTCGGCGGTCTGCATGCTGACTACCGGAGGGCCGCGTAATCAATGAAGTTCTCGACGGACGAGCAAGGTAGCCACCAGGGCCCCGCGAAACATGATCGCCTCGCGATCCTGAACGCAATCCTGTACTTGGTCCGCACCGGATGCGCTTGGCGGTTGTTGCCGCACGACATGCCGAGCTGGAAGACCGTCTACCACTACTTCCGGTGTTGGCGCCTCCGCGAGCTTGTTGGGGCTCTTTATGGTGCGACCCGTGGCCGTGGGCCAGGTCACGCCCGGCCCGGTCTTCACCACCGCGACCTTCATCGGCTATGTACTCCACGGGGCCACCGGTGCCTTGGTGGCCACGTTCGGTATCTTCCTGCCCTCGTTCATTCTCGTCGCAGTCGCCGGACCGTTGGTCCGCCGCGTGCGGCGCTCGCGCATGGCAGGAGCCTTTCTCGACGGCGTCAATGTTGCGTCTCTGGCTCTTATGGCGACTGTGACCTGGCATCTCGGCCGCAGTGCGCTCACCGACCTACTCACAGTGGCGATCGCGGGATCGAGTGCCTTGCTGTTGCTCAAGCTCCGTCTCAACTCCGCGTGGCTGGTGCTTGCCGGGGCGCTGGTTGGCGTAGGGCGGTGGTGGCTGCAATGACTCTTCCAGACATGCCTGCGAGCGACCAGATAGGACACCACATGAATTCCCTGATCAAGTACCGCAGACGGCTCGCCGAATATCACAAACTGCTTCAAACACCGTGAGGCCGCTTGAGCCTCCGCGATGCATTTCCGGACGCCACGGGGCGGGTCTTCGCGGATCTAGAAAACCTGTCTCAACCTCCTTCGCTCACGCATCCAAGCATCATGAAGAAAACCATCCTGCTGTTCCTCCTGTTCTCTCTTGTGTCAACCAAGGGCATGGCCAAGGGAGGTGGAATCACCGTTGAGGTCAAAGATGCCATGGGCAAGGACGTCGGAACCGTCAAGATCAAGCCCATTGCTTCCGGCGTCGAACTCAAACTCAACCTCCGCGGATTGCCCCCCGGTGAACACGCCATCCATTTCCATCAAAACCCGAAATGTGAAGCACCGGATTTCAAGTCCGCTGGTCCGCACTTCAATCCTGACGGGAAGATGCACGGCCTGGAGAATCCCAAGGGCGCTCACGCCGGCGATATGCCCAATTTCACAGCAGACGCAAAAGGCAATACCAAGGCCACGATTGTCAACAAGAGCGTGAATCTCGGCACAGACGCCCATTCGCTCTACAGCAACGGGGGAACCTCCCTGGTCGTGCATGCCAAAGCGGACGACATGAAGACCGATCCAGCCGGCAACGCAGGCGATCGCATTGCCTGCGGCTTGATTGTGAAGTAGGCAAATTGGTCGCGCTCCTCGCGTGGAGTGATGGCGTGACGGGAAATCAGAGGGGAGTATGGCGGTCGTGCAGCAGATTTCGTGGCAGGGCGTCCGGGCCTTCACCATTGGGCATTCCACTCGGACGCAGGACGAGCTGATCGATCTCTTGCGCCGATTCGGGGTCGCGATTCTGGTCGATGTTCGCAGCATTCCGCGTTCCGCGCACAATCCTCAGTTCGAGCAGACCGAACTGCTGCGTGCGCTCCCAGCGGCAGGGATTCGCTACGCGCACCTTCGCCGTTTGGGCGGCCTGCGTCACGCACGGCGCGACTCGGTCAACCTGGCCTGGCACAATGCCAGTTTCCGGGGCTTCGCGGACTACATGGATTCGGCGGAGTTCGAACTGGGCCTGGCCGAGCTACGCGAGCTGGCAGGGCAAGGCACAGTGGCCCTGATGTGTGCGGAGGCCGTTCCCTGGCGCTGTCACCGCTCCCTGCTGGCCGATGTTCTGGTGGTGCGTGGTGCCCAGGTAGAACACATCACGGGGCCGTCGACGCCCCGAACTCACCGGCTGACGGCTTTTGCCCACGTCCAGGATGGGCGTATCGCCTATCCGGCAACTTCGGGTTGATAGCCCACCGAATCTTGAGGATAGGTCCATAGCGTCACGTACGGTCTGGCGTTCACTATCACGACCTGACCGGGCCAATTGTCATCAGACCTGTGCCCGGCGGTCTGCATGCTGACTACTGGGAGGCCGCGTAATCAATGGACTTCTCAACGGACAGCCATGGTAGCCGGCACGGGAGTATTTCGTTAGCTTCCTGCCAGCAATCAGCACCAAAGCCGCCAAGGCCGTGCGCAAGACCATCCGCGAATGGCGGATGGCTGGGTCTTGGTCGCATGTGACTGTCGTCGAGGCTCTGCCCTGCCCGCAAGAACGTCGAGTAGCATCGCTGCGCGACGAACAGCGTAGCCAGGACGCGCATCAGAATTGCCTCTACGCGCGCATCAGAATTGCCTCTACGATCGATAGGCGGGCGCGAACACTTCCTTGGCGAAGGTCTCGAAAGTCGTCGGCATGGGCACCACCGAACCGCCAGCCTCGGGAGCGATCAGTCCTTCGCCCGCGCCCCGGTACATTTCCATGAACGCCGAGACCAGCGAGGGACTGAAGCCGGCTTGCCTGAGCCCCTGTTCGACATCTCCCAACGACACCTGCACGTAGCGGACCGGCTTACCGATGGCTTGTCCGAGAATGCCGACGAGTTCGGTCTGCGTGATGGCCTTGGGGCCAATCAGGTGGACGACGCTCTTGCGAGAAAAATCTAGGCGTTCGAGCCTACCGCCGGCGTAGGTACCAATGTCGGCGGGTGCGATCATCGGCACCGCAGCCTCGGCCGGCATGGGGCCGCCGTAGATCCCTTGCGCCTTGACGGAGCCCAAGCCCATGCGCACGTTCTCCATGAAGAAACCCGCACGCAGGAAAAGCGCATTGAGCCCTGCTATCTTCTTCAGCCGTTCCTCGAAGTGGTGGAGCGCGACGATGGGGCCGGTGCCTTTGGTGTGGTGCGCGCCTAGGCTGCTCAGGAGCACGACGTGGCGTACCCCAGCCGCTTCGATGCCGCCCGCCAGGGCGTCGATCACGCGATCTTGATACGCGCGGAAATCGTTGGTCGCCATGTTTGGCGGAACCAGGACGTAGGCGGCTTCGGTTCCCGAAAGGGCCTCGCGAACGAAACCCGCATTCTCGATATCGCCGACGCAGCTCTCCGCACCAGCCTTGGCCAAGGGGGCCAGTTTCTCTCGCTGCCGGCCGACTACGCGAATCTTCTTTCCCCTCTTGAGCAGGAAGGCCGCGGCGGCGCCGCCGGTATTTCCCGAAGCTCCGAAGATGCAAATCATGGGCATTCCTACCTTTCAGCGAACGACCTGAACCCTGTTACCTGGCTTCGATGCTCGGAGGATGCCAATCGTGACCGTGCGGCTGCCCAACTGTCGAGCCGGCGCCGCTGGCCGCACTTCCCAGCGGTGGATCGTCAGGTGCGGATCGAATATCGGCACCGAACGCTGTTCCCAATGCCTATTTCGCTGCAAGCGCTGCCGCCGCTGCGCCAGGGTCGGTCACCGGGGCCGCGCATGCGTAGTTTCGGCAGACGTAAAGCGCCGCACGTTCCCGCACCAGGGTCTTGCCGCGAAGCAGGGGCAAGTCCGTTGCTTCTGGCTGGTCGGGATCCATATGGGCACAGACGCGATTGGGCAAGTAGAGATCGGCGACCGCACGCTCGAGCGCTTCCCGATCCGGCGTCCCACGCCGCCCGACCAGAGCCAGTTCGAGCGGACTGCTTTCGAGAAAGTCGAGCACATCGAGCGAGGTTGCAAACGCTCGTGGCGCCTGCTCGATAAGTCTGCCGTGGGCCACCAGGGCGGCCCGCGCGCGCCGGGCGAAATAGTCACGATCGTAGTGTCGGGCGAGGCGCGCTAGGGCGCGTGCCAACACCGCGTTCGCGTTGGGAAGGTCGCTGTCTTGGCCTTCACGCGGCCGAGCGAAGAGAGTCTCGTGGTCGGCTGCCGTGGTGAAGAAGGCGCCGAACCGATCGTCGAAGTCCCGCAAAGCACGTTCGGCCAGCCGCTGCGCCTCGGCTAGAAACTCCGCTGAGCCCCCAGCTTCGAACAGCGTGATGAGTCCGTCAGCTAGGTAGGCGTAGTCGTCGAGGTAGCCCGGCAAATGGACCCGCCCGGCACGCGCCGCGCGGAAGATCCCGCCATCCGGACGGCGTAGCCCGGAAAGTACGAAGCGCGCAGCGCGCTCCGCCGACTGCAGGTAGCGCGGATCGCGGAGCACGCGAAACCCCTCGGCCATCGCGCCGATCATGAGGCCATTCCAGGCCGTGATCACCTTATCGTCGAGCAAGGGCGGCACGCGAGCGAGCCGCGCGCGGTACAGCTTCTCGCGCGCAGCTTCGAGCCGGCTCTGCAACGCCTCCGGTGTGCAGCCGAGTTCAGCTGCCGTCTGCGCGACCGTGCGTGACCGGTGCAGCACGTTCTTGCCTTCCCAATTCCCTTGCACGGTCACGTCGTAGAACAAGGCCAACGCCTTGGCGCTGACCGGATCGAGCAAGGACTGGATTTCATCGAGCGTCCACAGGAAGAATCTTCCCTCTTCGCCCTCACTGTCAGCGTCGGTCGCGCAATAGTAGCCGCCCTCGGCGTCCTGCATCTCGCGAACCACGTAGTCCAGGGTCTCGCGGGCTACGCGCCGGTATTCGAGATCGTGGGTGGCTTGGTACGCTTCCAGGTACACGCGCGCAAGCGCGGCGTTGTCGTACAACATCTTTTCGAAGTGCGGGACCAGCCAGCGTTGGTCGGTCGAGTAGCGCGCGAATCCGCCGCCCAGGTGATCGTAGATGCCACCGTTCTTCATGCCGTCCAGTGTGGCCGTCGCCATCGCGAGAGCTTGTGAGTCTTCGGTTTGCGCGTGGTAGCGGAGCAGTAGGGAAATGCTTGCCGCCGGCGGGAACTTGGGCGCGGACCCAAAGCCGCCCCACTGAGGGTCGAAGCTCGCGGCGAGCGCACGGACCGCAGCGGAGATCATCGCGCTGCTGACTGGAGCGGCCTTCGCGATCTCGTATCCCGCTCGAACTTGTGCGACCAGCTCGCTTGCTTGTGCAAGCAGATCGTCGCGCTGGCTCCGCCAGAGATGGGCGATGCGTTTGAGCAATGTAGAGAAGCCAGGCCGGCCATGGCGATCCGTAGGCGGGAAGTAGGTGCCGGCGAAGAAGGGGCGCCGATCGGGCGTGAGAAAGACGCTCAATGGCCAACCGCCGCCGTCCGACAGCGCCACTGTCGCGGCCATGTAGATGTCGTCCAGATCGGGCCGCTCTTCGCGATCGACCTTGATGCTGATGAAGGATTGATTGAGAAGCGCGGCCACCGCTTCATTCTCGAAGCTCTCGAACTCCATCACATGGCACCAATGGCAAGCCGCGTACCCGATGCTGAGGAAGATCGGCTTGTCCTCGCGCATGGCCCGCTCCAGCGCATCCTCGCCCCAGGGGTACCAGTCCACGGGATTCTCGGCGTGCTGCAAGAGGTATGGGCTGATCTCGTGCGCGAGTCGGTTGGCCATGCCTCGCCTCCACCCTGAGTCTGGCCGCAGGTCGGGCTAAGGGCTAGCGTCGCCTCTCTGGTCAGCCCGGAGCCCATTGATGCAGACCCGGCGAAGTTGCGGACAGCCGTCGCAGTTCGGCACGATCGCTTCCACGCTGGACCAGCTGCAACCCAAAAGAACCCATAAGATCGATGGAATGGATTGAGTCATTGCGTTCTGCCGGCGAGCCGCGCCCGAGCCTGGCGTGCTGCCTCCACCATGTTGGCGAGTGCAGCCTCGACTTCGGGCCAGCTCCGCGTTTTGAGCCCACAATCCGGATTCACCCACAGCCGGTCCGGTGGAAGCACCTCGGCTGCTCGCACGAGTAAATCCAGCATTTCTCTGCTAGTCGGAACCCGCGGCGAGTGGATGTCGTAGACGCCGGGACCCACTTCGTTCGGGTACCGAAAACGCCCGAAAGCGCCGAACAGCTCCATCCTGGATCGCGACGTTTCGATCGACAGCACATCGGCGTCCATCTCCGCGACGGCATCCAAAATGTCGCCGAGCTCTGAATAACACATGTGCGTGTGGATTTGGGTTTCATCGCGGACTCCACTCGTGGCAAGGCGGAACGCCTCAACCGCCCAGCGCAGGTAGGCCCGCGAGTCGTCTCTGCGGAGCGGAAGACCCTCGCGGATCGCGGGCTCGTCAACCTGGATCATCGGAATGCCAGCGGCTTGCAGGTCCATCACTTCGTCGCGGAGTGCAAGTGCGATTTGCATGCAGGTGGCGCTTCGAGGCTGGTCGTCGCGCACGAACGACCACTGCAAGATCGTGACAGGCCCCGTGAGCATCGCTTTCATCGGCCTCTTCGTATGAAATTGCGCATACCGCGACCATTCGACCGTCATCGGCCGTGGCCGCGCGACATCGCCGAAAAGCACCGGGGGCTTCACGCAGCGCGAGCCATAGCTCTGCACCCAACCGTTCTCGGTGACCGCGAAGCCGTCGAGCCGCTCACCGAAGTACTCGACCATGTCGCAGCGCTCAAACTCCCCATGAACAAGGACGTCAAGGCCGAGGGCCTCCTGTTTCTGAATGCACCGGCGTATCTCGGCCTTCAGGAATTTGTCGTAGTCGCTACTGGTTATCCTGCTTGCGCGCCAGGCTGCCCGGACTCCGCGGACCTCTTCGGTCTGCGGGAAGGAGCCGATGGTCGTGGTTGGGAAGACCGGCAAGCCGAAGCGCGCGCGCTGCTGCCTGACTCGCACCTCGAAGGGCGCTGACCGATGCAACATGGCCTCGTTCACCGCAGCCACGCGGGCTCGCACCTCTGAATCTTTTCTCCGCGGTGAGGCGCGCCGCTTCGCGAGGGACATGCGCGCCTCATCGAATCGTCGTCCAGTCGCTGCTTTCATCCCTGCTGCATCAGCCAGCGCTCGCACCTCATTGAGCTTCTGAGCTGCGAATGCAAGCCAGTTCTTGAGGTCGGGGTCGAGCTTGCGTTCGGCCGCGAGGTCGATTGGAACGTGCAACAACGAACAGGATGGCGCCACGAACACGCGCTCCGCCCCGAGCGCCTCGATCGCGTGACGGACGAGCCCATGCGCGACGTCGAGATCCGTGCGCCAAATACTGCGGCCGTCAACCACGCCCACGGAAAGCAGAGTCCGTGGCCCGAGCCCCGCAAGCACAGCATCGACTTGTTCTGGGGCTCGTACGAGATCTACGTGTAGTCCATCAAGCCCGGCTGCCGCGATGAGCGGCAGGTTGTCACCGAGCGCCCCGAAGTAGGTCGCGACCAGGATGTGCGGGCGGGTTTCGACCGCCGCCAGCCGTTCAAACATGTACCGATAAGCGTCTTTGGCTCGCTCGTCGAGATCCAGCACTAGACACGGCTCGTCGAGCTGAACCCAAGCCACATTTTTCGCGCCGAGAACACAGAGAAGTTCCTGGTACACCGGCAACATTGAATCTAGCAACGCGAGAGGCGTCGCTTCCCTGCGAGACCCCGGTGCGAGCCTGGAGAGCAGGAGGAACGTCACTGGGCCGGGTACCACCGGGCGCGGCTCGATTCCGAGCGCGTGGGCTTCGTCGATTTCCGAGAGAATCTTCGTCGCATCGAGCCGGAAGCGCTGGTCCACTTCGAGTTCGGGTACTATGTAGTGATAGTTCGTGTCGAACCACTTTGTCATTTCAAGCGCTGCGACCTCGACACCGGAGTCTCGGTCTTGAAGGCCGCGTGCCATCGCAAAGTACCGGGTCAGCGGCGGCGCGATATCACGGTAGCGACCTGGAATGGCGCCAACGGCGACGGCCATGTCCAGCATGTGATCGTAAAGCGAGAAGTCGTTACTCGGGATGTGATCGATCCCCGCGCCCTTCATCGCCAACCAGTGCCGTCTGCGGAGATCACGAGCCACGTTTTCGAGATCTATCGCGGACGTCTTCCTCGCCCAGTAGCTCTCAAGCGCCTTCTTGAGCTCGCGTCCGAGACCGATACGAGGATGACCTAGACATGTTGCAAGCACGGCCACCGCGACACCTTCTTTGGGTACCTGGTTACTGTTCGTGACTGAGACGATGGTGGAACGCTCTATTCGATGGCACAGGACAGTGTCTCCAGCCCGACCTCCTGCCTGCGGAGCGTGCGACCAGACCTACTGCGGCTGGACCAACCGCCAGTGTCTTCGGCCCCTCGCCTACGTTAGGGCTTGCTGCCAGAGCCGCATCCACTTGCCTCCTTGTCCGAGCAGCACTTGCACTTTCCCCTGAAAGTGTGCTTGATGCCGCTCAGCATGAGGAGCACGGGCCAAACGATGTTGGAGACGTTATCCCCGTAGACTCCCAGCGCCTTGAGCAGAAAATTGAGACCGAATAGGGCGACAAGAACCCCGATCGCGCGGTGACATGGGCAGCGGCAGGCTTCTTCTTCTGTCATGCGACATTTCCTTGTGGGCGGTTCGCGCGCGGACACGGCGCGCTCGTGGAATGACTCAATCTTTGATGCTGAATTCTGGCGGCTTGTGGCAGGCCTATCCGCCATACGCGCCCGTCGACTCACCGGGAAGCGCTCGCCGGTGTTCAGGCGGGCGATGAAGCCCCAGTCACCATCGCGGGTCACCTCGATCGCGCCGGCTGCCTTCCGCCTTGTTGAGCACGATGTCCAAGGCGCCAAACACCTCCAACGACAGTCTGCTTGGATCTCATCGCCGAGGAGCGACGGCAGTTTGTCGAGAGGGCCTACCCATTGCAGCTCCCACTCCATGCAATCCGAAGAATCCGAGCGAGATGGAGGATTTCACGTGGTTGGGCTAGATAGTCGGTATGGCAAGTCCCAAGGCATCGTTGCCGGTCCGTTGCGGTTGGGCGGGCGCGGAGCCGATCTATATCGCCTATCACGACAACGAATGGGGAGTGCCAATGCAGGACGACCGCACGCTGTTCGAGTTCTTGATCCTTGAGGGGGCGCAGGCAGGACTGTCATGGCTCACCATCCTGCGCAAGCGCGACGGCTACCGACGGGCGTTTGCCGGCTTCGATGCCCAGAAGATCGTCCGCTTCAATGCCAGGAAGGTAGAATCGTTGCTGCGAGATCCCGGTATCGTGCGCAATCGAAGAAAGGTTGCTTCAGCGATTTCAAACGCGCGCGCCTTTCTGAAGGTTCAGGCAGAGTTCGGCTCCTTCGCCGCGTACCAGTGGCGCTTCGTCGAGGGTCGGCCAATCCAAAACCGCTTCTCCACTCTGAAGCAGATACCGCCGCGCACGCCGCTCTCGGACGCCTTCAGCAAGGATCTCAAACAGCGCGGATTCTCCTTCGATGGCTCGACCGTCGTCTATGCGTATATGCAGGCGGTTGGCATGGTCAACGATCATCTGGTGACCTGCATGCGCCACCGTCCCATCGCCGAGTTGGGTTCCATGATGTTCTGAGCCGTGCTTGCCGCTGACCATCTATGCCAGCTGCCTGTCCAAGGCATCGACCAAGGTGTCGGGCGAGATCGCGGTCAGTGCGATAGGTTTCCAGCCAGTGCGGCGCAGAGACCCTCAACCCGGGAAGCGACCGTCTCAACGCCCTGCCGCTTCTCCACGAAAGCATCGGCGCCGGTGGCCGCGACTTTGTCACTCGTTTCCTGCTGCGAGTGCGCCGAGAACAGGACCACGGAAGTTCGCCGCCCATTCGCGGCAGCGCGAACTCGGCGGCATAGATCCAACAGATCGATGTTCGGCATGCACACGTCCGTGACCAGCACGCCAGGATGGCTCTCGGCGCATATGCTCATGGCCTCATCCATGGTACTGGCCGCTCGGGCGACAAGACCACGGGCTTCCAGCACGTGGACCAGGGCCTTGGCCGCAAACGGACTGTCGTCCACGACGAGGACATTTGGCGGAGGCATCCTGGACGCTCTATCGTCCGAGCCATCGAAGAACCTTAGCGGGTCGTCGCTCGCCGGATGGCCGGCAGGAATCCACGGTGGCTCATCGCTGTGTTAACAGGATGCATCCGCCTAACCCCAGAGTTCGCCTCAGACGAAATAGGCCCCAGTGCGCAGGATGGGCAGGCCCCGCGTTGTTGGACCAGCTCCCCTTTTCCACTCAGCCGATCTCTGGGGTTAGTCCTCAGCGAAGCTGGTGATGCTCATGGTTTCGTTGTGCAGCTCGGGAGGGCCGCCCGCTTCCAGCGGACCGATCTCACCGTAGGAATAGAATCCCGTCAGAACCGTTTGGTCGCCTAGGACATCGCGTACGGCCTCCACCTCTTCTTCCACCCGCTGTTTCAGTACGGCACGGCGCGCATTGCAACTGACCAGCAGCGAGAAGGTCGGCTGCGGGGCGTGGAGGTTGTCCAGGCTTGCTTGCGCGGCCTTGAGCGTGCCAACGATCAGATCCTCAACCTGTCCCATCGTGAAGCGCGCGTACGATCCTTCGGGCACGTCGCCCGCAAAAGTGATGCTTTGTTCCTTTTCGTCCACGGCGAGGAGCGCCCGCAACACACGGTTTCGGCGTGGGCCGATGCGCAACTCCAAGGGGAACATGAGCCCGCTCGCGGGGAGCCCGGCCGCGTGTTTGCCCAAGTACGCCTTGTACAGCGCTAACGCCGGACCTCCATCGAGTTCGCAGAGCACGTTCTTGTGCGATTTCGTGATCACGCGCTCTGGGCCAAACGGGCGCCAGCCTCCCGTAACCGACACACCGATGTGTAGCCCGTCGCCGTAGAAACCCAGGGCAATGGCCGCCGATTGTTCGGGTTCGCCGTCGCACCAGACCTGTGTCGTCTTCAGGAAATTGCCATCGGCCGCGAACCCGCCGGAAGCGGACACCCCCGGTGGCAACGCGGCGCTGATACCGTCTACAAAGTCGTTGCCGTTGACCTGCAGACCTTCGGATAGAACAAGGACATGTCGCAGACCGCGCGGATCGAGTCGGCGGATCAACTGCTCGCCCGCGGCTGAGCTGCGGCCAACGCCCTCAATACGCGCTCGTGCGGTGGCCACACGACCGTGGTCGAATGCGATGGCGGTGAGGGCTAGGCTCCCGTCACTCACCCGTGAGCCCTGAATCTCTCCTCC
>Ga0181539_1003380_pt1 | contig 14726 bp, 11 predicted proteins | sample PEATcosm2014_Bin_46_FD_119767 | JGI IMG/M metagenome (GOLD analysis project Ga0181539, IMG submission 119767) | Peatland microbial communities from MTU Mesocosm Facility, Houghton, MI, USA - PEATcosm2014_Bin23_60_metaG | ecosystem: Environmental > Terrestrial > Soil > Wetlands > Peat | place... | reverse complement strand
CGGGTACGGCTACAGCCAGGAGGCGCTGGTCGAGTATTGCTTCAAGCGCACCAGGGGATGGATGATCGCGGGGGGGTCGTTGGAGATACTCAAGAACAAGATCGCCGAAGAGGTCTTCGGGCGTCGCTGGGATCAGCGACGCGCATGAGCGAGGTTCTCCCCGGCGCGATCGTCGGCGCTCGCCTGGCGTCGGCGCTGCTGCGCCCGCGCTGCGTCGCCCTGGTCGGCGTGTCGAACGATCTGACGAAGACGGCGGCGCGGCCGTTGCAGTTCCTGCGCCGAGCGGGGTTCGCCGGGACCGTGTACAACGTCAATCCTTCGCGCTCGACCGTGCAAGGCGAACCGGCCTACGCCTCGCTCTCCGACCTGCCCGAGCGCCCCGATCACGCCTTCATCCTGACCGGGACCGAGCCGTCCCTGGCGGCGGCCGAGGAATGCGGGCGCCTCGGCGTTCCCGTCGTCACCGTGCTCGCCGGCGGCTTTTCCGAGTCGGGGAGCGAGGGCGCCTCGCGGCAACTCCGGCTGCGCGAGATCGGTCGCCGCTACGGCATGCGGATTCTCGGTCCGTCCAGCATCGGCGTCGTCAACGTGCGCGAGCGCCTGGTGCTGACGGCCAACGCCGCTTTCGCCGAACCGGACCTGCCGGCGGGCGGCGTGTTCGTCGCCTCGCACAGCGGCAGCATGATCGGCGCCTTGGTGTCGCGCGGCAAGGCGCGCGGCATGGGCTTCGCCGGGCTGGTTTCGGTCGGCGGCGAAGTGGACCTGTCGGTCGGCGAGATCTGCGCCGCCACCCTCGACGATCCGCTCGTCTCCAGCTATCTCCTGTTTCTCGAGAGCACGCGCAACGCCGACGCGTTGCGCGGTTTCGCGCTCGGCGCCGCCGAGCGCGGCAAGCCGGTCGCCGCCTTCAAGCTCGGCCGATCCGCCGTCGGCGCCGAACTGGCCGTGTCCCACACCGGCGCGATGGCCGGCGAGGACGACGTCGCCGACGCCTTCCTCAAGGACTGCGGCGTCGCGCGCGTCGCCTCGTTCGAGGGCCTCATCGAGATCCTGCCGCTGTTGAACCGGTTGCCTCTGGCCAAGCCGGCGCGCCAGCCGACCGTCGGCGTGGTGACGACGACGGGTGGCGGAGCGGCGATGGCGGTCGATCAACTGGCGTTGCGCGGCGTCGCGGTGGCCGCTCCCAGCCCCGACACGCTGGCGCGCCTGGCGAGCGCGGGGGCGAACGTCCCGCCGGGCCGCATCGTCGACCTCACGCTGGCCGGCACCCGCTACGACGTGATGAAGGCGACGCTCGACGTCATGCTTTCAGCGCCCGAGTTCGATCTGATTCTCGCCACGGTCGGCTCTTCGGCGCGCTTCCAGCCGGAGCTGGCGGTCCGGCCGGTGATCGACAGCGCCGCGGAAAGCCGCAAGCCCGTTTCGGCTTTCATCGTGCCCGAGGCGCCGCAAGCGCTGGCGCTGCTTTCCGACGCCGGCGTGCCCAATTTCCGCACGCCCGAATCCTGCGCCGACGTGATCGCCTCGGCCTTCGCCCGCCGCGTTCCGCGGCAAGGGTTGGCGGACGTCCCCGTGCACAGCGTTGCGGGCCCGGCGAAGTCGCTCGATGAAGTCGGGGCTTACGCGCTTTGCCGGCGCGTCGGCATCGAACACGCGCCGGTAATGGTGCTGAGGCCGGACGAGCCGATCCCGGCGCTGCCGTTCGCCTACCCCGTGGTCGCCAAGGTTCTGCACGACCAAATCGCTCACAAGACGGACGTCGGCGGCGTGATCGTCGCGATCGCGGACGCCGCGGCGCTGAAGGCGGCGATGCGGACCATCCGCGACGCCGTCCAGGCGCGACTGCCGGGAACGGTCGTCGAGCGCGTGCTCGTTCAGCCGATGGTTTGCGGCGTCGGCGAGGTTCTCATCGGACTGCGGCGCAACGTCGACATGGGTCCCGTCGTGATGCTGGCGGCGGGCGGCGTTCTCACCGAGATCTACCGCGACCGCAGCCTGCGGCTGGCGCCGATCGATCTCGACGCCGCGTTCGAAATGATCGCCGAAGTCAAGGCGATGCAGGCGCTCAGAGGATATCGCGGCAAGCCGGCGGGCGACCTCGAGGCGGTGGCGCGCGCGCTCGTCGCTCTGTCGCGATTGGCGCTGCTCGACGACGCCACGGTGCTGGAAGCCGAAATCAACCCGTTGATCGTGCTGCCGGCCGGCCAGGGCGCGCTGGCGGTCGACGCGCTGGTGCGGCTCGCCCCGGCGCGCGGGAAAACGGAGGGGAGCTGATGCGCCGCGTCGTCATGGCGGTCGGGCGCGGCCGGCGATGAACGCCCTCGCGCCGGACGATTACTGCGCCTCGCCGATCCTGTCGGAACGCATCGCCGCCTTGCTGGCGCGCGACACCTATGTCACGGGGTTGGCCGTCCGGTTGGTTGCCGTTTCGCCCGGGCAGGCCGAATTGGCGATGGAGGTGGCGCCGGCATTGACCAACGTCCACGGCGCCTGCCACGGCGGCGCGCTCTTCACCCTGGCGGATCTGGCGTTCGGCTCGGCCGCGATCTATGGCGGGCCGGTTCTGACGACGGGCGCCGACTTCAATTTCGTCCGCACCGCACCCATGGGAACGATCGTGCGCGCCACGGCGAGCGAGCTTTCCCGGACGGCGAAGACCGGGCTGTTCCAAGTAAAGCTGTGGAAGGAATCGACGGGCGTGCTGGCGATCGGAACCTTTCGCGGGCTATGGACGAGGGCCGCGCCGGGCGACGGCGAACCGTCGCTCGCGCGCCGGCGCTGAAACGAGCTCGTCGGGCGACGACATCCGCGCCGGCGAATTCGCCGGCCCCACTCATGACGCAGGAGAGCATCGCGTGGCGTTTGAAACCCTCATCTATGACGTGGCGGACCGCGTGGCCACCATAACGTTCAACCGCCCCGCGGCGATGAACGCGCTGAACGACCGGCTCTATCACGAAATGTCCCAGGCGATCAGGGACGTCGCCGACGACGACGCCGTCGGCTGCGTCGTCCTCACCGGCGCCGGGCGCGGCTTCTGCGCCGGCGCCGACGTGAAGGCGATGAATCCGGACACGTCGCCGCTCGCGCGCCGCAAGCGCCACCGCTGGATCCTGGCGGACGTGCTGCGGCCGCTCGCGACGCTCGAAAAGCCGGTCATCGCCGCGGTCAACGGCGCGGCGGTCGGGGCCGGCTTCTCCATCGCGCTCGCGGCCGACATCGTCATCGCCGGCGAAGCCGCCGTCTTCAGCCAGATCTTCGTCAGGCTCGGGCTGGCGCCCGATCTCGGGGGGCTCTACCTCTTGACCCGGGTCGTCGGGCTGAACAAGGCCAAGGAGCTGTGCTTCACCGGCAAGACGATCGACGCGGCCGAGGCGCTCGCGCTCGGCGTCGTCAACCGCGTGGTGAAAGCCGAAAGGCTCAACGAGGAAGCGCGCAGACTCGCCGTCGAGATCGCGGCCGGGCCGCCGACCGCGCTCGCCACGATCAAGACCCTGCTCAATCGGTCCTCGACCTCGACCTTGGATCAGATGCTCGAATACGAAACCTTCGCGCAGACGCTCGCCTACACGACGGCCGAGCACCGGGAGGGCGTGGCGGCGTTCCGCGAGAAGCGCGCCCCCGATTTCCGACCGAAGGGGACCTGACGCCGGTGGCCTCGACGAGGCGCCGTTGGCCCCGCCCGCAGGCCGATCGCGCCGTCGGGTCCTTGGCGCGACAGCCCGATCGGGAGTAGGCATCCGCGGGCTAGAACGAGCAACAGAGCTTCCACGACGTTAGGGACAGACGATGACCGCCATCAATGCAGTGACCGAGCTCGAGATCGACGGCGAGATCGCGACCGTGAGAATCGACTCGCCGCCGGTGAACGCGCTCTCGGCGAACGTCCGGGACGGGATCAAGCGCGGCCTCGAAGCGGCCGAGGCGAACGGCGCGGTCAAGGCGATCGTGCTGATCTGCGCGGGGCGCACCTTCATCGCCGGCGCGGACATCTCGGAATTCGGCAAGCCGCCCCGCCCGCCCACCCTGCCCGACGTGCTCGACGCGATCGAGAACGCCAGCAAGCCGGTCGTCGCGGCGATCCATGGAACTGCGTTGGGCGGCGGGTTCGAGGTCGCCTTGACGGCGCACTACCGCATCGCCGTCCCTTCCGCCAAAATGGGCCTGCCGGAGATCAAGCTCGGCCTCATCCCCGGCGCCGGCGGCACGCAGCGCCTGCCGCGCCTCGTCGGCGTCGAGAAGGCGCTCGACGTCATCCTTTCCGGCGCGCCGTTCGGCGCACGCGACGCCAAGGACTGGGGCGTCGTCGACGAACTCGCCGACGAGGGGCGGTTGCACGAGGCCGCCGTCGCCTTCGCGCGCAAGCTGATCGCCCAGAAGGCGCCGCTTCGCAAGGTGCGCGACCTCAGCGCGAAGATCGACTCGGCGCGCGGCCATCCCGAGATTTTCGAAGCCGTCCGCAAAGCCAACGCGCGCAAATTCCGCGGCTTCGAGGCGTGGGAGAAGGCCATCGCCGCGGTAAAGAACGCGGTGGATCTTCCCTTCGACGACGGCGTCGCCAGGGAGCGCGAAATGTTCCTGGCGCTGCTGGCGAGCCCGCAATCCAAGGCGCAACGCTACGTTTTCTTCGCCGAACGGCAGACGTCCAAGATTCCCGACATTCCCGCGAGCGAGCCGACCTGCCCGATTCGCGCCGTCGGCGTCATCGGCGCCGGCACGATGGGCGGCGGCATCGCGATGAATTTTCTCAACGCCGGCATTCCCGTGGCGATCGTCGAGACCAGCCGCGAGGCGCTCGATCGCGGCCTCAAGATCATTCGGCGCAACTACGAGAACACCGCCAAGAAGGGCCGCCTGACGATGGCGGAGGTCGAAAAGCGAATGGCGGACCTTACGGGCACGCTCGATTTTTCCGTCCTCGCCGACAAGGACCTCGTCATCGAGGCGGTGTTCGAGAACATGGCGTTGAAGAAGGAGATCTTCGCCAGGCTCGACGCGATCGCCAAGCCGGGAGCGATCCTCGCCTCCAACACCTCCTATCTCGACATCGACGAGATCGCCGCGACGACCAAGCGGCCCGAGGACGTCCTCGGCCTGCATTTCTTCTCGCCCGCCAACGTGATGCGGCTCCTGGAGATCGTGCGCGGCGCGAAGACGGCGAAGTCGGTCGTCGCCACGGCGACGCAGCTCGCCGGCAAGATCGGCAAGGTCGGCGTCGTCGTCGGCGTCTGCCACGGCTTCGTCGGCAACCGCATGCTCGCGCAGCGCCAGCGCGAAGCGACGAAACTGATCCTCGAGGGGGCCATGCCTTGGGACGTCGACCGCGTCCTGGTCGAATTCGGCCTTCCCATGGGGCCGTTCGCGATGAGCGACCTGGCCGGCCTCGACATCGGCTGGTCGAAGGAGACGAGTTCGCGCTCCACCATCCGAGAGATCTTGTGCGAGGAGGGACGACGCGGCCAGAAGACCGGCGCCGGCTTCTACGACTACGACGAGGCGCGCAACGCCAAGCCGTCGCCGCTGGTCGAGAGGATCATCCGCGATTTCGCCCTCGCCAAGGGCGTGAAACAACGCGCCATTTCCGACGCGGAAATCCTCGAGCGCTGCGTCTATCCGATGATCAACGAGGGAGCGAAAATCCTCAACGAGGGCAAGGCGCTGCGCGCTTCCGACATCGACGTCGTCTGGATCAACGGCTACGGCTGGCCGACCTATCGCGGCGGACCGATGTACTACGCCGACACGATCGGGCTTAGCCGCGTGCTCGCCAGGATGGAGGAATTTCGCGCCAAACTGGGCGACGACTTCAAGCCGTCGCCGCTGCTCGAGCGCATGGCGCGCGAGGGGGCCAGCTTCACGGGCGCGTCATGACGGTCGTCGGCGCGCCTGGCCGGAGGCGGCCGTGACTCTGCCGCTCGCCGGAGTTCGCGTCCTCGACCTGTCCAACGTCCTCGCCGGGCCTTTCTGCGGCTACCATCTCGCGCGAACCGGCGCCGAAGTCATCAAGGTCGAGAACCCGCAAGGCGGCGACCTCGCCCGTCGCCTCGGGGCGGACCCGGACATGGCCGCGCGCCTCTACGGCCTGTCGTTCGTCGCGATGAACGCAGGCAAGCAATCCGTCGCCCTCGATCTCAAGACGGCGTCGGGCAAGGAGGTTTTCCTTCGTCTGGTCGAAGTCTCGGACGTGGTCCTGGAGAATTTCCGGCCGGGGGTGATGGACCGGCTGGGACTGGGTTACGACGCGCTCGCCGAGCGCAATCCGCGCCTCGTCTATTGCGCCATCTCCGGCTTCGGCCAGGACGGCCCGTGGGCCGCCCGTCCCGCTTACGATCAGATCGTGCAGGGCTTGTCGGGCGTCATGAGCATCACCGGCGACCGCCAATCGGCGCCGCTGCGCACCGGGTTTCCCGTCTCCGACACGATCGCCGGCATGACGGCGGCCTTCGCCATCGCCGCCGCGCTGGTCGATCAGCGCGCCACCGGCAAAGGCCGCTTCATCGACGTCTCCCTTCTCGAATCGACTCTGGCCGCGATGGGCTGGGTCGTATCGAACCATCTGAACGCCGGCGTCGAGCCGCAGCCCATCGGCAACGAGAATTTCACTGCGGCGCCGTCGGGAACCTTCCGCACCGCGACCGGCCCGCTCAACATTTCCGCCAACGAACAAAAGCAGTTCGTCGCGCTGTGCGATCTCATCGCGCGACCCGACTTGATCGAGGACCCTCGATTCGCCGAGCGGCAGGCGCGTAAAGCCCACCGCGAAGCGCTCAACGCCGAGATCAATCGGGCGCTCGCCGCCCGGCCCGCCGAAGAATGGGAGGCGATGATGAACGGCGCCGGCGTCCCCGCCGGCCGCGTCCTGAGCGTCGGCGAGATCTTGCGCAACGAGCAGATCGTCGAGAGGCGCTTCGTCGAGACGCTCGCGCCCGGCCCCGCGGCGGACGAGCGAAGAACGCTGCGCGTCACGCGTCCGGGATTCCGCTTCGCCGGCGATTTCCCCGCCCCGCGCGCGCCGCCCGATCTGGGCGCTGACACCCGCTCGTGGCTCGAGCGCCTCAGCTATTCGCCGACCGAAATCGAACGGCTGCTGTCGAGCGGTGCGGCGCGCGCGGCGCGACTTGCCAAGGGCGGATGATATGACCAAGCCCGAGACGATCCGACGGATGGCGGACGAAGGCTGGACGGCGATCGCCGACGACGGCTTCATCGACCTGGCGGGACCCTTCTTTCAGAGAGGGGCGGGCGCGGACTTGACTTTCGGCTTTCCCACCGAGGCCAAGCATCACAATCGGCGCGGCGTGCTGCAGGGCGGCGCGCTGCTGACGTTCGTCGACAAAGCGTTCGGCGTCGCCGCGCGGGCGACGACGCAAGCCGAACTCGTCGTGACCGTGCAACTGGACGTCCATTTCCTCGACGCGGTTCAGATCGGCGAACTGGTCGAGACCCGTCCGAGGGTCGTGCGGGCGACGCGTCGCCTGATTTTCATGAGCGCGGAATTGACCGTGGGCTCGCGCGCCGTCGCGCTCGCCAACGGCGTGTGGAAAAAGGTCGGTCCGGCCGTGGCGGCGAAGGCGCGCGTGTTGTCGGACTGACGAGGACAGCCGGTGTTTTCGGCGATCGGCGTCAGTTCGCCGCCTTGGCTTCGCCGATGATCCATTCGCGAAAAGCAATGACTTTCCGACTGCCGCCGGCGCGCTTCGGGTGGACGAGATAATAGCCGAGCGAACGGCGAAGGATCTTGTCGAAGGGAAGGACGAGATCGCCCGAGGCCAGTTCCCGCTCCAACAGGCAGATCTGGCCGATGGCGACGCCGATGTCGCCCATCGCCGCCTGATAGGTCAGGGTCGAGCTGTCGAAGACCGGCCCGTGGCTGGGATCGATCTTGCCGCCCGCGAAAGCCAGCCAGTCCGCCCAGTCGCTGCGCCGATAGCGCGAGTGAAGCAACGTGTGTCGTTCGAGGTCCTGCACCTGGCGAAGCGGCTTCGGCCCGTCGAGCAGCGCCCGGCTGCACACCGGCGCGATGGCGTCGGGCATCAGCTTCCAGGCCGTCAAACCCTCCCACGTCCCTTCGCCGAACTGGACGCAGAGATCGAGGTTCTCGTGCTCGAAATCGGCCAGCGCGACCGCCGTCGACAGACGAACCTCGATGTCGGGATGCTTGGCGGAGAACCGCGACAGGCGCGGGATGAGCCAGTGGCGCGCGAACGTCGGGTAGGATCGCAACCGCAGAACCGGCTTGGCGTCCACCCGCCGCACGTTCGCCGTCGACTCCTCGATCGTCGCGAGCGCCTGGGAGACCGCGGCGAGATAACGTCGCCCCGTATCGGTCAACTGCAATTCGGAATGATGACGCGCGAACAGCTTGACTTTGAGAAAGCCCTCGAGCACCGCGACCTGCCGGCTTACCGCCGCTTGCGTCACGCCCAATTCTTCGGCCGCGCGCGTAAAGCTCACATGCCGCCCGGACGCCTCGAACATGCGCAGCGGATTCAGCGGTGGAAGCTGGCGGGACACAAATCGAACCTACATATTGTAGGGCCGCTGATAAGCCCTACGAAGTGGAACGTCAACGCCGTCGATGCGACAATTTATCTGCTAAGCTGAGCAAGAACCGAGGGAACCGGAGGATTCCATGAACGACGCAAGCACGAAAGAGCGGGCGAAGCGCGCCTCGCAAGTCCTGACGGTCAGCCGCCGCAGCCTGTTGTTGGGCGGAGCCGGCCTCGCCGCCGCAAGACTCGGCATGCCCTATATCGGAAACGCCGCCGCCGCCGAGCCGATCAAGATCGGCATGATCTGGGCCAAGACCGGCCAGATCGTCGATCAGGCGGAGTACCTCGCCCAGGGCGGCATGCTCGCGCTGGAGCAGCGCAACAATACGCTGCTCGGCCGGCCGGCGGAGATCGTCTGGCTCGACGAGCCGAACCCGCAAGGCGCGCAGGAGAGCGCCGAACGTCTCGTCAACGAGCACAAGGTCGTCGGCATCGTCGGGGGGGCGCTGAGCTCTTTCGCGCTCGCCATTTCGGCGGTCGCCAAGAAGGCCAAGGTGCCTTACGTCGCGCCGAACGCCGCCGCCGGCGCGTTGACCGGCGCCTCGTGCAACAAATACACCTTCCGCCAGCAGCCGCCGGTCGCCGTCCACACCGCCGTGCTGGCGCCCTATTGCGCCGCGATCGGCAAGAAATGGTACCTTCTCACCGCCTCCTACGCCTTCGGCCAGGACATCAGGAAGAACTTCGCCGACTACATCACCGCGAACGGCGGGACGGTGGTGGGCGCCGACGAGGCGCCGGTCAATACGCCCGACTTCAGCTCCTTCATCCTGAAAATTCGCGCCGCGAAGCCCGACGTCGTGATCGGCGGAATCTCGGCGGGCGATCTCACCACGTTCCTCAAGCAGTGGAACGAGATGGGCATGCGCGGAAAGATCCCGTTCGCCGAGATCGCCGTCGGCAACACCGACCTCTGGGGCGTCGGACCGGAAGCGGCCGACGGCCTCTACACCATCACCTGGTGGTACAATAACCCGAACAATCCGCCCGACGAGCAGGCGATGGCCGCCGCCTACCTCAAGAAATACAATCGGCCCGCCGCCGACAAGGCCTGGATGGGCTGGATGGGCATGCGATCGCTCCTCGATTCGATCGAGGCCGCGAACTCCACCGACGCGGCCGCCATCGTCAACGCGCTGGAGCAATGGAAGGTCCGGCGAGGCGACATCGACGTCGGCTATCGCGCCTTCGATCACCAGATGACCAACCGGCTCCTCGTCGCCGGCATCCATCCTGAGATCACCGACAAGTGGGACTACTTCGAGGTCAAGGCGGAGCTGCCGAAGACTCCCGCCGACATCGAGAAGGCGTTCGGAACCCAGGCGGAGAGCGCCTGCAAGATGGACTCGCTCTGAGCGGGCGCGTCCCTCACCGAGGCGACGGCGCCGTCGGCTCCGGGATCGTTCCCGGAGCCGGACCTGCCGCTTCGCCGTCAGGCGGGCTTTGCAGCGAAACAGGTGCGCGATGCTCGAAATGATCCTGTCGCAGGCCGTCAACGGCCTCGTTTTGGGCTTTCTTTACGTCCTCATCGCGATCGGCCTGTCGATCATTTTCGGCATGTTGGGGATCGTCAACTTCGCCCATGGCGGCTTCTTCGCCATCGGCGCCTATCTCGCGCTGGCGCTCGGCCGGGAATACGGCTGGGGCGCGGCGCTGGCGGCGCCGGTGCTGACCGGGCTCATCGGAATCGTCGTCGAGACGGTGCTGGTTCGCCACCTCTACGGCAAAGAGCCGTTGCTCGGCTTGATCCTCACCTTCGCGCTGGCGCTGCTGATCGAGGCGATCCTGCGCATGGTCTTTGGCGGCGCGGCGCTGCCTTTCACCGCGCCGAAGGTCTTGTCCGGCTTCGTCGAATACGGGCCGATCCTGGTGACGAAGTACCGCCTGATCGTGCTCGCGGTGACCGTGATCGCCCTTTTCGGCTTCTGGGCGTTCCTGACCTACACGCCGTTCGGCCGCATCATCCGCGCCGGTTCGCGCGACGCGGAGATGGTCGGGCTTCTGGGCATCAACCTGCCGATCGTCTTCAGCGGCGTGTTCGGCATCGGCTGCTTCCTCGCGGGGCTGGCGGGAATGCTGGCCGCGCCGCTCTGGACCATCACGCCCTCCATGGCGGCCGGCGCGGTCATGCCGGCGTTCGTCATCGTCACGATCGGCGGACTGGGCTCCTATTCCGGCGCCATCGTCGCCGGCCTCCTTGTCGGCCTCACCACCGCCATGACGATCCAGTTCGCGCCGGAGTGGTCGGGCGCGGCGATGTACGTGCTGATGGCCGCCATCCTTCTGGTGCGCCCGCGCGGCCTGTTCGGCGAGAAATGGGAGCGGTTCGAGTGAAGCTCCCGCCGCTCCTGTCGAACCCGATCCCCTGGACGGCGCTGGTCTTCGCCGCGCTCACCCTGATCTGGGCGGCGCTCGGCGCGCCGATATCGCTCATCACCCAGATCGTCATCTACACGCTTTACGGCGCCGGCGTGAACCTTCTGGTCGGCTACACCGGCCTGGTGCCGTTCGGCGCGTCGCTGTTTTTCGGCTGCGCCAGCTATGTCGCCGCGCTGGCCGTTCTCGGCGGTCACGCCAACGATCTGGAGGCGCTGGCCCTCGCCGTGCTGTGTTCGATCGCGCTCGCCGTGGTGACGGGGGCGATCATCCTGCGCCGCAAGGGCCTCTATTTCTCGCTGCTGACGCTCGCCTTCTCGCAAATCGCCTTCGAAATCGCTTTCACCTGGACGGGCGTGACAGGCGGCGAAAACGGGCTGCAGGGCGTGGCCCGCTCGTACTTCGCTTCCGATTGGCAATTTCATCTTTTCGCGACGGCGACGGTGCTCGTCGGGCTATGGCTATTGTGGCGCATCGCCCATTCGCCGTTCGGCCGTGTGCTGCAGGCCGTTCGCGACAACGAGCAACGGGCGGGCAGCCTGGGCTACAACGTCTACCTCGTCCGCCTCGGCGGCTTCACCCTCATGGCCGCCTTCGTCGGCTATGCCGGCGCCTTGCTGACGCTGATGCTGCAAGGCGTCTACGCCAACAACCTGAGCTGGCAGCACGCGGGGGACTCGCTGCTGATGACGGTGCTCGGCGGCGTGCATCATTTCCTCGGACCGCTGTGGGGCGCGATCGCGTTCATCATCCTGCAGGACCGGCTTTCCGCGGTGACCGAGAACTGGTGGCTGATCTTTGCGCCGATCATCATCCTGTTCGCGCTGCTGTCGCCCGAAGGCATTCAGGGTTTGGCGCAACGCGTGCTGCGGCGAGAACGCTGGACGCTGACCCGCGCTTCGATCCCGCCGCGCCCCGCTTCGATCCGACCGTATGAGAGCGCGAGTCTGAACATCGACCCCGGCCAGCCCATCTTGCAGACGCATCGGCTGAGCAAGAACTTCGGCAGCCTGATCACCGCGCGAGAAATCGACCTTTCGGTGCGGCCCTTCGTGCTGCATTCCATCATTGGGCCGAACGGCGCCGGCAAGACGACCTTTTTCAATATGCTGACGGGCGTCTTGCCGGTCAGCGGCGGCCGGATCGTCTTCGACGGCAAGGACATCACGTCGCTGCCGATGCACGTCCGGGCGCGCATGGGCATCAGCCGCTCGTTTCAGATTCTCTCGGTCTTCCCCAACCTCAGCGTCTTCGAAAACGTTCGGGTCGCGGTGCAAGCCCAGCGCCACGGCGCGCGCGGCCTGTTCGCGGACGCCAACGCTCTGGCGCCGATCAACGAGCGCGCCTGGTCGATCCTCGACGCCGTGGGGCTCGCCGATCGCGCCGGCGAGCAATGCGCCAACCTTCCTCACGGCGCCAAGCGGTTGCTTGAAATCGCGGTGACGCTCGCCATCGATTCCAAGTTGTTGCTGCTCGACGAGCCGCTCGCCGGTCTGGCGGAGGCCGACCGCGTCATCGTCGCCGACCTGATCAAGCGCCTGGCGCAAAGGCACGCGGTCCTCCTCATCGAGCACGACATCGATCGCGTCCTGGCGATCTCGGATCGCATCTCGGTGCTGCATCAGGGCAGGATCATCGCCGACGGCGATCCCGCGTCGGTGGCGGCGAGCCCGGAGGTCATCGCGGCCTATCTCGGCGCGGCGAAGGACGGCGCGCGCTCGGCCCCGCCGACGGTCGAGCGCGCCGCACACGCCGGAGCGCGCCCGCTCCTGACGGTGAAGGGCATTCACACCGGCTACGGCGGCGGCACGGTCATTTCCAACCTCAGCCTGACGGTTCACCGGGGCGAAGCCGTCGCGCTTCTCGGCCGCAACGGAGTGGGCAAGACGACCACGTTGCGCGCATTGACCGGCACGTTGCCGCTCGCCGCCGGCTCGATCGAATTCGACGGCAAGCGGATCGACGGCCTCGCGGCCTATCAGATCAGCCGGCTCGGCGTCTCGCTGGCGCCCGAGGGTCGCAGGCTATTTCCGAATCTCACCGTCGTCGAGAACCTCCAAATCGCGGCGCGGCCGGGCGGCGTCAGCATCGAGGAGGCGTTCGCGCTCTTTCCGCGCTTGCGCGCAAGGCAAAAAGCGAAAGCGGAAAATCTCTCGGGCGGCGAGCGGCAAATGGTCGCCATCGCCCGCGCGTTGGTGACCCCGAGCAAGCTGATCCTTCTCGACGAGCCCTTCGAGGGCCTCGCTCCGGCGGTCGTCAACGAGGTGATGGAGGCGCTGGTGAAGCTGCGCGGCAAGACCGCGATGGTGATCGTCGAGCATCACGCCGAAACCGTGCTGCCTATCGTCGATCGCGCTTACGTCCTGGTGAACGGCCAGGTGGCGTTCGAGGGAGACGCCGTCGCGCTGGAACGGGATCACGCCCTGCAGACGCGGTTGCTCGGCGTCGTCCAAGGCGAAGAACTGGAGGTGGCGGCGAACGTCGCGGCGCCTTCGACGGGAGTACGAAATTGAATCTGAACTTGACCGGCGCGACCCGCCTGCACGTGATCGTCGGCGATCCGATCGCCCAGGTGAAATCGCCCGGCGGCATGACGGCGGCGTTCGCGGCGCGCGGTTACGACGGCGTGCTCGCGCCGGTTCAGATCGCCGTCGAGGACCTCGACGACTTTCTCGGCGCCGCCGACCGCGTGAAGAACCTCGACGGCATCGTCGTCACGGTTCCCCACAAGTTCGCCTGCTTCAAGCATTGCCGCGAGGCGACGGACCGGGCGGCGTTTCTGGGGGCGGTCAACATCATGCGCCGATCGCCCGGGGGCGGCTGGCGCGGCGAGATGGTCGACGGCCTCGGGTTCGTCGGCGCCGTTCGCGCTGAAGGGTACGATCCCAAGGGCAAGCGCGCGTTGCAGATCGGGGCGGGAGGCGCCGGCTCGGCGATCGCGCTGGGGCTCGTCGACGCAGGCGTGCGCGAACTGGCGATCCACGACCAGGACATCGTTCGGCGCGACAATCTGATCCGCCGCCTCAACGCCAAATTCGGCGCGCGCGTGGTTCCAGGCTCGACCGACCCGAGCGGATTCGATCTCGTCGCCAACGCGACGCCGGCGGGCATGAAGCCCGGCGACCCCTTGCCGGTCGACGTGACGAAACTGTCGCCGTCGACCTTTGTCGGCTGCGTCATCACCGTCCCCGCGATATCGCCGCTCGTCGAGGCGGCGCGGCGGATCGGCTGCCCGACGTCCACGGGCACCCAGATGTACCAGGCGCTGCAAAGCGCGATGGTCGACTTCCTGCTCTTTACCGACACAGCACGTTGAGGCGCGATCATGATCAAGTCACTCGAAGCCCTGTCCGACAACGCCGCCTACGACCTCGTCGTCGTGGGCGCGGGAGCGGGCGGCATGGCCGCGGCGATTTTCGCGGCGATCGCCGGCAAGAAGGTTCTTCTGGTCGAACGGACGGAATTCCTCGGCGGCACCACCGCGCTTTCCGCGGCGACGACATGGGTTCCCAATTCGCTGCACTCGGCCTCCGTCTCCCCCGACGACAGCCGGGAGAAAGCCTCGCGCTTCCTCTCCGGCGTGGTGGGCAACTATGCGCCCGCCGCGCTGCGCGAGGCGTTCCTGATGAGCGGCCCCGAGGCGATCGCGACGCTGGAGTCGCAGACCGACGTGCGCTTCCGCCCTTACGCGACGCATCCCGACTACGAGCAGGACGTCGAGGGCGCCACCATGCGCGGCCGCGCGCTGGAGCCGGTCCCCTTCGACGGACGCACGCTGGGGCCGAACCTAAAATACGT
>Ga0181539_1003379_pt1 | contig 14727 bp, 27 predicted proteins | sample PEATcosm2014_Bin_46_FD_119767 | JGI IMG/M metagenome (GOLD analysis project Ga0181539, IMG submission 119767) | Peatland microbial communities from MTU Mesocosm Facility, Houghton, MI, USA - PEATcosm2014_Bin23_60_metaG | ecosystem: Environmental > Terrestrial > Soil > Wetlands > Peat | place... | reverse complement strand
TAACTGCGCCGCCTGGGTACCCTCTAGGGTCCAGATTTGACCACGATTTAAGACTTCCATCGGAAACACTGCATATTTGCAACATTTTCTGAGCGTCGCGAGTATATAAAGCCGAACGAACGAAACGAGGTCGTGCGCATGTTGCGCATGTGCAAGATAGATATTCTGCAAAGCGGAACCAGTGTTTCCACTGGAACTCTGAGGTAAACAAAGTTGTTTATATTCTAAGTAGAATATATTCCTTATGGAATATGACGTGTTATCCCTATTGGATAACATCTACCCATGCCTCTAGGTGGCGTGGGTATGGTTGCAATTATGTTGCATATACATCTGTATAAGTTGGGCTAGGCGGATTGGTGATGTCAACCGAGAAACCTAAAGCCATTCCGATAGACATTCCCATGTCCGCGTTAATCAGTCAAGTCGTTGGAAAAGAGGCGAATAAGATTTTCTCAGAATCGGAATCTTTAGAGGAGTTTCTTGCGAGGTTTGGGGAGTTGACGAGGGAAATCAGAGATTATTGTCACGAAGCGGTCGATAAAATCATGGACGCTAATAACCTGTCGGCGGCGGTGGTCTATGGAGAACTTACGGAGAGGGCGGAGTCTGATGCGGATGTCTCTCAGACTTCCGAAACACCCACAATAAAAGCGCCATTATACATCCGGTAGCGATTCCTGACACAATGCCGCTTATCAACGCGACCAGAAACTCGTTGTAAAGCGATTCTCCACCGGCGACTAAAACACCGACCGCGATGGGGAAGGCTTGAAGGAAGGAAAACATCTAGGATTTCCACGTCCTTATTCCTACACACATTAAGACGATTCCCATCATTGCGAGTGTAGCGACATCGAACCAAGTAAAGCCGATGATTTTAACGTCTACAGGCCCAAAAACCGATTTTTGTGTTCCTTTTGTTTCCGCTTCTGTCTGAATCCGATATGCCCATGCGACGCCGATTATCCCCAGAGACAGTGGGATTATTGTAAAAGCGAATTTTTGACCGTCCATTGACAATCTACCAGATGTCCGCTATTTTGAGCGCGATTATCGGAATCGAGGGGAGAGAGGCGAGGGCCATTACGAATTCTCCAAGCCGTTCTCCGTAGAGGTTGAAATAGACATAGACCAGCCCTTGCGTGTTGTCGAAAGAGGCGTTCAAGTTGAGGATATAGGTAAGGGTTTCCGCGCCCAAGATTGCCAGCCCGAGGAGAGAGTAGGATTTTAGGAACCAGATGACCCTAGAGTTCATGGGCGGTCAACTGGAAAACGGGCCAGCGACTTGGACGTAATATTGCGCGTCCATTATTGCGGGAGGAAAGTTCCAGTCTGCGCCGGTGACCGCATAAGAGCCTATCGGCCCCAATCCCTGACTTGCCGGCGCAGGAACGCCGAAAGCGTCTGCCTTCACTTGGAGGACGACCATCGCTTTTCCTTGCTGGCTCGCCCAGAGTTTTGCGGTCGCGATATAGGCGTTCAGACTATTCTGTGAACTTGCGTTGTCCTGCGAAGTGATTATAGCGCCGCCTACCGCAGAGGTCTGAATCACCGAATTGAGGGATTGAGTCGTGACTTTAGAATGGTTGACGGGAGTCGCGACTTGGACGGGCGCGGCGGCAACGGTTTTGGGTTTCAGAATCATATAGACGACGACGCCGACCACCGCCAGAATCAGGATTATCGGGACGAATCCTATTTGGTTCATAGTTTAACACCGAATGTTAGAAGTCCCGCCGTGACGAGTCCGATTCCCAATAAAGCGGTCATCGGCGAAAGCGTTATTCCGATTCCAGTCGCGACCTCTGGAATAATCAGAATCATGATTCCGGCGCCCACGAGTATGAGGAGGATTCCGAGCCAGTTGTGTTTTTCCTTCGCCATTTAGACCGCCGTCCCTATCGAAGTGTAAGACGACTGTCCGGTCTGCGTCGATTCGTCCAAGTCCTCGGGCGAATAGGTCGGATATGCGGCGAGCGCAGATTGAAGGCTCTGGTATTGGTCTGCGGCATTGGGCGCGGTCGAGCCTTCCATGTCCGGCGAAAGTATTTGTCCGCCGCCGACGAGAGATTGTGCGGTGTCAGTGTTGTAAGTCTTTCCGGTCACTCCGTAATACGGACTGAATGTCTGTCCTTGGAGTCCGTTGACCACTTGTCCCGTTTGCGCGGCCGGAGTCGCGGAGGACGTCCATTTGGTCGTGACATACCAGACCAAGATTCCGCCTACTACTGTTGCAGCGACTACCTCGACGACGTTTTCCCAAGTGATGTTCAATTAAATCGCTCCTGATTTGATTCCCTTACCGACCGCGATTCCCGCGACCGCGGGACTCACCGAAGAGACATATCCATCAGTGGCCGAAGAGTATTGGGTGTTGGTCGCGACGACGTTTTCAGAGGGAAGGCTTATCGAATAGTTTCCTCCGGTCGAAGTGGGCGCAGAAGTCTGAGAGTTCACGAGTCCAAGAACAGCGGCAGAGTTTCCGACAGGAGCGACCGTCGATTGCGCTCCGGTCGCTTGCGCGGCAGAGGTCTTGGTCTTGGATTGGAGATAGAACCAGATTATCATGGCTCCCACAAGTGCGATAAGGAGGGCGAAAATCATCTTGTCCATCTAAATCGCCGTCGACGGCCCTCTCGAAGTGGGCGCGGTAGGCGGGACGTAATTTATCGAAATCGGCGCATTTATCCTGCTCTGCGCATAGACCATATTCGCTTCCGTGTAGTTGTTTCCGACGTTTCCGAAGTTGGTCGAGGGGCCTACACCCGCAAGACCGACTCCGTAAGACGCCATAGAAGGACTTGCGCCCACCTGCACGTTGTTGGTCGCGACGTTAGAACTTACGAGGCTCGACTGGGAACTTGGAGAGGCAGAATAACCGGTTGAAGCGGTTCCAGAGGTTCCAGACGAATCGTTGCTCGACGTCCCAGATTGCGCTCCGCCGCCGCCCAAGAGGAGGCCGGTTCCGGTCATAACAGAGTTAATCGAATTTCTGAACGAAGGCACGAGAAAATACAATGCGAGGAGTCCGACTCCGGCGAATATCCCAATGGTTAAAGGTTCCATCACAAACCCGCCTCGCCCAAATAATCATTTATGCCTTGACACTCGCCGAAGGGACATAGACCGCGCAGAACCTTCCTATTCCGCCCAAGGTCGGATATGTCGAAACATTTATTTCGAAAGTCCCAGAGGGAATGTAGATTCCGGTGAAAGCCAGAGTCAAGGGGAGTCCGGTCGGAAGACTCGAAAAGACGGCGAAGAGTGCGGAGGTCGCCAACAGAGAGCCGTTCAAATCATAGACGCTCAACTCTTGTCCCGTCCCTCCTAATTCCTCGGTCGTCGCGATTCCGGCCAAGACTCCCAAGTCGGCCACGACCAAGGAGAGAGCCGTTATATCGGGCGAGGAAGTCACGAGATTAGAGAGGGCGTTGACTTGGATGTTTCGGCTTACTGCGTTCATGTCTGAGTGGACTATCGACATCAGAGAATAATTCGAGGTGGCGGCATGGACGTTCACGACGCGGCCGGTGTGAAAGGTCGTGGTTCCGGCCGTGACCACTATCGTGTGACTTCCTGTCGTAAGGACGTTGAAATATGCGGCCAGCCAGACACACTCAGAGACCGCGGCGTTTGTCGCGTTTGGGACAGAGCCATCGACCGTCATAGCGGAACCGTCGAAAGTCGCGGACAAAGTTCCGGTCGCCGCAGAAAAGAGGACTCCGGCCGTGGTGTCGGTGAAGATGAAAAGGGTAGGGCCGGTTTTAGTAGAGGTTATCGTGAAAGTACAGGTCGCTTGCAATGCGGTCGTCTGAGTCCCAGAGACGACTACCGGAGCGTCTATCGTCGCCGCGACCTGTAGAGGGATAGACGCGGTTATCCCGACGGTGGTCGGCACGATAGAGAACCCGCCCATCGCAAAATATTTGTCGCGTTCGTCCTGACTCGTGCATGTCAGGAACCGCCAGATTGCGACCACTTTATACGAATAGGTCGGGTCGGAAAACTGAATCGACTGGAAGTTCATGAATTGAAACGAAATGGTCGCGGGGCCGGTCAGGATTATCGGGTCGAGGGCGTTTCCGTGAAGGTCGTAAAGGGTTATCGTCTGTGCGACGTGTCCCGAGGAGTCGCCGACCACGTTGAAAGACGCGGAGACGAGGACTAATTCCGCGTTTGTCAGGAGGACTTGCTCGGAAGGACTCAGGAACTTATACCGGATGTCTGAGAAGGTCGCCAAGACTTGTTTTCATACCCCTGTACGCCAATCTATCTATCTATCTATCTATCTATGCCACCTGTTTTATCGTGGCAAAAAGATAGTAGGTCACGGTCGTGAAAGTTCCGACAGTCGAGAAGGTTATCGGCGTCGCGGCGTTGTTGATTGCGATTTGCTGCGGGAGACAGTGATAGGTTCCTGCGGCGATGACTAGGCCGTTAGTCAGGAAGGCTCCCGGAGCGGAAACGCTCGCCAATGGGAAGATGTCGTTGTGGACTGTTCCCAGAAAGTCCACATAGTTTACTTTAACTGAAAAACTGCACGCCGTTCCGACTGTGCAGTAAACGGTCACCGCGACTTCATAGGTTCCGGCCTGGGCGGGCGGCGTATAACCTCCGACGGTTGTAAGGGCCCCATTCTGGGAACCACTGGCATAAGCGCCATAGACGGCGGGGACTCCGAGGCCAGCAGTAAGAATCGCATTATAGGCACCGAATTTTCCTCCGCTTGTGACCACTGCTTTAGCGCTAAAAAGTGATAGATTGGATGAAGTTAAAGCCACTTGTCCTGCCCCTCCAACTTCTAAATTGACTCCCGAAGCACTATTTAGACGAAGAATCCCTGAACCATCTTGACCGATTTGGGGATTAATCGCTCCTAATGTGGCACTTGCGAGAAAAACTTCTGGCTCTGCGAAACTTACAATTGTCCCGTCGTCCGTTATGCTCGAATTGCCGAGGGTCGTCGCGCCGGTATATTTTACGATTGCATTAGTTGTGCCGGCGGTATTGAGTCCGACGTTTACGTTTCCGATTCCAGACGCGGGAGTGACGGTTATCGAGCCGTCTGAGTTTTTGACCGAAGAGACCGCACTAAGTCCGGCGGGGTCGCCCTGCGGCGGAAAGGTCTGCGGGTAGGACAAAGCCGACTACCTAAGCCTCACCATCAGCGAAAAAGACCACTACACGGTTCGAACCCGAGAACGTCATTCTCTCTCCGGCGACCATGTGGAATTCAAACTCGAAAAGGAATCCGGCTGCAAGCGCAACACCGGTATTGAACGAAGTGGTCGTGCCGTCGTTTATCTGCATCGTCACGACGTTTCCGTCGCCGATAATCCTCGCGTAGACGCGGCCGTTCGAAGGCACGATAAAGACGCCGCCGTGACCTGTAAGGACTTGGAGGGGGGTGTTCACGGGGACGGAGGGAGGCATTTAGATATGCCCTCCGAAGACATTCGTCATTTTCGTGTTCGCCGCGACAGAGCCGGTGTTTCCACCCGTCACGACGGTTGCCGGAGGGCCGACCGAAGTCCCATTCGACGTTATTGCGTCTTGGACGCCAGAATAGATGTTTCCTGCGGCGTTTGAATTGGTCGGCTGGCCGATAAATCCTAGACTCCTTCCGATGTCTGTTCCCGCACTCGTAAGGGTCGAACCCACGTCGTTTGCGGTTTGCGAGGCACTTGAAATCAGTCCGGTTGACATCGCGTTCTGAATCGCACCGGCCGCGGTCGTCAGATTGGAAGAGATTGTGTCAATCGCGTTTTGTCCGGCCTTCGAAACCGAATTTAACGCTCCGCCGATTGCGAGGACTCCTGACCGAACCATAAGGAAATAGATTATCACGGCGACGACTCCCAAGATGGTGAGGATTAGAATCCAATTCATTTACTGGGGCCCACCCGTTTTCTTGGTCGGCAGTTTCTTGACCTTCTGGGCATAAATCGTCGACTTCGCTCCGGCGCGGTTCATCGCCATTCCCGAAGTCAACCCCTGTGCGGTCGTATTCAAGTCGTAAATCCAATTCCGGCCGCTTGCGGCGGCTGGCACATGATACTCCGCGGTCAAGAACGGAAGGTTGGGACTCAGAGACGAATCGGTGTGTCCGCCAGAGACTTGGTCGGGCGCAAACGCGAGGGGGTTTGCCATTTGAGGGGCGCTTTTCTTAACTGCCATTCATAAACCCGCCTCGCCCAAATAATCAGTCTTCCCTCTGGGGATTCTCAAAATGCGGGATTCCTCCCACCTTACGGAGAGAGGAAATTATTTTTTCTTTTCTTTTTAGACGTAGAGGATTCTCATTACTGAGAGGGTGACGGCGGCGGCGTTCTGGTTCGTTATCTTCAAGTTGACCGAAGTCACTACTCGCGTGTCCGCGACGTTGAAGAGTTGCGACAAATCTCGGGCTCTCTGCCACACCAAGAACGCATACCTCGCGGTCGCGGTCTGAGAGGCGAAGATTCCGGCCTCGGACGCCTTTTCCATCAACCACGATGAATCACGGTTGAGGGCGACGTCGTTGACATAGATTTGCATTTTTGTGATGTCGGTGTCGTTGTTGTTGGTCGCATTGTAGAACAGGAGCGCCTTATACGCACCAGTCTGGGCGATTAGGGTGGGGTTGTCGTTGACCGAACCAGAGACCAAAGACTCAATCGCACTCGATTGAAGTCTCTTGACTCTCATGGGGCGGAAGTTTATCTGAGAGCGAGGGCAGTCCTCTTCGGTGATGTCTAGGGTGAAAGCCGACGACGCGACTCCGGCCGACAGAGCGGCCGCGGCGGTCGCGTAAGTCAGACTCAGAATCACTTGCGAGTGGACCCAAGACGGAAAGATTGTTTGCTCTATCTCTTCGAAGTGTGTGAAGTCGTGGTCTGCGAGAGGAATCTGGAAGTCCAGTCCGGTAGGAGTCGCGATAGTGCCGACCATGTGCGCATACTCCTGTAGGAGTAGGGAGTCGACGTCTATGAGGACTTCGTTGTCCGCTTCCAGTTTGATGTGGGTTACTATGGGGATTGTCGCCGAAACGAGCCAGATTGGTGTGGTTCCACCGGTCAATGCGCCTTCCGTGAAGTGCAATTGGTAGTGGAAGACGCCCTGAGTCCGTTTCATCGTGTATTGGACGACGGTTCCCATAGCGGCGAACCCAGTCGCGGCCGAATATACGACCTGAGGGTAGGATACTGGAACTCGTGGGAGGCCAAGTTGGGCGAGGGAGGGCATGGTCTAAGACTTCTGCCCGAAGACGCCTTTAACTAGACCTGTTATTCCAGACGCGGAAATCGCGCCGACACCAATCAGGAAGGCTCCAAAATAGCCGTCGATTGTGAAACCGACGACCACTAGGGCGAACCCTATGAGGACGGTGACGATAGAGGGGAGTGGGAGAAAAGAAAACAAAATCCCAGAGAGAGCGCCTCCGATTAGGAAGGCAACTGCATCTATGAGACCAGTTTTGCTTAACATTTTCGATAGTGCCATGTTCTATAGCCACAATTACGCCTAGCCCAGAAATAGACTTTAAGAAGCAGAAAAGACTAATTTATTCGAAAATCGGGCTGGAAGGTTGCGAAACCGCCGTAGTCTGATGAATCTGTCGGTCGGCACTTCGAGAGCGCATCACATAAATGATTCCAAGTCCGACTATCCCGACCACGACGGCAAACGCGGCGATTAGAGTCCAATTCGTCTTCCCCTTAGTCTCGGGTGTGGCCGACGGCGTCGACGACTTCGGTTTTCGAGGCGAAGAGGGTGGGGTATTCGAGTCTTTTCTAGGTCGTCCGCGCCCTCTCTTTTTCTCCGAGGGGGAATTGGAGGGCGCATCCTTTCCCTCTGGGTTTCCCGAGGGGAAGTGGACGACCTTCGAAGAGACCTCCGGTTGTGCGGAAACCTTCTCTACGGTTCTCGTCGAGGCAACCGGAGGTTCAACTTTATCGGGTTTCTTTTCTTTTTCTTTTTCCGGCGTCGCGACTTTTGGATTCAAACTGCGGCGGCCTCGACTGCAGTCTCTTCCTCGGGTAGTGCGGCCTCTTCACCCGTTATCAGTTCGGACGTCGCGGGCGAAGTCTCGACGACGGCGGCCTTTTGGTCGGAATCCTTCAAGAACCTCTTGATTGCGGCCTTAATCGCGTCGACGTCCTTGTCCTCGCCATAAACGATGTGGTGATAACCCTTTTCGATGTATTTCCTTTTTGTACCTTCGTCAACCCATTCTCCGTGTGTGTCCTGTCGGGTGAAACCTCCAGCGATTTTGACGAAAGACCTCGCAAGAGCCTTGACAGAGGATTCGGAAATCGGCTTGTGGTTCTTGTCTGTCAAGCCGACATAAGCGTCGATACGTTTCATGTCCATGCTGAAAGTTCGCCTAGCCCAAATACTCGCCTAACTAGCGGTATTCTACCCCCACGAGAGGCACGACGAAAGACTTGAAACCCGCCCGTCTCAACTGTTCGGAAAACCCATAGTCCTCTTGAAGTCCTCGGAAATACGGCTTTTCGAGTTTCTCGAATATCTCGGACTTGACGAATAGGAATATCGAGGGGTGGTCGACGAATTTATGCCACATGAGACCTTCCGTCCTCGTGGTGCCTCCTATCTGGTTCACGTTCCTGAAACCGAAGTCGTCGTAAGAACCCAGATAGTTTATTGCAGACGCGTCGATGACCTGATTGAAACAACCGCAGGTCTTGACAGGTTCGGCGTCGTACATCAGCATGATATTGAAAAAATCGGGTGGAATCAGGTTGTCGTCGTCCGTGAAAAAGATATAGTCGCAACCGTCCTTTAAGGCGGCGTCAATCCCCTTGTTTCGAAGGCCGCCGACAAGAGCCGCCATTTCCGCAAAGAACTCCGGCGTCCTCGGGCGAGGGTCGATAAGAGGGCCGGAGATATAGTAGGTGTTGAAAGTCGCAAGGGTCGCCGCCCTCTCCATCGCAATCTCTAGGTAGGCGTCAAACCTTTCCCATCGCTTGAAACAAGGGACGACGACCGCGATGACTGGAAGATTCATAGGTCGAGAATCCCCAGATTCACAAACCGTCCGTCGTGGAAGATTGCGAAGGTATATTTCGGCAGAGACATGAAAAAGGCGGGGTCGCGATTAAACCACCCGCACAAGACCTCGACATCGTTAGGGTATTCGTGACGGAACACGAAAGACCAATTCTCGTTAGCGATGAAATCTTTCGAAAGGTTCGAAGTCCTGCGCGCAGAGATTATGTAACCGATTCCGTAGTTGCGCCCGAGGTTCACGACGTCGGACAGGATGTTTTTCTTGGTCGCTCCGATTGGGAATTGGTAGCGGTCGGCCTCGTCCATCACGACCATTCCCTCCCCAGACTTGAGCGCAGAGAGGACGTTGTCAATTTCGGACTGGTTATGAGGATTCACCAAGTAATACCGACAGTTGGGATTCCCCTCGAACTCGCGGAGGTTGCCGACGACGTCCAAAATTATGAAGTGGTATTCAGACAGAAGGTTGCGGACAAGCGCCTTGATTAGTTCGGACTTGCCCGAGCCCCGCGGACCGAGGACGCAGACGGCTTGGTCTTGTCGGATTTCAACCGCTTCTCCGGTCCCTTCGGGCGTTCCGCTAGTCTCATTTCTCGGGATTTCTGTCGGGACTGATTCCGTCTCGACCGGACTATCTGCCACTTCCTCCGGCGGGCGAACGTCAACTTGACTCAAGCGCCCTAAACACCCGAGGATAACGTCTAATCACGACTTGCGCATATCGGCCCGAAGACCATTCCTCAAGTCGCTTGAAACTAATTCGTCTCAAGTGCCTTCACGAATTGTCTCAAAATCGCGACGACCTCCGGCCTTCGAATCTGATTGAGGGCGTCCTCGTCGATAGTGACAGGGCCGATTGGAGTCTGAATCGAGCCGTCTGGATTCCTCGACAAAGTCCCGTCCGCGACTTGGTCGTCGACGGCCTTTTGAAGTTGGAGGATTTCTGGGCCTCGCTCGCCGGACTCCGCGTAAGTCAGGAGTTCCTTCAAGAGGGCATGAATCTTCGGCACTTGGTCGTCCTCGATATTTCCGAGAGTCCGTTTGAGGATTAAAAGTCCCATGTTGAACTGAAATCTCTCTGTATGAGACATGGGGAGTTTTTTCCCTTCGGCTTGCATCGTGCGGATGATTGAGGCGACTTTTTCAGGATTCAAAGCGGGCACCCCAATATCAACCACAGAAATGGAAGCGAAACGCCATAAGAAACAAGTATTATTTGAACTCCGAAATTGCCAAGGAACTGATATAACTTAGAGTCCTTCTCAGGATTCAAGGTTAAACACAAACCTCAACAAGCGCGGTCGGCGGAGACATACAATTAATTCGTTGACAAAATCGTTCATCCGTGTCGCCCGAACACAATTCTATGGGTTTTAAACCCTTCGCGTGTTTTGCGCAGAGAAAGAGATAGACAATCAAGGATATGTGACACCCGTTTGATTGAAGATATCCCTTTTCTGCGGTTGCGGTCGTTGAGTCGGCGGCGTTTCCTTTTTCTTTTTCGACATCACTTCGGCGATTGCGAGGACTCGCGGCGCGAGGATGATTATCAGGACGGCGATTATCTCTACCGAGGACGCCTCGACTCCGGCAGTCCGAAGGTATTTCTCGACAAACGGCCCGACCATGTCGTCCACGAGTTCCTTTTCAAGGTCGTCGAGGACTAACTTGCCTTTCAAGTCGGGATTCAACTTTTCGACTGGATTGAGGACTGCATTGATAAGACCGGAAATCGTCCCTTCCTTTAGTTCGAATTTCCCCTTCCTCTCTTCTGGGACTGCCGCAGAAGTCGCAAAAGGCTGGTCTTTATTGACCGAGGGTTTCTGAGAGCCGGAAACGGGAGAGAACGTCCCACTCATTTGAATCGCTCCTTCATTTCGACATATCGACGAAGTCGGCGAGGAGGTCGCGGGCGGCCTTGAAGAGAATCTGTCAGAGGTTTAAGGACGCCGCCAGATTTCTCAACTCTCTGGGCCAAGTCGAGCGCCTTCGCTCTCTTATTCGCAAGGTCGAGAGTCAGACAGTCGTCATTACAATAGAAAATCGTCATCGCGGGCAAACTAGAGAAAAGTCTGCGCGTCAAGCGTAATGCACTCCGCGTAATCCGGTGGCCGCAGTAGGCGCACAACTGTTCAGTTTGGAGGGACATCACTCTTTACCGTCCGCGATTTTTACGAGGTTGTCATAAACCCCCTCCCAATACTGAAAACCCCTTTTAGAATTCATCCAAGTAAACGCAGAAACCAAATCACTCGCGGCCTTACCAGCCCGATGTCTGTCCGCCTTAGAGATTTTGGACTTTCGGCCCTGAAGAGAATCGGACTTCATGAAAAAAACCTCGCGGCCTCCTATTTGGAGGCCGGAGTTGCGGATGCGGCTTGCTCTTCCTCGATTATGTCGCCGACGTAATAGCCGACGATAGTCCCGAGGATTGTCACGGCGACGGCATACGTCCCGAAGTTTGCCGCTTGTGACACGAGATAACCAGCCGCCGTCCCTGTTGCGGCCAGTAATGCTGAAAGGATTGGTTTCATATTCGGAAGAGCGCCTAGCCCAAATATTCCGCACGTTTACAGCGCGTCTCGAACCCCTCCAAGTCCAGCCCGAGAGAGGAGGGATTCTCAGAGACTATTTTTTTCTGCGCCTTGACTTCATGCGCGCGAAGTCTCTCGAACGTCAGGTTTTCCGCATAATTGTTTTTAATGAGGTTCGAATCGAGCGACCAAGTTTTCTCTTCGTCGATGAAATCGCCGACCTCTTCGAACCGCTTCTGGATTAATCCCGTAAGGAGGCCAAGAGGCTTGTGTTTCAGAATTTTAAGCGTCTTTCCGGTCGCGACTTCCAATTTTGCGGGGTCGACGGATTCAAATCCCCTCTGCCGTAATTCATCCTTGACGCGATAACGGCCCACCCCGTAAATCACGACCGGCTCGCCGGAAAACTCGACCTTCCACCCTCCTAAATCATCCGTCGAGTTGACATCGGGTTTTCCTCGGAAGATTATCGAATCGGTCGCAAAATACAAGGGTTCGCCCCAATCGCAAGCCTCCCAGAGTCGCACTCGTGTTCCAGCCGTTATCAGACTCGCAAAAAGAAAATTCGTGAAAGGGGTATATCCGTGATGCGATTCCGCAAAACAACCGTAAGTCGCGTTGAGAATCGTCTTTAGAGTCCAATTTCGGATTTTCCAGACATTATTCCCCGTCTTGGACAGTTGAGAGGCGTATTCTCTTCGTCGGGAGTATAATTCCGGTATTTCTGGGAATTCTTTTTCGAATTTCCCGAAATATTCGACCGATTTAATCACTTCGAAATTAATCCCTTTCATGCGAAAATAACCGAGTTCGAAATTCGTGCAGTGGAAAATCAAGGGCAAAATAGACGCCGGACGGCTCTGAATAATGCCACTGAGAGGGTATATTATCCGAGTTCCGTCTCGATAGGGCATTAACCCGTTATAATCGGCCCGAATTTCATAAAACCCCGCCAATAATCCATCAGATTCGGAAATTCGTTTCATGTCGATATATCGAATTGTTTTCTTACCATTTTCGATTATTTCAGCCCGATTAATCAAGTTTGGGTCGAATAAACCCGAAATGATATGCGGATATGCCGAATTTAGGTCGATTTCGGTCGTGTTTTCGACCTTTCCGAGCGTCCTTACGTCAATCATCCCGCCCGAGTAAGTGCGTCTCACGAAGTCCGCCTCTTCGAAAGGGAGCGTGAAAAACCAGCCCATCAGGTTCGAGTGATTCCTCTCAAGCCAAGCCTTCGAGAGAGAGGCGGAGGAGTTCATGAACTTGGGCCAGACTCCGAGGACTCCGTGACACTCCTCCAAAAACATCACGGCGAGGCGTTGAGTAAGTTTACAGTCGCGGAGGCAGTATTCTATGACCTTCGCCCGATTGTCGTCGTAATATCCCGCCTCGCTCCCCAATCTCTCCCTGTCCACGTCTGCGAGTTTCCCCTCGCCAAGAAATTCCTGACTCAGAGTTTCAAGGGAAAACTTGCCCTCCCGCGTCTTGTAAAACTGGCTGATGTCGAAAAACGCCTTGTGGTGGCGTCCTTTCGAAACCATGAAACCCTTCGCGTTCATATATTTCAAGAGGTAGGAACCGACCTTCATCGCCTTACTCTTGCGGAACCCGTCGTCGAACTTGTCACGAAGGATGAACTTCACGATGACAGAGGCGTCGAACTTGACATTAAAGAACGCCGTCAGGTCGCGCCCGTTGTCGAAAAGGAAGTCAAGAAGTTCTAAAGGTTTCTTGCCACGACATTCAAGAAAAGTCCCTCGTGCCTCTGCCACCAAGAGGAGGTTTCCCTTGAAGGTCTCGACGTCCATCGCTCCGATGGACGGCCTCTCGTTGCGGTAGTATTTTGGGCGGAACACAAATACTACCCTTATGGGATAATAGAGGTATTATGGGATTTGGACTGACCGAGAGCCAAAGCCGCCGCGTTTTGACAGACGTAATGGATTGCCATATATTTTTTGGTTATCGGGCTGAAAACTTCCTTACCAGCCCGAGGTTCCGAAGTGCCGGAACGCATTTGAAGGACTGACTTGCCACAAAGGACGCAATTCATTTACTCAGGACTCCCCTCCTCTTCGAACTCCACTTCCCAATTGATTCGCTCGACGTATTTGTATTTGAATCCAGAGATTCGAGCCTTCTGCGAATATCCAAGTCTGTTCTTGGATTTATGGATATAGGAGCGACGTTCCTTGACCGACTTGTCGTTCTTGATAGAACGCAAGAACCCTCTAATTTGTTTGCGAGTGACTCCCTGTTCCTTGAACCTATAGGCTCCCATTTCAGAGACGGCAGACATGGGGATGTAGTTCTCATATCGGGCCTTCGCCCAAGTCCGCCAGTTGCGCCGAGGGTCGTCGTCGTCAGACATCGTCAACCCTCTCCGAATATTCTTGACCGACGACGGGGCCGATGTCGTCCGTGTCCATACCGTTCATGTAAGGGTCGCAACTCCGGCAACATTGACACTGGCCGCAATGGTCACCCTCCTGACAATCTTCGCAATCCACGTCGACCTCTTCGTCCTCTATACTCGTGGTTTTTCTCCCTCCAATTTGTCCAAGACGGCCGCACACTCGCGACCCCGCGTCTCGACTTCTGCCGCCCATTTCTGCGCGTCTGAGAGAAACATCGGCTCGACATGTGCACCCCTGTTGATTTTGACTATAAGGCCCCTCGCGTAAGGGTCAAGGAGCGCAACAAGATAGAAACCAAGTTGACGGCGCATGAAATCCTTTATTTCCGACGACCAATCTGAGGATTTAATCTCAATCACTAACCCGAGGTGCGGAATGATGGCGTCCACATGTCCTAAGACGGTGAAAGAAGTGAATGGGTAATTCTGCCACGCAAAAGGATAAGTAATTTCTACTTCGCGCTCACAAATGGTGTCACTGAATCGCTCTCTCAATCTTTTCTGGTAAAATTCGTGGATGCATTTGCCCTGAAACATAGCGGCGTTCATCGAACTCCCTCCTTTACGCACCTTGACCTTCCAATCGACTTGCTTCTGGACATCGTATGCAAGAGTTGAGGCCGAAAAGACGTTAACCTGATTAATCCGAGGATAAGCCTTTTCATAGACATTGTCGTTAGCCATTTCCTCCCACGCCTTCGAGTCGAAAAGGTCGGTCATCGAGAACCCCCCTTATCCAAATACGCCTCGATTTTT
>Ga0181539_1003377_pt1 | contig 14729 bp, 16 predicted proteins | sample PEATcosm2014_Bin_46_FD_119767 | JGI IMG/M metagenome (GOLD analysis project Ga0181539, IMG submission 119767) | Peatland microbial communities from MTU Mesocosm Facility, Houghton, MI, USA - PEATcosm2014_Bin23_60_metaG | ecosystem: Environmental > Terrestrial > Soil > Wetlands > Peat | place... | reverse complement strand
CGATTCAACCGATGATGAACAAACCGGGACAACGCGACTTGCCCAGCCCCCTTTGGGGGCTGGGCTTTGGCCTCCTCTGGAGGCCACAGTCCAAAGCCCCGCCCTTTGGGCGGGGATTTTTACGGAGAAGACCTTCGCCGGTTCCCTGGACGTGATCCTCAAAGACGCACTGACATTCTTGAAGAACACGGTCATTGAAGAACGCGTCATAAAGCACAATGATCGGGCGGAAGCCGACCGTTTTTTCAAAGTTCCTTACTCCGCCCTGGAAGAAGCCGTGGTAAATGCGGTTTATCATCGCAGCTACGAAATCCGGGAACCGATCGAAGTCCGAGTCCTGCCGGATGAAATCACCGGTTCCAGCTATCCGGGGCTGGACCGCTCGGTCACCATCAAGGAACTCCAATCAGGGCGCTTCGCAACGCGGCGGTATCGCAACCGGCGCATCGGCGAGTTTTTGAAGGAACTCAGCCTCACGGAAGGCCGGGGCACAGGCATTCCGAAGATGTTGAAGGCGATGCGACTGAACGGCTCTCCACCACCCGTATTTGAGACTGACAGAAACAGAACCTATTTTCTCGTGCGCTTGCCGCTTCATCCCGCGTTTATCAAAGAGGCCCGGGAACGCAAAAGCCAGGCGATCCCAGCTTCCAGGTTAATGACCCTGTCCGTGTCATTTTGTGTGACGAGCCGGATATTGTCCCATCCAATGCGCTCAATTTCTGCCGACCGCATTCCCGCAAAAGCGGCCAGGGCCAGGCATGGAATAAACGTGTCAGGCGCCGCAGCCAGCAGCCTTTTCAGGTCATCCGGCGAATAGGTCAGCACGCTTCCCTCCTTGACCAAGGGCAGGGTCAGGTGGTCGATTTCCGCCCAATCCTCTGGCAGACACCGCTGCCGCTTGCCGAAAACCGACATGACACGAATGGCCCTTGCAAAGTTGAGTTTTCCACGGGGGCCAACTTTCCGGTCGTTCAAAAACTCTTGGATCATCTCACGCGTGATTTGGTCAGTCATGGTGTCCGCCCCGATCTCACGCACGAAAGTTCCGCAATAGGATTTTAGCACTTGAACATATCGCGGCGAGCGGCCCTCGCTCTCCATCGTCGAAATGAAGAGGTCTTTAAGCCGGCCGAGCTGGATCGGCATGTGCTTCGTCGGGCTGCTGGGGACATTCTTCCGCACGATGTCGGTCAAGAGTCCGGCCCCGCCTGAGGCGGCGCACAGATCGGCATAATGCCGGCAAATCGTCTCAAGGCTTGACCTGATACCCGCTTGCTTCAAAACGTTCATTGCAGCCTGCCAATCGAGCTTTTCATCGGCGGCCAAGTGGATTTTGCTGTCACCTTGAGCGTAAATTTCCTTGATGATATTCTTGGCGTCAGCTTTGGCATCAGCCAGTGAACTGAAGTTTTTTGGGCGGCGTTCGCCATTCACTCGGTGGACGACACGGTAAAGTGTCTTGTTGCGGCACTTCATCGGGTAGACTTTCCACGCGTGCCCGTGGAGGCTGACCTCGATTGCTTTTTTCTTCGCTTTGGGCGATTGCATGATGGTTACAAACAAACTTGTACTGTAATGGTACTGCAAGCCATTTTTTGAGGCGATATATATGGGTAAAATCCTTGCTTTTCATAGGTTGTTTGAGCCGGCTAACAAAACAGTTCAACAACCTGTTCCAAAGCTTCTTTCATATAAATTCCCTTTCCAGCAGGGACCTGCCAAATCCGGCAGCATCCCAAAATTCACGCTCACCCTCTCACACAAGGTATGACAACCGCTGGCACACCCTCGACAATAGCAGCAACTTTTTCCGGGTGTTTTTCTGGCGGATAACCCTGCCAAGGCGCCCCAAATCGCAAGAGCGGACCTGAAGACGGGGATCGTTCAAAAACAAAGGGGTGTGACCGTCTTTGTCACACCTCATCGTGTAGATTGGGTGTATGAAAAACGCACACCTTTTTTCGGAACAGACGGACAGCGGAGAGATCATTGCCTTGTTTGGCTACGCGAAGCTGGTCAAGACAATCGATTCCAAATATGAACTGCGCGGCGGCTCGAAGGGGGATCGCATCGCGGCCCAGGAATGGGTTTCGATGTTCATGCACGAAATGGTCCTGACGTTTCAAACCTGAAGATCAAAAAGACGTGACGCGCGTTCCGGTTTTGCCCGCTCCACGCCAGATCGAAGGGCCCACTCAAAAACCACCGGTCGATTTTCCCCGCTGCGCGTTCCCAAATCGTGGTCGGCCCCATGATGGCACCAGCACAAACCTCTCCAGCGAAAAGTGAAAGAACCATGCTGTGAACTCGCGACCCAACACCTCTGCCGACCCGCGTTCTCATTGCATTCCGTTTCACCGTTAAATCGTCAAGCTTCGAACTTTGGAACTGTCGAACCGCAGGTATCGAACTGAAAACGGCGTGCGGGCAAGAATGAAGGACGAAAGGCCTAATCCGGTATACCGGATTGCCAAGAACTCGGCGCGGAACATGCTTGAATTGGGTTGGGGCATTCCAAACGGATTGTGAAGCAAGACGCGTTGGAAGTTCAATGTTCGCGCTGAACTTGCGGCGGCGAAGAACTGAGGCCCGTAATGGTCTGCATACCAACTGGCCTGGCCTTTCAAGTGCCGGCTTGGTCGCTTTCAAAGCACCCGGTCAGGCGGATGCCTTCCTGGTTCATTGAGCTGGCTGTGCGCCTTTGGCTGTGCCCTTAAGGGGGCCGAGAGCAGGCAAAACCAGTTCACGGCCTTTCTCCAAGTTTTCCGCTTCCCGTCCTAATCCACTGTACCGCTGGTGCAACTCCACAGCCGTTCTGGAGAGCCGATCGGCCAGAGCCTGCGGACGGACCACCGTGGCATGAGTCCCCCAACTGAGCACCCAGCTCTGCTTCTTCGATGCTGTTCAGCCGCATCCGCAACCGAATCTGCCGGGATGGCAACTCCGTCAACTCCTGGCTGGAATGCCACCGCCGTCCGCGAATCAAATCCGCCGCCCAGGAGTCGAAATCAATGACCACCTCGTAGTCGTCCCCTCCCTTGAACACGCTGAAACTCCCCTTCAGATACTCGTTGAGGTTGAATTTCTTGGGGAGGGCAAAGTGCTCCTGGGTTATCTCGGGGGCGCGCAGGCGTGTCAACGCGAATGTCCTCATGGCGTCGCGCTTCACATCGAAGGCAAAAAGATACCAGTGGTTGTCGACGCAGGCCACATGATACGGGCGCACTTGCCGCCAGTGCGCCTTGTCAGCGCCCAGATTCCGGTACAGGAACCGCAATTCCCGCCGTTCCTTCAAACCCCGCGTGATAATCTGAAAGGTCTCTAGCTCCGCGTCCTCCGACACAAACGGACGGAAGGAGAGCACTTCCTCCAGGTTGCCCAGTGAGAATTGCACGCTCCGATCCAACTGCCCCGTCAGTTTGCGAAAGGCCATCTCCAGCGGCCGTTCGAAAGGGGTGCCGTGATACTGGGCGATGGCCTTGTGCGCCACGAGCAGCGCGAACGCCTCCGCTTCGCTGATCGGCAACTGGGGGAATTGCTCCACGGGCCTGGTGTAATGGTAACCGTTGCGATGCCCGTCGAATTCGAGCGGCAGGTCCATGCGGTATTTCATGAAATCCAGGTCCCGTTTTATGGTGCGAACGGAAACCTCAAACTCGCGGGCCAGCGTCGTGCAATTCGGGTATTCCTGGTTCTGGACCAGGTTGTGGAAACGCATCATTCACTCCCAGGGAGGGCGGACATAAATCTGGCTCTGGACTTTAGGCAAATTTCCCCTTCTGGTGATTTCTCGCCCCCATTCTGCCGTTTGCGGCGGCGGATGTCGAATCCCATTCCAAACCAGTCAAAAAGTCGTAGACGGGTGTGCCGGCGGATGTCATATCCCATCTGTTAGGTTGGTGCTCGTAAATGCGGAAAATCGGCGTTCCAGCTGCCGGAGCGGACATGGTCTCCCTGACATCCACCTACGCCAAAATCCACGCGAAACTGGTCCGCAGCTACGCGATGGAGGGGCTGCTTGAATCCATACCACAAACTCCTGCTCCAGATGGACTTGCGACCCAGGCCCGCAAGTTACTGGACGAAATCGCCGCTGCCGAAGAGCGCCAATTCCCCTCCATTGGTTACGGCACCGACCACCGGTTCAAGGGCAAAGATCTGGCCGGCGCGGCCCTGGTCCACGAAAACGAAGTCATCCACGCCGCCTTCTTCCGTCTGGCTGGAACCGAACGACCTGAGCGCATGGCGTCATACCGTTCTCGCCGCCGTTTCGCCCAATAAGTCGGCCCATCTTATACTACCAGTTTTTCTTTCATGTGGCCGCTAATGACATTACAATCATGAGGCATGAAAACGGTGCTGCTTCGTGCTGCCCGTCAACGACTAACAGTTAGTTTGCGCACACTATGTCACTAGAAACTGCGAATAAAGACCTCAGCCGAGTTGCCGCAAAGCTCCAGGCCCTGGCTAAACATATACTTGAATCAGCCAAGCATCAGGAAAAGACCCCGTCCGACCGACTCGCCAAACTGGAGGAAGCCGCTCGGTTGGCCAGTGACATTAACTTGGAGGAGTGCCGCACAATGCTCCAGGCACAGCTTGACGAGGCCCGCCAACAACGAACCGCCGAGATCCATTCCCGAAGAGAAGCCTTGCTCAACGCCGCTCGCTCCTCGGGCGTTCCCACCGATCCGGGGACGAATGGCGACCGGATTGACGTCTTTCGGCTCACCTACGAGGGTGCTGTGGTGGCAATCTCCTTCGGTGGGGTCGCGCTTCCCAAATTGAAGGAAACCAACGGCGCAAAAGTCCTCGAGCACCTCAAGAAACTCCGCGACACATTGCAGCAGGCCCCTTTCAACAGAGAATCCTTCCTCAAACTCCTCAAAGCCGCCTACGCAACCCGACCAAAGGTTGTTTGCCGCGCGACGGGCGTATTACGTCGGCCTGCTCCGCGGTCAACGCGTGTGCTTAACGACGACGCGGTAGCGCAGCCACGTCACGCTGCCTGGCAGTTGTCCTCCATCACTTCCTGCCAGATCCGCCTGACCAGCCTCGGGTCGGCGGCGGACAGGTAGGCCATCCCGATCTTGCGGTTGATGTGGGGATTCTTCAGCGCCTCGTTCTTGTGCCGCACGAGCCGTTCCGCCTCTTTGCGGTCTTTTGTCTTCAGGCTTGTGCGGGAACCGCTCTGCGTGTCCTTGCAGTAAAACATGCCGTCCCGGCTGCCCAGTTGCACAATTCGATATTGCTCTTTCATACCTGGATGCAAGGTCTTCCAAGAGCAATTCCACGCCAACAGGTATGCCGCCGGTTTCCGCCGGGTTTCCGCCGGTTTCCAGCGAATGCCTGTTTTTGGTGCACATTTTGGTGCACATCGGGGGTTTTTGGCCGGTTTTCGGCCCCTGCCTCACTTCAAGCTCGCCGGGCTCCGAGGGAATCGGCGAGTGGAGGCGGGGGTCGGAATTGGACCCGCCTTCGCATGGCTTCCGCCGTCGTCCCGCCTGTTGCGGGATTTCCGCCGTCGCGCTGCGCGCTATGGCGAGACGAGATGGCGTGACAAGACGGCGCGGCAAGCGGGATGGACTTGGTGGACGGCGTGGCGAACCAGCCGCGGGATGAGGGTGGACAATATGCGGTGAGGCGGGACCCGTTTCCCGGAACTTGGGGAAGGCGGGTTTCTGGCCGCGAGAAGGCAGCGCGGTGAAGCTGCAACCAAAAGAATTCTAACCACGGATGGCACGGATGGCACGGATTTGAAACTTTTTCTGACATCCCTGATTTCATCGGTGCCATAGGCGGTAAATCATCTTGGCAAGAAGGAGCGATGCGATGGGGACTTAAACGCAAAGTCGCAGGGACGCAAGGACGCAAAGCACCGGAGCAGCAACCAAGCGCAATTGAAATGTCAGGTGCGAGCAGGCAACGCAAAAGTGTGATCGCAACTGCATTTCAATCAACACTTGCTGTGCAATATGTTGGATATCGTATTGGGCAAAAGTTTTGATTGACCGCTACGACCCCCGATGTTTCCAGGACCCTTTCACAGTATTTCAATTGTCATCTCTGACCTTTATGGGCAGTCGGCGGTTATCTGACCTGGCTGCTGCAGCGGCAAGGCAGAAGACCGTAAAATATGACAATACCACGACCCCTCGGCCTCGCGCAGCCTGGATCAGTTCTGGAAAGCACGACTCACCTCTCAATCCGCTGGTAATGATTGTCTGTCGCTGGTGCTGTAGCCGGAGAATTCTGTCGTGCGCCCAAAGGGGGGTGGTGACCTGAAATCCGTTGACAAAACGAAAGGGGAGGCTTACTTTCCGACCATGAGTTGACGGCAAATGAAACGCAAAATATGAAAAGTTTGATACTGATTGCGATTGTGGTTGGTTTTGGTGTCCTCCTCGTAGGGGGTCTTGCAGCCCAAGACCGGTCAAAAAAAGCCCGTTTTGATGATGACGACTATGATGATGATGACAAAAACAAATATGTGCCGTCACCGGAAGAGGCACCTTTATTTTACGGTGGCTAGTCTCCTGAGTCATTGATTTCTTGCATAATTATTGAGCCAGTGTCGCCGCGGTTCTAACGGACAATCGCAGGCGCGGTTTTATGTAAGTTATTTCTGATTCAGGAGACTAGGGATTTGGCATAAACTGAAAGCCGGCGAAGTTCAAGAATCTTCGCCGGTTTTGTGATTTGCTATTCGGTTCACATCCGGTTCACATCTTAACATTTAACATTTGATACCGGTGACCGTTTTCGCCAGGAACTGCTCTGTTCCCCGCCGTGTGCCGGGATTCGGCGATAATGCATAATAGGCTTGATTTGGGGTTCTGGCGGCATAGGCTTGAAGTTGAGAATGGACTACATTTATGAGCACACCAAAACTTGATCCATTGGTCTTGATCAACGCGAAACTCGAAGTGATTGAAACAAAGATAGACATTTTGCTGAAAGCTGCAGGTTTATCCCAAGCTGCGATAAACAAACTGCATCGTGAGGCTTACAAGACAGCGCTGGATGTCCTGCAACGCGGCACCCGTTGACATCCTTCCGGCGGATACACCGCAATCCTTAAACGGGTCAAGGCCGGTTGCGCTTCATCACTTGCCGCCTCTTGGCGGCGGCTGAGAGCGAGTGATGGCCAGTCTGATTTCTCCCCCTTCGCGCCAGCGGACAGCAAAACTGACACGCCAGCACTAGCCTTCTCCCCTGCCTTCAACTCCCTGTTGGTCATGGCGGTGGATTCCATGTTGCGAAGGGGTGTTTGCACACGGCCCGGGCGCACGCTGGACTCCTGCGACTTCACGATCAGGCATTTGTCGGGGCGGCTTGTCCCGCCGTAGCCCCTCGGCGAATGAGGAAGCCTTCGCGTGTTGGCATTCCACCTTCGCCATGCCTACGGACAAGGCGGGGAAAGCGCCTGTTCCAAAAGCATAAGACATGTTCCGTCTGTGCTAGTTTTTTTGGTCGGCTTCAGGACGGCTGGCGACCTGCATGGAGCTTGGAGGGAATCTCCTGGAGAGCCTCCGGCACGGGGCGGCAAACAACCTGGACTTAAGCAGTCCGGTCCAGGCCCAGGTCGTCAAGCTGCGTTTCTTCGTCGGCATGACGGCCGTGGACTCCGCCGAAGGCCTCGGCCTGTCCGAACGCACGGTTAAACAATGTAAGGGGCTCGCGGCGCTCGCCCCTCCCGAAAACCGCAATTGCGGGAGGCTTTTAACTTGCTTGTTGAGGGCGCTGACAATAGGAAATCTCATGTCTGTGAATCCGCCCGAGCCTAGTCGCCAGCGCCTGCCCCATCTTGCGCCCTTGGAATTTGCCAATCAAACGAGCGTGATCTTGTTGACGATGTGCGCGCATAAACGGCGTCCTTTGCTGGCGCGGGCTGAGATCGTGGCGTTGCTTTTGGACTGCTGGCGTGAGGCCGATCACTGGTTGGTGGGCCGCTGGGTCGCCATGCCGGATCATCTGCACCTGTTCTGCGCGCCCGCGAAGGCGCCAGCGACGCCGGTCGCATCCTGGGCGCGTTTTTGGCGCAGTCAGGTCACTCGGCGGTGGCCGTATCGGAACGAAACGCCGATCTGGCAGCGCGATTTTTTTGACCGTCGTCTGCGAAGCGGCGAGAGCTATCGGCAGAAGTGGCTGTATCTTTGGGAAAACCCGATCAAAGCAGGCATGGTTGCCCGTCCGGAGGATTGGCCGTACCAGGGGGAGATGAACGCGTTGTCTTGGCACGAGGGGGCTTGAGATTAGGGGCTCGCAGCGCTCGCCCCTCCCGAATTTGATGTTTTTGTCAGGGTGCTCGCGGCGCTCGCCCCTCCCGGATTCGATGCTTTTTGTCAGGGGGCTCGCGGCGCTCGCCTCTCCCGAAACGGACCAAGGATTTATCATTTCCAGGATGGCGAACGCGGGGTGGCTGGGGCAAGATGGGCGGGAGTGAAAATATCGGTTGTCATCCCGGCATTCAATGAGGAGAAGCTGATCGGGGCGACCTTGCGGAGCATCCAGGCGGCGGGAGCGGCGTTCGAGGAGATGGGCTGGGCGAGGGAAATGGTGGTGTGCGACAATAATTCCACCGACGCGACGGCGGCGCTGGCCCGCGCGGCGGGGGCGCGGGTGGTCTTCGAGCCCATCAACCAGATTGGCCGGGCGCGCAACACCGGCGCGGCGGCCACGAGCGGAGAGTGGCTGGTTTTTGTGGACGCGGATTCGCGCCCCAGCCGCGAACTTTTCGCGGATGCGGCGGCGGAGATTCAGTCGGGCCGCTGCCTGGCCGGGGGTTGCACGGTGCGGATGGATGCGCGGAGTCTGGCCGGCGACTTGGGCACGGGTCTCTGGAACCAAATCAGCCGGATTGCGAGATGGACGGCCGGATCGTTTATTTTTTGCGAGAAGGCGGCGTTTGAGAAGATCGGCGGGTTCAATGAGGAGTTGTTTGCCTCGGAGGAAATTGACCTGAGCAGGCGGCTGAAAAAACTGGCGCGGCAGGAGGGGAAGAAGATTGTGATACTGCATCGGCATCCGCTGGAGACGTCGGCGCGAAAATTGTCGCTCTACACGCGGCTGGAATACCTGCGTTTTCTCTGGAAAGCCATTTTCAATCCGCGCCGGACGGTTACCAGCCGGGAAGCGTGCAAACCGTGGTATGACGGGAGAAGGTGAGTTAGGAGCCGGTAATAAATTAAGGTGTCAACCTGACTTGGTCTTTTGCCGTCTGGCGGCGTTGCTCGCTCGTTGCAGATCCATGCGGATATGCGCCTCGCTCGCGCCTTGCCAGCCGCCAAAATCCCGGCGTCATCTTGCCACCTTAATTTATTACCGACTCCTTATTGCAAATGAAGATTGGCCAGGACTGGATCGAGGGCCTTTTTCCAGACGGCATAACCCGCCGCGTTGAGATGCAGATGGTCGGGGCGGAAGTCCTCGGGGTTGGGATTGCCTTTTTCGTCGGCGAAAATTCCCCAGGTGTCGCAGATGGCGAAGTTAGGCTGGCTGTTGACGAACTGTTCCACCAGGGAATTGGCCTTCTGTATTTTCCCGGCGTAAATCTGCGCGTTGCCGTCGGATCTGGGCATGACTTTGCAGACAATGACTTTGAGCTTGGGATTGTAATTCTGGATTGCCAGGAGAATCAGGCGGATGTTGGCGGCCACGTCTTCGCCATCGGCGCCATCGCCCACATCATTGGTGCCGATGAGCAGGACGATGGCGGCGGGATTGAGGCTCAACACATCGGCCTTGAGGCGGTAAAGCACTCCGCTGGTGATGTCGCCGCCGATGCCGCGATTGGCGACCTTTAATTTCGGGAAATCAGCGGCGAGCGTGCTCCACCCCTCGGTGATGGAGTCACCCAAAAACACGACGGCGCCGACATCGTTGCTGGCGGCGGCCCGCCATTGCGCGTGGTCGCGCGCCCACACTTCCGCGAGCCTGCCCCACAGATGTGGCGGCACTTTTCCAGGCAGGCGATCGAGGCCTGGAAATAGCGACGCGTCGGTGGCGCTGTCCGGCGCCAGGGCCGGGGTGTTGGTGACTTGTGCGCGGGCGGGGATGGCTGCGGCGCCTGCCAGGGTGAGCGCGGCGCACAAAAAGGCCCGGGGCGCCAAAATTCCGCGGAGGACAAGTGTGGTCTTCATTCGGGAAAGAATTATAGAAAGGCGGCAAAAAATCGAGCGCGATTTTCCAGCCATTCGCAGGCAGCCGGATGAATTTTGCGGTGGCACTTGAAGGATGGGAGTGCTAACATTATGTAAGAGGAATGGAAAACGCGCCGGGCATTGGCCGGGCGACTTTTTAGCGCGACAGCAATTTATGAAACCACTTTCATTGCAACGGCGGCGCGGGTTTACGCGAACGGAGTTAGTGGTGGTTATTGTCGTCATTGCCGTTCTGCTCTCCATGTTTTTACCTTCTACTATCAAAGTGAAGGGAAAGGCCCAACGAATCGACTGCGTGAATAACCTTAAGGAAATTGGCGTGGCCAACCTCATTTGGGCCGGCGATCATGGCGATGCCGTACCGAAGAGCAAATTGATGCCTAGCGGAGGCCTGGCTGCGCTTTTTGCAGGAACAAATGCCGGGACCAACTGTTGGGCTTATTATGCTGTTCTACAGGAGTTCGGAGAATCACCCAAGATCCTTTTGTGCCCTGCTGACGAACGAAAGGCGGCGGCATATTTCGCAAAAGGGGGAGCGACAAATGCTGCTGGAACTGGCGTTTTCAAGGACAACACCACGGTTTCCTATTTTTTTAGTCCCGACGCAAACGATGTCTTTCCTCAAAGCATTGCTTTTGGTGACCGCAACCTCGGCCCGGGCACTGTTCCGCACGATGATTATGGATTCTCGCCTGCCAACGGGCAGGGAAACGACGTTGTGATTAACGGGCCGGTCTGCTGGTCGTTGAAGATGCACTCCGCCGGGAATACGGCGGGCGCGGGCAACATATTGCTGGGCGATGGCAGCGCGCAACAGATCACGTCCGCGAGCTTCAACAAGTTTTGGCTGACCAACGCCATGACTGCATCCACCAACCACCACGGCATTCGACTTGTCTTCCCCTGAATTGCGTTGATCTCAGTTTGTGCTATTGCGACGCAGGCTGGCGGCGGTCACAGACCCACCACAGTGCAAGAGCAATCTGGAAATGGAATTATAGGTTTTTTGCTTTGTTCGAAAAATCGGAGAAATCGGAGAAATCGGAGGTTGGAGCGGTTTAAGAAATGGTGTAGCCGAAACTTTGTGGGAATGTGTTCGGCGAGACGCCGAACACGGCGGGCGAGGACGCCCGCGCTCCCCGAAAACCAGACGTTTGTGCGGCTACAGTTTTCATGAAAATGCTCTAATCGGTTGAGCAGGGGGCGAGGATGGCGGCGCTCATGCCGTGGATGATTTTTTTGTCGGCGGGACAAATCGTGGCCAGGACGCCGCACAACGCGGCGCGCGCGGCGTCGCCATCGCCGGTGACAAAATAGTATGGACAGAGACGAACGCGGCCGGGCATGGCGACGGATTGCTCCTTATCGAAATCATACCAGTGCGACTCCACCAGGCGGGGTTTGAGGTAGCGCTGCAACACATAGGGGGAACGCGGGAAGGCGCGGAGGGCCTCGTCCACGGCGGCGCTCCAATCGGCGGTGGAAAGATCGGCGCCCAGATGGACGCCGCGGGCGCCCCAGGCCTTATCGGAGAAGCCGGAGATTTTGAGGATCAATTCGCGCTCGCGCTGGGAAAGGAGCTTGAGATGGCTCCAGTCTGTCAAGTTTAATTGTGGGAAGGCGCCCTGGGGCGGGAGCGGGGCGGGATCCACCATCCAGGAGTAGGGGACGAGCCGCTGAAGGCGGTCCAGGAAGCCCTCGCCCAATTCCTGACGCCAAAAGGGCCGGAGATTGCGGTTCCACAAGAGGGCGAAGAGCATTTTTTCCTCGAAGACGGGCTTGGGCGGCGGAGTGAGGCGGATTTTTTTTTCCAGCGCCATGTCCATCAAGGTTTTTGCGGCGGGGATGTTAGGGAGGTCGAACAATTCAAAGAAGCGATAGACGGCGTCGCCGCTTTGATACGCGGTGAAGCCCGGGTCGCGGATTTGGAATTTTTCGCCCAATTGGCCGGCCAGCCAGGCCATTTCGGGGCGGTAGGTTTGGGCCTCCTGGGAAATGACGATGTGAACGGATTTTGCCGCGCCGAAAATGCCGGCGAAGCCGCGGAGCATGCCGTCGGGGCCGCCGATGACGTTTGGGGCGGCGATGGGGGGGGCGGAATAGGTTTGGTTGAGCCAGGCGGTGAGGCCGATGCCGCCGGGGACACTGTCCAATTCGGCGATGCACGGCCCGGCTTCGTGGAGGATGATGTCGGGACGGATGACGCGCGGGAGTTCGGCTTTCAAGGCGGCGGCGCGCTGGATTTCGAGCAATTCCGGCGGCTTGCCCTGATCGAGCCATTGGGCGACAAAGGAGGGCTGACTGCCTTCGAGGCTTTTGCGATAGAGGAGATTGACGGCGCGGTTGAATTGAAGGAGGACGCGGCCCAAGCTTTCCAACGAGCGGGCCAATTCGGGGCCAAGGGGAAACGGGGAGAGGGAAATGCGCCAATCCTGGCCGGCGAAAAAACCGCCGGGGGGGATGGAGTCGCGGAGGAAATGGGCGCGGGCGGCGGGATCGGTGATGGTGGTCATTCAGAGATGAGGGATTGGAAAACTAGTGTGGTGTCCCTGAAATGGCTATACATAAACGTGGCAGCGGCGTCTCTCCGCTGTTTGCCCGCTCAACTGCCAGCCACAGCGGCGGGACGCCGCTGCCACACCATAAATGGTTATGTCTAGTCATTTCAGGGACATTAGACTAGGTTCTGAGCTGGCCGTTGCCGGTGCCGATCCATTTGTAGGTGGTCAACTCCTCCAGGCCCATGGGGCCACGCGCGCCGATTTTGTCGGTGCTGATGCCGATCTCCGCGCCCATGCCGAATTGGGCGCCGTCGGTGAAACGAGTGGAGGCGTTCCAATAGACCGCCGCGGAATCCACCTGGGCCAAAAACTCCGCCGCCCGGCCCTCGTCGCGGGTGACGATGCTGTCGGAATGGGCGGAGCCAAAGCGGTTGATGTGCTCAATGGCCTGGCGCACGCCTTTGACGACGCGGATGTTGAGGATGTAATCGTTGTATTCGGTGTAGAAATCCTGCTCGGTCGCGGGCCGGATGGGATGGGCGGGATGAGGGAGGGAGGATTCCAAGATTTTGCGCGAGGCCTCGTCGGCACGCAGTTCGACTTTTTTGGCGTTGAGCCGGGCGGCAATGAGGGGAAGAAACTCCGTGGCGATGGAGGCATCAACGAGCAAGGTTTCCATGGCGTTGCAGACGGCGGGGCGCTGGCATTTGGCGTTGAAGGCGATGTCGGCGGCCATGTTCAAATCGGCGTCGGCGTCCACATAGACATGGCAAACGCCTTTGAAATGTTTGATGACGGGGACCTTGGAACAGTCGGCGACGGCGCGGATGAGGCTTTCGCCGCCGCGGGGCATGCACAAATCAATGTATTGGGTGAGGGCGAGCAATTCGTTGACGGCTTGACGGTCGGTGGTGGGGACGACCTGAATGGCGTGGGCGGGGAACGCGGGCAGGACCTGGGCGGCGGCCTGGGTGAGCAGACCGGCAATGGCTTGATTGGAATGAAGGGCCTCCCTGCCGCCGCGCAGGATGACGGCGTTGCCCGACTTGAAACAGAGGCTGGCGGCGTCGGCGGTGACGTTGGGGCGGGATTCGTAAATGATGACCACGACGCCAATGGGGGTGGAAATTTTGCGCAAACGCAACCCATTGGGACGGGTCCGGTCGTCGAGGATTCTGCCGACGGGATCGGGCAAAGCGGCGACATCGCGCAGGCCGGCAGCCATGGCGGAGATGCGTTTGTCGTCGAGCTGGAGGCGGTCGAGCATGGCATTGGAGAGGCCGCTTTCCGCGGCTGCTTCCATGTCGAGGGCATTGGCCTCCAGGAGGGGGGAGCGGTTCTGCTCGATGGCGGCGGCCATGGCGAGCAGGCAGGAGTTCTTCTGCGCGGCGGTCAACTGGGCCAGTTGCCGGGAGGCCGATTTGGCCTGGCGTGCCAGTTGGGTCATTTCATCTGTCAAACTCATGGGGGCAAGTTAATTCAAAATGGCGCGGTGGAAAGGGAAAATCTTGCTTTACATTGGGCCGCGCAACGGAGAGGGTTGCGCAAGTTGATATGCAAGACACGGATTTAGCACTTTGGGGATTATGGGTCGTGCCGCTGGGCCTGGCGATTTGTTTCGGCCCCGCGCTGATCGTCTGGCTGCGGGAAGAGTTGCGCGCCGGCGACAAGAGGAAATAGAGCGTTTTAGGAAATAATGTAGCCGGGGCTCGATGGGGATTGTGTTCGGCGAGGCGCCGAACACGGCAGGCGAGGGCGCCCGCGCTCCCATGATTTGCTTCGCCCCCGTTTTTCGCGCGGGTTCGCGCTCCCCGATTCGTTCAGGGCGCCATCAGGCGGAAGAATTGCGCCGCGGAGTTGGCGGCCGGCAGAGTTAATAATAATGTTCCATCGCCGGCGGCGGCGGCGTTTGTGACCAGGCTCCAAGCGACGGGCGGGTTCATATTGGTGGCGGCATATAATTGAAAACCAGCCGAGACAGGCCAGGAAAGAACGAATTGGCCGGCCCCGGCAGGCTGGATGTTGAGGGAGGGGGTGTTGGTGGGCGTGCCCAGGGCGGTGG
>Ga0181539_1003372_pt1 | contig 14748 bp, 13 predicted proteins | sample PEATcosm2014_Bin_46_FD_119767 | JGI IMG/M metagenome (GOLD analysis project Ga0181539, IMG submission 119767) | Peatland microbial communities from MTU Mesocosm Facility, Houghton, MI, USA - PEATcosm2014_Bin23_60_metaG | ecosystem: Environmental > Terrestrial > Soil > Wetlands > Peat | place... | reverse complement strand
TACATCGGCTTCCATGTCTCCAAAGATCTGGACACGGTGACCATCACCAATGTCTGGCCCTATCTTCTGCTCGGTCTGGCGCTGCTCATCGCTCTTGGATTCGAATTCGTCAACGGCTTCCACGACACCGCCAACGCCGTTGCCACGGTCATTTACACCCATTCGCTGGACCCGACCGTCGCCGTCGTGTGGTCCGGCCTGTGCAATCTGACTGGTGTACTCTTCTCCTCCGGTACGGTGGCGTTCGCCATCATTACCCTACTTCCAGTCGAGCTGATTCTCCAGGTCAGTTCCGGCGCGGGCTACTCCATGATCTTCGCCCTGCTGGTTGCCGCCATCGTATGGAACCTGAGCACCTGGTGGTTCGGACTGCCTGCCTCCAGTTCCCACACCATGGTCGGCTCCATCATCGGCGTGGGCCTCGCCAATCAGTTGCTCAACATCCGCACCGGCACCTCCGGAGTGGACTGGGAGCAGGCCACCAAGGTCTTCAAGGTGCTGCTGATCTCGCCGCTGATCGGTTTTGGCGCGGCGGCGTTGCTCATACTGGTGTCCAAGCGGTTCATCAAGTACCCCTCCCTTTACGAGGCGCCCAGAAACAACCAGCCGCCGCCGTGGCCCATTCGTACCCTGCTGTTGCTGACCTGCTCTGGCGTCAGCTTCTCGCACGGATCCAACGACGGCCAAAAGGGCATGGGCCTCATCATGCTGATCCTTATCGGCACCGTCCCCACGGCCTACGCCCTCAACCACGCCGTCACCGCCAACGACGTTCAGCAGTTCATCGCCGCCTCAGAGCAGGCCGGCCACATCCTCGACCGGCACGTGGACAAGAACGCCATCCTGGGCCCCGATGCGCGCGAAGAGGTTACCGACTACATCCGCACCAAGCAACTTCAGCCGGCCACCATCCTGGCTCTTCGAGAACTGGTCGAAGACCTCAACCACGAGGTGGCTCTCTACAAGGTCTTCAAGTCGGTTCCCGCGCAGGACCAGACCAACGTCCGCAACGATATGTACGTGGCCAGCGAAGCCATCCGCCTGATGCAGAAAAACCACACCCCGGCCTTTACGCCGGAAGAAAACGCCGCTCTGGCAAACTACAAGAGCAAGGTAGACCAGGCTACCAAGTTCATCCCCGACTGGGTCAAAGTGGCTGTGGCCCTGGCCCTTGGTTTGGGCACCATGGTCGGCTGGAAGAGAATCGTGGTCACCGTCGGCGAACGGATCGGTAAGCAGCATCTCTCCTATGCGCAGGGCGCCAGCGCAGAGCTGGTGGCCATGGCCACCATCTTCGCCGCCAACACCTGGGGCCTGCCGGTGAGCACGACGCATGTTCTCAGCTCCGGCGTGGCCGGCACCATGGTGGCTAACGGCAGCGGTCTCCACATCTGCACCGTGCGCAACATCCTGGCGGGCTGGTTCTTCACCCTCCCGGCGGCCGCCCTGCTTTCAGGCTTGCTCTATTGGCTCTTCCGCGCCATCTCGTAAGATATTGATTCTGTCGGTTTCCCGATGCTTCTACTGAGAAGCTCCGAGGAGGTATTCCCTTTGCCCCGTCCCCGTCTTCGCGTTGCTCGCGCCGTCCTCTCCCTCGTCCTGCTGTCCTCCGCATTTGCGCTTGCCTCGCCCGCGCCGCGCCCGGCCCAGGCCCCAGTGCCGGCCCAATCCGCCGCGCCCGCCGCCGCTCAGCTCGAAGCGCTCTCGGGCGAGTACACCGACCCCGTCGAGCCCGATACGCCGCTCAGCTTCTACGCCCAGGACGGTAAGCTCTTTGTCGAGACCGAACGCAATGCTCCCGTCGAGCTCAAGCCAGACTCCGCCCTCGAATTCCGCCATACCGAGTCGAAGACAGCGTACCGCTTCACAGTCGACGCCGCCGGCCAAGGCATCAGCCTGGTTCACTCAAGCGAACCGGACACTGTTTACCGGCGCACCGGCCCGCCCGTCCATCACATCTTTCATGACTACCGGCGCTCCGAGGTCATGATCCCCATGCGCGACGGCGTCAAGCTCCACGCTGTGATTCTCAAGCCCGCCGACATCGCCGCCCCGCTTCCATTCCTCATTCTGCGCACCCCCTACGGCGTCGACGGAACCAACCAGGCATCCTTCGCATACGGCCGCCCCGAGCTGGCCCGCTCGGGTTACATCTACGTCGCCGAGGATATTCGCGGCCGCTACAAGAGCGAGGGCGAGTTCATCATGAGCCGGCCGCTCGCCGACCATCGCGACCCCAAGGCCATCGACGAAAGCACCGACACATACGACACTGTCGCCTGGCTGCTCCAGAACGTCTCCGGCAACAACGGCCGCGCGGGTTTCGTCGGCACCAGCTATCCCGGCTTCCTGGCCATGATGGCCGGCATCGACCCCCACCCCGCGGTCAAAGCCATCTCGCCCCAGGCCCCCATGATCGACGTCTGGATGGGCGACGACTTCTTCCACAATGGCGCCTTCCGCCAAAGCTACGGCTACGATTACGTGCTGGAAATGGAATCCGGCAAGGAGCAAGCCGCCGTCGATTACGGCAAGGACAAGGACGGCAAACCCCGCGACGGTTTCGACTACTTCTTGGAGCGCGGCTCCTTCGCCGAGGACGTAAAAAGCTCCGGCTCCAGACTCCTGCCCACCTGGAAGCTCTTCCTGGAGCACCCCGCGTACGACTCCGTCTGGACCTCGCGCGCCGTCGAGAACTCGCTCAACGCCGTCGCCGTGCCCACCCTCACCGTCGGAGGCTACTACGATCAGGAAGATATGTTCGGGCCGCAGATCGAATACGAGTCCCTTGAGCCCCACGACGCCAACCGCCAGAACTTTCTCGTCCTCGGTCCCTGGCGGCACGGCTCCTGGAACTCATCCGCGCGCCATCTCGGCAATCTCGATTACACCGAGCCCATCGGCAAGGAGTTCCGCGCGCAGATCGAAGCCAGATTCTTCGCCCACTACCTGAAGGACGAGCCCGGCACGAATCCCTCCGGCTTCGACCTTCAAGACACGGCCAGCTTCCAGACCGGCTCCAACACCTGGAAGGGCTACTCCCACTTTCCGCCCACCGAATCGCAGCCCACCAGCCTCCATCTCCAGGGCGCCGGCTTGCTCAGTTGGAGCGGCTCGACCGTCGAAGCCAAAACCAGCTACCTCAGCGATCCCGCCAACCCAGTCCCATACCGCCATCGCCCCATCCAGCCCACCTACAGCGAGGGCTCGCAGTGGTACAACTGGATGACCGAGGACCAGCGCTTCGTCACCGATCGCACGGACCTTGCGCTCTGGAGGCTTCCCGTCCTCAAAAAGGACCTCATCCTCACAGGCGAAGTCCTGGCCGACATCTTCGCCTCCACCACCGGCGCGGACACGGACCTGGTCGTCAAGCTCATCGATCAGTACCCCGACGATTCGACTGTTTCCGACCCCAAGATGCGCGGCTACCAGCTGATGACCAACGAAGAGATCTTCCGCGGACGCTATCTCGATTCCTTCGACAAGCCTGCGCCGCTGCGTTCCGGCTCCATCCACGAGTACCGCTTCTCGCTCCACGACGTAGACCACGTCTTCAAAGCCGGCCACACTGTGATGGTCGAGATTCAAAGCACCTGGTTCCCGCTCTACGACCGCAACCCGCAGACCTTCGTGCCCAACATCATGACCGCCAGGCCCGATGACTACAAGCCGGCCGCCATCACCATCTACTCCGGCCCCGAGCACGACTCGACCCTGCAGCTTCCGTTGATGAACGCCTGCGACCACATCGAGTGCTTCTGAGCAGATTTGGGATTGACACATAATACGTGCGCACGTATTATGTGTATATGAACATCACCCTCTCCATCGACGAGCAACTGGTCGCGCGTGCCCGGGAGACGCTCCGCGCGACTGGCAAAAGCCTGAACCAGGAGATTCGCGAGCACCTGCAACACATCGCAGGCGCAGGCAGCGTGGAAAGCGTGGTCGAAAAGCTTCGTCAGCTTCCCCCTCTGGGGAATCCCGACGGTTGGAAGTGGAATCGCGAAGAGCTTTACGAGGAGCGCATCCGTTGGCCCCGGTGAGTGATCGGAAGGCTCGTTCACGTCGTCTGCTCACCCTGGCAGGCGCTGGAGAACGGGTGATCGTCGAGCGGCGAACATCGGAAGTGACCAGAATCGAAGCCGCGCCCGGGAGATCCGCTCGCACTTTCCTGGATACCAACATACTGGTCTATGCGGACGATACAAGCGATCCGGTCAAGCAGAAGACCGCAGTGGCGCTGATTCTCCACCACATGCAGCAAAGATCGGGCGTCGTATCTACCCAGGTGCTTCAGGAGTATTTCGTAGCGGTGAAGCGCAAATTCAAGGCGGACTCCGCCCGGGCGAAAGAGAAGGTGGAATTGTATGCCGCATTTGAGGTCGCTCGGCCCGACCTCAGCGACATTCTCGCCGCCATCGACCTGCATCGGCTACACGGCTTCTCATACTGGGATGCTCTTGTCCTGCGCATGGCCAAACAGACCGGCTGCCGGATTCTTCTCACTGAAGAAATGCAGCATGGCCGGGAGATCGACGGAGTAAAGATCGTCAACCCTTTTGTATAGCTCGCCCGCTCGCGCCGGAACGGCGGTTGCGCATCCCAGGCAGAGCGTTGTATCGTCCGGGCTATGCATTGGACAACTCCGGAAGAACGCAGCAATCTCGGTCAGGCGCGGCGCAAGCAGGTGGGCCGCCAGGAACATGACGAACTCAACATCAAGGCACGCAAGACACCCCCACCCGAGCTGCTCGAGCGCTCGATGCGCGGCCGCGTTCCTGCGCTCATCAAGCTCAAGTACGAGCTGATGGCGCAGTCGCCCTTCGGCTATTTTCGCGGCGCCGTGCCGGTGATGGCCGCGGACCTGTCCGTGCTGCCCTCGACCGGCATCGTCAGCCAGCTCTGCGGCGATGCGCATGTGCGCAACCTGGGCGCATTCGCCGCGCCCGACGGACGGCTGGTCTTCGACATCAACGACTTCGACGAGACCATTCGCGGCCCCTTCGAGTGGGATTTGAAGCGCATGGCCGCATCCCTGGTGCTGGCCGGGCGCGAATCCGGCCACAAGGACTCATCGGCACGGCAAGCGGCGGAAAAATGCATCGAGCGCTACACCGCCCAGATGCGCGCCTTTGCCAAGATGCCCGGCCTGGAAGTGGCGCGCTCTCAGGTGCATCGCCTGGGTCAGGTCGGACCGGTCCACGCGGCCCTGATGAAGGCCGAGCGGGCCACGCCGCAGCACACGCTGGAACAGCTCACCGAGCCGGCATCGAAATCGGGGGCGGGCAAGACAGCCGCGCCCCGCCGCTTCAAGGAATCCAAACCGATGCTGACCCGCGTCACCGGCTCCCAGGCCCAGGCTGTGCTTGCCTCGCTTGCCCCCTATCGCGAGATGCTGGAGCCGCAGCGGCAGCACCTCTTGTCCTTCTACCGGCCCGTGGACGTGGCCTTCAAGGTGGTAGGCACGGGCTCGGTGGGCCTGCGCGACTACTGCATCTACTTTGAAGGCAACGGCCCCGCCGACCCGCTCTTCCTGCAAATCAAGGAGGAGCCGGCTTCTGGCTACACCGCCTATCTGCCTGATGCGCGCCCGCCCCACCACAACGGCCAGCGCGTGGCCGAGGGGCAGCGGGCCATGCAGTTGCAGTCCGATCCGTTTCTCGGCTGGACGCACATCGCCGGACGCCAGTACCTCGTCCGTCAGCTCAACGATCACAAGGGTTCCATCGAGCTTGAAGATCTGGCCGGCGCCGGCCTCCAGGCCTACGGCGAGGTCTGCGGCGAACTGCTAGCGCGCGGCCACGCCCGCTCCGGCGACCCGCTGGTCATTGCCGGCTACCTGGGCGGCGGAGACGGCTTTGCCGAGGCCCTCGCCAAGTTCGGCTCCCTCTACGCCGACCAGACGGAAAAGGACTGGGAGGCTCTGCGCCGCTCCCGCAAGGCGAAGACGAAGCCTTGAGCCTCAGGAGGCTCCCATGAATCGCCGCACCTTTACGCAATCCCTGGCCACGGCCGCGTTGAGCGCCGTTGTGGCCCCGCTCCAGGCAGCACCCGCGAGCGGCGAATCCTCCTCCAAAGCCGCGCCGTTTCCGCTTTCGGTGATGCTGTGGACGGTATTCACCGACCTGCCCTTCGAGGAGCGGCTGGCCAAGGTGGCCGAGGCGGGCTACAGCAACGTCGAGCTGGTGGGCGAGTACAGCAAGTGGTCCGCCGCCGACTTTGACCGCGCCAACGCCGCGCGCAAGCGGCTGGGCATCGAGTTTGACGCGACCGCCGGCCTGGCCCACGGCATCGCCAATCCCGCCGCCCGCGACGCGTTGCTGGCCGAGCTAAGCCAGGCGCTCACCCCCATGGAGACCCTCGGCTGCCCGGCGATCATTCTGCTCTCCGGCGACGTGGTTCCGGGGCTTTCGCGCTGGGCGCAGCACCGGAGCTGCGTGGAGACGCTCAAGCGCGCCGCCGCGCTCGTCGAGGGCCGCCAGATCAACGGCCAGCCGGTGCGCCTGCTGCTCGAGTGCATCGACCCGGAGGAGAATTCGCGCTACTTCCTCACCTCCGCCGCCGAGGCCATTGAAGTGGTGCGGCAGGTCAATCATCCCCAGGTCCAATTCCTCTACGACATCTTCCATGAGCAGATCGCCGAGGGCAACCTGATCGAGAAGCTCGACAAGCACATCGACGTGATCGGCCTCATCCACGTGGCCGACGTGCCCGGCCGCCACGAGCCCGGCACCGGCGAGATCAACTACGTCAATATCTATCGCAAGCTCGCCCAGCTGAACTACAAGCGCATGGTGGCCATGGAGTTTCATCCCACCGGCGACGAAGTTTCCACATTGAGCCTGGCCAGATATCTCGTGGAACGCGCACCCCTAATTACCATCACATAAACTCAGTGAGTACGAGCTCACCGGCGCATGGCGGCCGCAAACGACATGGCGAAGACGGGTGCCCCCACCCTCGCGGCGTCTTTGTTCTTGCGGCTAGGTTGGGAGTCGGCGTTGTGATCGAATTGTGACTGAATCATGGACGCCGGTAGACATCGTAGGCTGTGAGCCGGGCGTAGGGCTTGAAATCCTCCAGCAGAGCCTTCATCGTGGCTTCACGCTGCGGAGTCACGTCCTCCTTGATCTGCAGTTCGCGCTTGACGATCAGCCAGCGAATGTTGCGCGCGCGCACGAGTTCCAAGAGCTGGGCGGGTGAGTAGGGGTCGGTGGCGGGGTCGAAGAGCAGCACTGGAAACTGCGGCACGCGGCCCGTGGCGAAGTAAAACGGATCCTCGCCGGGCAGCAGGATCAACCCGTCCGAAACAGGGATATTGGCCTCGGCAAACCGCAGCAGCTCTTCAAAGTCAGGCAGATAGGGTCCGGGGGTCGCCATTCCCTTGATTGGCGGCAGGGTCGAATGCACCACCGGCCCATCCGGCAGGTCGATGAACGAGAGGCGATCCTCGCTGGCTGTGTAAAGCCCGCCGCAGACCAGCAGCGTTGAGGCAATTACCGCGGCCAGCGCTGGTGCGGGGCTCCAGCTTGCTGTCTCCGGCGCCTTGCGAGACGGGGTAACGCTCGCGAGGAAGGCGATCATTTCGGCAACAAGCAAGATGAGCAGCGGCCAGATGGCGTAGGTGGATCCCCAAAGCTGCTGCGAGAGGAGGGTTCCGTGGATGGCCGCCAGCAGAGCCGCGGGCACGAGCGCGCGATCGAGCGGGCCGCGCAGGAGATAGAAGAGCGTGAGCGCGGCGGCGAGGATGAGCAGCAGCGGCCACAGCGCCAGCAGACTTACGGCGCGGTCGTCGGCATCGTCGGAGAGGAACAGCGCGAACAAGGTGAAGAGAAACGGCGCAGCCAAAAGGGCCAGCGCCGGCAGCCGTGCCCATCGAGTTTTACGCGCTGCGGAAGAACTCCGCCGTGTGTCAGGGCACGACTTCAGTCGTGCCGCAGATCCTGCAATATCAACCGGGGCTTTAGCCCCTGAGGTGCGCTTTTCGGGGAATTGGCTTGCAATTCGGCCATCTTCCGCATCCTGCTGAGCCTGGCGGCTGCGCAACAGCACCAGCGCCGCGGCCACGCAAGGCAGCGTCCACTGGAGGGACGGCTCCAGATAGATGCCGAGCATGTCTGTGAATCCCGGCAGGCGGCGTTCAACGGCGAAGTGAATGGTCCAGCGAATGTAGTTGCCCATGCCCACCGTGCAGTGCAACAGCAGAGCGGCGGCCAGCAGCGTTGCCACCGCGCCCGCCAGTACGGCCAGCAAAGCCGAAACGTCAGGGCTGGAAGGTGAGGGCGCATCGCGCCCGATGAGCCTCGCTCCGAGCATCACCAGGATCACCCCAACCGTGACCGCCAGCAGCGGCAGACCGATGTTCTGCTTGAAGAAGAGCGGAAGCGCAACCGCCGCGCCCGCCGCGAAGGGAAGCAGCAACGGCCTGATTCTGAGCCAGACGGCTGAAGAGCTTCCCCCAGGGGCTAAAGCCCGGGTTGATTCTTCCGCACTTTCGGCACGACTGAAGTCGTGCCCTGACGCTTCTGCCAGACCGAGAGGAGTTTTTCCGTAACCTGTGAAGCCGTGCCCTTTCAAACCCACTGCATCCGGCGTCAGCCGCTGCAAGAGCAAAATTGCAACCAGGATCGAGAAGGCGCTGTCGCAGTCGTAGGAGGGCAGCGGCAGAATGCTGTAGATGCCCAGCACGGTGAGCGGAGCGGCCAGCAGCACGGAAACCGTCCAAGCCCCGGCCAGGCGCCCCCGCAGCGTGCCCAGCGCGATGCGCCAGGCAAGCACCGTTCCCAAGCCGCCAACCACGGCGGCGTAAAGAACGTGGTGCCAGTAGACGCGCCCGGCGAGGCGCATGATTGCGCCTTGAATCAGGAACGTCAGCGGCGGATGAACGAAGGGGAAGTCGCGGTAAGGCGCTTGCCCCAGGGCGAAGCGGACGCTGCTGTCCAGCGTATAACTCAGGTCCCACAGCACGACCAGGTGCGCGTCTTGCCAAAGCACAACAGCCGCGGTAGCCAGAAAGAGCCCTGCCGCGGTGATCCAGTCGCGCAAGCTCCAGCGGCCTCCCCGCGGCAGAGCTTCGAGTTGGAGTTTCAAGCATTCCGGCATAACTTGCGCGCGTTCAGAATCAGGTTGCCAGTCAACCCCAAGCCCTGGACAGCCCGGCGCCAGCTTCATTGTATCGACCGGATTGCGTTGGCTGGCTCTCAATCTTCACCGAAGAGCCGACGCGTTCAACTGGCTGGTCAAAACCCGTTCATAGCTCTCGATTACCGGCTTCGGAATCTCCACATGCGGCAGAAAGTTCCGTCCCTTTGGTCCATATCCGTCCTTGTCGTCCCGCAACCGCCTGATCTCTCCAATGATGAGCGCGAGGAACCGCTCCATCGTCCAGGTTCCCTCGCTCTGACCGGCCGCGAATCGCAACCTCCCATCCGAATCCGGCTCAACTGCCGGAACAAAGACGGCATGGCTCAACGTGCGCGCCTCCCATCCGGCAATCTCCGCCTCGCGCGCCCAGGTGACCATGGATCGCCGCTGCATGGTTGGATCCTGAAGAACCAGGATCGTCTCATGCCGCCGCTGTGAATCCTTCAGGATTTGCAGGCTGAACCGGGCATTCTCCGCTGAGTTTCTGGAGCGTTTCTCGATCAGAATTCTGCTTGCCGGAATGTGAAATGCGGCCTGCGCGATCGCGGCGTACATCTCCGCTTCCGCCATCGTCTCCCGGACGAACCCATTGAGAACAAGGCTTCCGAAGCTCGACAGGCGCAGATTGTCATAGAGAAGCTGAGTCGAATGACCCGCGCCGCCGGAGAGCAGCAGACTCGCTCTCGGCGACCGGCGCATCAACTCGCAGGCCGCGGTCAGCGTGGCGATCACCTGGTTGCCGAGCAAGGCAATCACGTCGATGCCGCTCAGCACCTCCGGCCCCGGACCAGCTCCCGCGAAATCGTCCAGAGCAAGGTAATCGCTTATGCAGTTGATGTCGCGGCAAAGCTGCTCGGTTTCTTGCTTCATGGCTCCGGTTCTCACTCTCCATAGATTAGGCCCTGGGCAAGCCCCTACAATAAACCGATATGCCTACCGCCGTCCGCTCGCACGCCAAGATCAACCTGGGCCTCCACATCGGGGCGCCGCGGCCCGACGGGTTTCATTCTCTGCTCACCGCTTACCAGACGCTCGAACTGCACGACGTGGTGACGGTGACCGCCTGCACCTCGCCTGCCACTTCGATTCGTCTCACCTCGAATGACGAGCGCGTGCCTACGGATGACCGCAACACGGCCTGGAAGATGGTGGTGCTGGCGCTCGCGGCCCTGGGCCTTTCCGCTGAGGTGGAGATACACATCGAGAAGCGCCTGCCGGTGCAGGGAGGACTGGGCGCCGGCTCGGCCAACGCGGTGGCCGCGCTGGTAGGGCTCGAAGCGGAACTGGCTGCCCTCCCAGGTCTCAAGAGCGAGACCTGGGGCACCCGGGAATTGGGGATTCAGGGTCTTTGCGGAGAGCGAAACGCAGGTCCTTCGACTCCAGTCGCCGGGGCGACCTCCGCTCAGGATGACACAGATGTTTGGTCCGTGCGGCGCATGGATCTTGCCGCTCAGGTCGGCTCCGACGTGCCGTTATTCCTCATCGGCGGAACGGTGCTTGGTTTGGATCGCGGCCAGAAGGTCTCCCTTCTGCCCGACATCGAGCCCGTCTGGTGCGTCGTGGCCACGCCGGAGATTGGCGTGTCCACGCCGCAGGCCTTTCGCGACTGGGACGCGCTCTGCGCCGCCGAGGGTTTGACCGCGGAGGCCAGCCAAGTTAAACTGAATGAGTTGAGCCGCGCCTATGCCAGCGCCTTTGCGGGAGCGATTCCGCGGGGTGGGCAGGGAGGTGGCTCCTCCGGTGTTCTCTCAAATGGAGAGAACCTCGCCGGACCCGCAGAGTCCGTGCTTGTCCGCACCGGGATCACGAGCTGGATCGAGAACGACTTTGAGCGCGTCGTCTTCCCCCAGCATCCCTCCCTTGCAGAGATCAAGCGCATTCTTGCGGCTTCGGGCACTCCGGAGGCAGCCCTACATGCCTCGCTGTCCGGGTCAGGTTCGGCGCTCTACGGGTTGTACCGGACCCGTGGAGATGCGGAAGCGGCGCGCGAGCGATTGCGGGCGGCCGGGGCGGCGAGTCACTTGACCCGCACCCTGCCGCGCCCCAGGTACTGGCGCGAAATGCTGTTGCAATGAGCAGTTTGACAGGCGGCCGTTCAGCGAGAGAAACTCGCGGACGGTTGCATTGTTGGGCGATCGTCTAATGGTAGGACAGTGCCCTTTGGAGGCACTTGTCCAGGTTCGAATCCTGGTCGCCCAGCCAAAGCTTCGAACATGAAGCCCGGGAAGCAGCCAAAGCCAACCAGCTTGGAGGTGCACGGAGATGGAAGCGGAAACCTTGACGGTGACGACGGAAGACCCAGAAGAGGACGGCGGGCAGGCGGCGGCAAAAGAGGCCGCACAGTTTGCAGCCGCCGATGCGGCGGCCAAAGGCAGGGAGGCCAAACTGGCGCCCGATCGCAAGCGCAGCCGCAGCTTGAGCGAGGACAAACGGTTCAAGCTCTTCAGCGGCACGGCCAACCGGCCGCTGGCCGACGAGATCGGTATCCATATCGGCGTCAAGGTGAGCGAGTCCAAGATCCAGCGCTTTGCCGACGGCGAGGTCTACTTCCAACTGCTCGAGAACGTGCGCGGAGTGGATGTGTTTGTGGTGCAGCCCACCTGCTTTCCGGTGGACCAGCATCTGGTGGAGCTTCTGGTGATGATCGACGCGCTCAAGCGGGCCTCGGCGGCCAGGATCACGGTGGTGGTGCCCTATTACGGCTACGCCCGCCAGGACCGCAAAGACCGCCCCCGCGTGGCCATCAGCGCCAAGCTCATCGCCGATCTGCTCACCACCGCGGGCGCCAACCGCGCCCTCTTCGTCGATCTGCACGCCGCGCAGATTCAGGGCTTCTTCAACATTCCCGTCGATCACCTCTTCGCCAGCCCGGTGCTGGTGAGCTACTACCGCGAACTCAATCTGCCCAGGCTGACCGTGGTTTCTCCCGACGCCGGCGGCGTGGAGAGGGCGCGCTTCTTTGCGCAGAAGATCGGGGCGCCTTTGGCCATTGTGGACAAGCGCCGCACCGACATCAACGTTAGCGAAGTCATGAACGTGATCGGCGATGTGAGCGGCCACAACTGCCTCATCATCGACGACATCATCGACACGGCCGGCACCCTGGTCAAGACCGTGGACGCACTTTACGCCGCCGGCGCGGCTGCTGTGTATGCCTGCGCCACCCACGCCGTGCTTTCCGGCCCGGCCATCGACCGTGTTGCCAACTCGCGCCTGGAACAGGTGGTTGTCACCAACACCATTCCGCTGCGCGAGGCGGCGCAGAAGTTGCCCAAGATCAAAGTGCTCTCCATCGCCGGCCTGCTGGGCGCGGCCATCGAGAGCATTCACATGGAAACCAGCGTCAGCACGCTGTTCTCCTGAGAGATCTCCGGCTCCAACAAAGGGAGCGGATGCCCAATCGGCCCGTGCCCGAATTCACGAAACGAGAGAGCGAATGCCAGAAGTCGTCGTAGCCAAGCCCCGTGAGGGCAAGTTCAACAAGAACGCCGCGCGCCGTGTGCGCTTTGCCGGCAAGATTCCTGCCGTATTGTACGGTCCAGGGCACCCCCCGGTGGCCGTCGAGGTGGACCCCAAACAGATCTCCCGGATAATCTTCTCGGAGACCGGCCACAACACCATCTTCGACGTCGAAGTTGCCGGTCAGCCGGCGGCCAAGGCCATGATCGTCGACTGGCAGCGCGAGCCCATCAACGAGCAGTTGATCCACATCGACATGAAGCGCATTGCCCTGGACAAGACCCTCCGCGTCAAGGTGCGCGTCAAGCTCCTGGGCATACCGGTGGGCGTCAAGACCGCTGGCGGCATTCTGGACCAGGTAATGCGCGAAGTCGAGGTCGAGTGCCTGCCTGCCGACATCCCCGCCAACATCGCCGTGGATGTGAGCAGCCTGGAGATGTTTCAGGCGCTGCGCATCAGCGACTTGCCGCACTCGGATGCCGTCAAGTACCTGAACGCCGAGGATGCGACCGTAGCCCACGTGGTCTCCATCCGCGAAGAAGCGCCTACCCCGGCTGAGGCGGAAGCTGCCGCCGCTGCCGAGGCCGCCGCTGCTACAGCCGCAGCCGAGCCCGAAGTGGCCAAGAAGGGCAAAGCCGAGGCCGAAGCGGGAGCCAAGACAGCCGATGCGGGAGCGAAGAAACCTGAGGCTGGGGCCAAGAAGCCCGAGGCGAAGAAGTAAGCCTTGGCCGGGGAGACGGAGTCCGGCGGGCGGGTTGCTCCTTTGCTCAGCCCTGTATTGCCCAGTCCATCCGCCGGCCGCTTCTTGGTGGTGGGGCTGGGCAACCCCGGCTTGGAGTATCTGTGGACCCCGCACAACGCGGGGTTCATGGCCATCGACCGCATCGCCCAGCAAGAGGGCGTTGCGGTTCAGAACCGGCGATGCCGGGCCGTCACTGCAACCTGCCGCATGGCGGGGCGCGAGGTGATCCTGGCCAAGCCGGAGACCTTTATGAACCTGAGCGGGCTGGCAGTGGCCGCTTTGGTTCGCGAATTTGAGGCCGACCCAGCCAGGGATCTGCTCGTCATTCACGACGAGCTCGACCTGACGCTGGGGACCTTCAAGATCAGGGAGCGCGGTTCGCCGGCGGGGCACAACGGAGCCCGCAGCGTGACCGGCGCCCTGGGAAGCCAGGAGTGGTTGCGCCTGCGCATAGGCGTTGGGCCCGACCTTCCGCCGGAAGCCATTGCGGCAGGCGGACCGCGGCCGGGCAGGGATTATCTGCTTTCGCCCATGCGCAAGGCGGATTTGGCGGTGATGGACGAGGTGCTGGACCGGGTGGCAAAGGCTGTGCGCTGCATCCTCGAACTGGGGCCGGCAGCCGCCATGAACGAGTTCAACCGGAAAGACAGGGATCAGGGATCTGGGAACAGGGAACGGGAAACGGGATGAGCGACTGGGCCAGGGACTACGGAATTTGAACCGGGAACTTCGCCTGGGAACTGTTAGCTGGAGCCGATGCTCCGGCGGAAAAGGAATAGAGATGGCTCGTGTGTATGAGGTCATGTTCATTGTTCGGCCCGACCTGGCCGAAGAGGATGTCGAAAAGCTGATCGCCGGTTTCTCCGCTACCGTCACCGGCGGCGGCGGAGTGGTCAAGACGGTCGAGCAGATGGGGCGGCGCAAGCTCGCCTACACGGTGCGCAAGTGCAGCGACGGCAACTACGTTCTGCTCACCATCGAGGCCAACGGCGCGGTGGTGCTGGAGTTGGAGCGCCGCCTGCGCGTCACTGAGCCGGTGATCAAGTTCATCACCGTGCGCATCGACGAGGAAGAGAAGCGTCTGGCCAAGGTCAAGGCCCTGCGCGGCGTCCGCCGGTCTGCTGTCCCGCCCGCACAGGCTCACGCGGCTCCGGTTGCAGCGGCCGCCGCCCCGGTCGCGGTTCAGGCGCCCGTTTAGCGGCGTTGTCACGAATTGCCGCGGCGGGTCCCTTTTGCGGGCCACCGGCTGCGGCCCGATCCAGCGTCCCGCAGTGCCCACGGGCGTCTGTCCGGACTTCAAGAGAGTGAAGAGGAAGCACAATGGCTGAAGAGAATCAAGGAAAGGCGCCCGAGACGGGCGCACCAGCAACTCAAGGCGCATTCGGCGCGGATTCCGG
>Ga0181539_1003360_pt1 | contig 14793 bp, 18 predicted proteins | sample PEATcosm2014_Bin_46_FD_119767 | JGI IMG/M metagenome (GOLD analysis project Ga0181539, IMG submission 119767) | Peatland microbial communities from MTU Mesocosm Facility, Houghton, MI, USA - PEATcosm2014_Bin23_60_metaG | ecosystem: Environmental > Terrestrial > Soil > Wetlands > Peat | place... | reverse complement strand
GGCACGCCCGAGGCGCAGGAGGCGCTCATCGCCGACGCCATCCCGCAAACCGCCACGGTCACCCCCGGCCCGGCGCCGCTGAACGTGCTCTATGACGGCGCGCCCGACGGCGCCCCGCAGTTCCAGCCGATCGAGGGCGTGCCGAACCTGCAATACGCCGCGAACGCCTCGCTGCCGGTCATCCAGGCCGCGCCCGGTTCGTTTTATTGTGTGCAGAACGGCATCTGGTTCGTCGCCCCGACGCCCGCCGGGCCGTGGATGGTCGCGACGACGGTGCCGCCCGCGATCTACTCCATTCCGCCCTCCTGCCCGCTGCACTATGTCACCTACTGCCGCATTTACGGCGTCACGCCGGAGGCCGTGTACGTCGGCTACACGCCCGGCTATCTCGGCGCCCTGGTCTCGGACGACGGCGTGGTGGTCTACGGCACCGGTTACTGCTATCCGCCGTTCGTCGGGCAGGTGTGGATCGGCCAGCCGTGCAGCTACGGTTTCGGCGTGGGCTTCGCGTGCGGGCCGGATACGGGATTCGCGTTCGGGTTCGCCGGAGACACCTTCGTCGGCGGATGCCTCGAGCCGTATTGGGGACCCTTCAATTGGGGATGGCGGCATCACTTCAACTACAACCACATCAGCATCAATCAGGCGAACCTCTACGAGCACTGGAGCGGCAGGGTCGTCTCGATCCCGCAGCGCCCCGGGCACGGCGTCGAGGGGGAAAACGCGCTGCTCCATCCGCAGTCGCCGTTCAACCCGTACTCCGCCCGGACGATGGCCATTCAGCGGGCTCCGGGCGCGCATGAGCCGGCCGCGAACCCCGTCAAGCCCGATTGGAGCGCGAACGCCAAGCCGCGGCCGCAGACTTTCGCCCAGGGGACCGCGACCAGCGATGCAAATCGCCGGGCGCAGGTCGTCAGGCAGAACAACGTTTTCGTCAGCGCGTCGGGCGAAGTTTACCGAAGCAAGCCGGCGCCCGCCCCGGCCCCGCAACCGAAGCGGGTCGCCCCGCCGCGTGAAACGCCGATGCCGGCACGTGAACCGGTCGCGGCCCCGCGTGAAACGCCGGCGCCTGCGCGCGAGCCGGCCCAGCCGGTCCAGTGGGAGCAACACACGTCGTCCGGCTGGCAGCCCGCCGCGCAGAGTCCGACGTTCCGGGCAGCCGCCCCCGAGTTGAACCGCGAAGCCGCCGCGCGCGAGGTCGGCGAAACCCGCGCCGTCAGCCGGCCGGCCAGGGTCGAGGAGCAACCCAGGAGCCCGATCGTACCGAGCCGCCCGTCCGAGCCGATGCCCTCTGGCCCTTCACGGAGATAACAGCGCCCGCAGTGACGACAGCCGGAGGGAAACGAGCGACCAGATACCGGTAGCATGAGCTAAAACGGATGCCTTTCCCTACAAGTCCGAGGTGCTGCGTCAGCCGATGGAGGACAGGGCCTTCACCATCTCGCGCGCGAAGATGTCGGAGGCGTACCCGGCGCGGTTCAGCCTCGGCTGCGCGCTGAACCCGTGTCCGTGTCGCTCCACAGACAAACGAGAGCGTCCCCTCCTCGCGGCATGGGCCGAACGCTCGTGGCCAGATTGGCAGTTTGTGCGCCACCGGTTCAAATCCGCTTGGCCCGACGCCAAAGATCGGACCTTTTGACTGCGGGGAGGCCGCAAGGATGCATGATCGAGTAAGAGCCAGTGGACGGAGAACCTCTGGCTGCCACCTTGCCCGGCGCTGTCTGCGACTGCGCCAGATGCTGGTCGGCAATCTGTGGAAGTACAGAAATGCGGATAAAACTCATCGCGCCCGAGGAGCAACGTGAAGGCGGTCTATCCACCCTCTTTAAACTGCAGCGGGTGAATCTTCCTCTTGTAGCGGCACTTACCCCGCCTGGCCACACGATAACAATCGTCGAGGAAGCTATCGCTCCCGACGACGTCAACGCGGATGTGGATATGGTTGGCATCACCGTCTTGACCGAACTTGCATTAAGAGCCTATGAAATCGCTGACACGTATCGCCGGAAGGGTGTGAAGGTGGTGCTGGGAGGAATACACCCTACAGTATTGCCTGAGGAAGCTTTGGAACATGCAGACGCTGTAGTCGTTGGGGAAGCGGAAAGTGTCTGGCCGCGACTTGTGTCTGACGCCGCTTCGGGACAAATGCAGAGGCTATATCACTCCTGCACAATGGCCGATCTCAAAGGCCTGCCGATACCACGGAGGGATCTGCTGCCCAGGATAAAATACCACGGTCATGATCGTCCCCCGATGGTTGGCATTGAAACAGCCCGAGGATGTCCATTCGATTGCGACTTCTGTGCCATCGGCCAGGTGATGGGGCAGCAATACCGGGTGAGGCCAGTTGATGAGGTGCTCGCCGAGATAGAGTCTATTGATTCTCCTTACCTCATCTTCGTTGATGATGCTATCGGACTTAACCGGAATGCGGCGATGAACCTTTTTACTCAGATGGTGCCACTCCGGCGCCGATGGTTCGCACAGGGAACAGTTTCGTTAGCTGAGGACTTGCCTTTCCTCAGATTGATGAGACGCGCTGGATGCATTGGGCTCTTGATTGGGTTTGAGTCGGTTCAGAGGGGGACACAGAACGGGGTGAAGAAGATAAAGAACCTCCGAGTCGATTTCTGCGAGGCAATGCGTCGGTTCCACGACGAAGGTCTCGGAATAGAGGGCGCGTTCATTTTTGGATTTGACCACGAAACGACGAATGTCTTCGAGCAGACCTTTGAGTTCATAATGAAATGTCGTATGGATTCTGTCCAGTTGAGGATTCTGACGCCTTATCCGGGGACAAGGTTGTACAAGCGTCTCTTATGCGAAGGTAGATTGTGGGTGCGTGATTGGTGGCTCCGTGAGTTTTCTCCTAATACACTTCTTTTTCAACCACAAGGGATGACTGCTGACGAACTCATCTGCGGTTTTAACCGCTTGAAAACATACACCTATTCCCTTAGTGCGATGGTGAGACGATTCTTCGGGATGAGCCCATGGAAACGAACTGTGCTTGGTTGCCAAGCATACATTGGCCTCAATCTGGCGACACGCAAGCGATATCTCAAAGGCATGGGACAAAGCCCTCATGGAAGCTCCTAAGCGAGGCGTGAAGGTCCAGGTGATCCTGGACAAGAAGGAGGCGACGAAGAAAGACTCGTGATCGGGCTTCCTGCACGACGCGGGTGTCCCGTCTTTGGTTGACGGCAGACATCACATCGCCCGCAACAAGGTCATGGTCATTGACGGCCGCGTCGTCATCACCGGGTCGTTCAACTTCACGAAGGCGGCTGAAGAGTCCAACGCCGAGAATCTCCTGGTCATCCGCGACGAGAAACTGGCTGCGAAGTATGTGAAGAACGGCAGGAGCACCTGGAGAATTCGGCACCGTATGAGCGGAAGGCGAAGGAGTGACTATGCCTGCCGCCAGCCGCCGGGACAGCCGCAGAATCGTCGAGGGCTGCCTGAAGAGCTAACTGTGCGATCCCGCCGCCTTCGCAAAGCGTGAAACTATGCCGCCGAATGGCGCGCTCGACGGGATATAGGCAAGTTGCCATTGTTGCTTTTTCCGCCCCAGTTGGTTATCGTGTCCTTTTCGCGTGAGGAATACGGGGGCGGGGCTCGGTGTCACAACTCTGAACGCCTTGCATAGGGAGACAAAGCCATGAATGTGTCGCTGCTCCATGTGATCATAATAGCCATCCCCCTCTTGGTGGCAGCGGGTGGGTTGGTGTATGCGGCGATGCAGTTTCGGGGGTGGCGGACCAGCCAGTATGTGGCGAATTTCACCAAACTCGTTGAGCTCCAGTTACAGCTCCGGAAGATGGTCGTTGACGATCCCACCTTAGCGCCGACGGGCGGCACGAAAGCCGCTCGGAGTCCCGCAGAGGAAATGCGCAGCTACTACTACGCCCTGATGCAAATAAGCGTGTTCGAAATCGCCTGGTTTGCCCACAAGCAAGGCCAGCTGACCGATGATTACTTTGCCTCGTGGGAAGCCTATATAGCCGCTATGGCGAAGTACCCCGCCTTTCGCGCCATGTGGCAGACCGACCGGACGACGATCCTGCACGATGGCTTCCGTGAGTATGTGGATACGTTAACATCGATAGAGAGCGCCAGTGTCCCCGAACATATGCGACCGGTTGACACCCCATCTCGCGTTGTTAAAGCTTCATCAGACGACAGTAAAAGGAAATGAAGCAGCATATTGTCGGACGCCCTCGGAGCCAAGGGCAAGCTGACCGTTGCCGAGGCCGCTGACGTGGTTCTGGCGAAGGGATACAAGAGCAAGTCCAAAGATTTTCAGAACATCGCAAGCATGACGCTCTCGACGGACAAGCGATTCAGGCGTGTCCGCAGAGGGGTATACGCTCTGAGGGGGTGGCGACTGTCAGCCCTTCGTGGTAGAGTTCTGCGAACGCCGGCCACGCGGGCGGCACACGAGATCACGATCCGCGCAGGCGACGTCCATCCTGCGCTGGATTACCGGAACCGCATCCACTGATCTGCTCGGCTCTGGGTGCCGCTGTGTTTGAGGAGCAGTGCCGGGTGAGAAGAAAATCGGTTGATGGGCCGCTCAACGGCTCGAACACTGTGTTCCTGTTTACAGTTCTGCCGTGAGGCCATGACCGACGTTTCGAGCGGACGACTCCGCGGACTTCAACATAAATTCAGCTTGCGCCTGACGCAAAATCCACTTCACTCTGTTATCATACGGGGTGCGTGCTCTGCGGTGATTTCCATCCATTTTACTGAGATCATCAACCACGATGACCAGTATCGCGCTTCCCGCGTGTGCGTTTATCATGGGCTTTATGGCCGCTGTGCCCGTGGGCGCCACCCAACTGGAAATAGCCCGGCGCTCCATCAACGGCTATCTGTCTTCGGCCCTGGTGGTCGTGGCCGGCGCGCTATTGTCGGACATGTTATACGGCACGATCGCTCTCTTCGGAATAGCTTCCTTCCTTCAGGATCCGAAAATCGTGGCGGCCTTCGAGGCCGTCAGCGCGATCCTGTGCGTTGCTTTGGGAATCTGGGCCATTCGTGAAAGCAGGCATTCCGTGGGCGGCGACTGGCCGGCCGCCCGGTTTCTTAAGCAACATCACACAGCCGTGGTGACCGGTTTTGCATTGTCCGCAATGAACCCTCTGATGATCATGTGGTGGCTGTTCAGCGCTCGCGTACTGAGGGATTGCGGGGTGTTCCGGCAATACGACACTTCGAGCCTCGTTGTCTTTCTGCTGGCGGGCAGCCTGGGCATCGCGACGTACTCCTCCTTGCTCGCCCTGGTCGTTTACAGAGCTAAGACCTTCTGCACCGAGCGAACGATACGTCGCGTCTCCCTTGCATGCGGCGTAGTCCTGTTGGCCCTCGCCACGTATTTCGCGGTCAAATCGGCGATCGCATTCGTGAGATAGGACGGAAGTCCAAACATGGCTGGCCATCCAGGACTCGAACCTGGACGATAATTTGCCGGCGTTATTCCGGTGACATATTACGTCAATTGTTCCTGTTCCTCACCGGGCCCTTCGGCCCGGTTTCAGCCTGCGCCGAGCCTCGAAGCCTTCAAGGCCGGGGGAAAAGCGCGAAACGGCTTAACTCCGTCCAAGTCGGGCGTACAATGCTGCGTGAGGGAGATGGCCGCCCGCCGAGGGACAGGTGAATGGGAAATCCCGGCTGCTTTCGATTGAAGGAAAAAACATCGTATGTGAAAAACTTCGGACAGTGAATAAACGGGAGATGATGATATGAGAGGGAACTGGATGCTCTGTTTATCGGTATTGTCTCTTTTATCGTATTCGTCCCGGGGAATGCAGGCGAATGCGGCGGTAGAGGGGAATCAAACTCATCCGTATCTGTATTTCACCCTGGCGGATGTCCCCAGGCTGAAGCAGGCCGCCGCCACGACGCACAAGGCGTATTTCGACGAGCTGAAAAAATGGGCGGACAAATTCGTCGGGTTCGATCCGATTCCGCCGGCTTCCTTGCCCACGAACATTGACACCATGCAGGTCTACTGCGAAAACAGCGCATCCTATATCTTCGATATGGCGCTGACATACCATCTGACCGGCGATGCCGCCTACCTGCAGGCGGCGAAGAAATGGCTGCTGACCTTCGGCGCCTACCCGGCGGACATCAACGGCAACTATTGCATCGGCGCCTATGCGGTGGCGGTGGCCAGCGGTTACGACATGCTCTACAACGACCTGACGCCGGAGCAACGGAGCCAGCTCAGCCAGCATCTTGCCGCCATCCTCCAACGGGGCGTGCAGGGCACGACCACGGACTGGTGGGCCGGCATATCCCTCAGCCACGACCATTGGATGCCTGTCGCCGGATTGGGGGTAGGCGCGGCCGCCCTCTATTATGAGAACGCCTCGGGTCCCACGTGGCTCAACTTTTTCTTGAACATCCTGAAAAATGACATGAAGATTGTCGGGGATGACGGGGCCTGGACCGAGGGGGCGGCGGACTGGGTCTATGCCATGTCCCTGACCTATGTGCTGTTCGACGTGAACAAAAGGGTATCCGGGGAGGACCTGTTCCAGACGGCCATGGCGAAAAACGCCATTGCCTACCGGATGTACAACTGGCTGCCGGACAACACTTATATTTACCACCACGATTCGTTTCCTGACGGCCGGTATAATGTGATGGGGACCGCTTCCTCCCACCTGTTGCACAAGCTGGCCCATGAGCAGAAAGACGGCCACGCGCAGTGGCTGGCTTCCCAGGAGGAGATCCTGGATCTCAACTACCTTACCCAGAACAAGACCGTCAAGAGCGACTGGCACGTGAGCAAGGCTTCGATGGTGGGTGCGCTGCACTGCGTGGGCTGGAATTTTCTCTGGTACGATCCGACGGTGGCGCCCACCCCGCCAGACGATCTGCCCGGGTACCATCTTTTCGCCAATCAGGGACTGTGCATCATGCGGACCGGCTGGCAGAAGAAGGATGTGGTCTGCGCCTTTACCTGTGCGCCTGTGGGAGGGCACAACGCCCGGACAGCCGTCCTGGGCGGCAACACGGCCCTGTTGGCCAACTATGGGCACGTCCACGCGCAGGCCAACAGTTTCGATATCTACTGCAATGGCAATTATCTGGCCGTCCCGCCCGGCTACGGCCAGTTGGAGAGCAATCTCCACAGCACACTGACCATCGAAGGCGCCCTGCAGCAGCGGAACCCGCGATATCAGGCGAATTTATTGAAGACCGACCCTCAGCCGGAGTACACCTACCTGGTGGGCGACGCCACAGCGTGCTATCCCGAGTCCATCCATCTCAATCGCTGGCACCGCCACCTGGCGTTTTTGCCGCCGAACATCTTCGTCCTGGGCGATGAAGTGCGGGTATCCCAGACTTCCGCCGCCAACCGGCCGACCAAGTGGCACCTGGACTATAATCCCGATTATGCGGCCACCGTTGATTCCGCCAACCAGGTGATTAGAGTCACAGGTCCGAACGCCGTCCTGAATGCCCAAATCCTTTACCCGGCAAACTTGACGTATGAAAATATACCGGTCGGGCCCGGCTGGTTTGCGAAACAGGTGTCCGCCTCAGTCAATAATCTTTTCGCCGCCGGCAAGGAAGAGCAGATCGTGGCGGTCCTCACGGCGCTCTCGAGCGGTACGGCCGGCGCGCCCGTCCCCCGCCTGGTCAGGGGGGCAAACGCCGTGGGCGCGGTGGTGGACAGCGGCGCCACGAGCCGCGCCGCCGTTTTTTGCATCAATACCGACGCCGAGGCGGATTCCCTGCCGAGGAATTTCGATTTGCTGGGCCAGAGCGTCACCATCTGCTACCTTTTTTCACTCCAGCCGAATACGGGCTACGATGTGGCGATTTCGGCCCAGGCCGGGGGGAACGGTTTGACGCTGTACACCTTGACCATCCACAGAGGACAGATGCAGACGACCAATGCGGAAGGCACCCTGGTCATACGGTTGAGCGACACGGCGTCCAAGAACCCGGTCTCGGTCCCGCGTGAGACGCCCTGAAAAGGTTTGTAGTGCTGCGCGACAGCGCTGCCGCGACAAATCGGAGCGGCGCTTGCGCGGAGCGCGTTCGGCACGCTTCGCAAGGTTCTTCCACTCTTGTCGCAAGGCGTTTCAGACATGGCCGCGCTGGCTGGTCCGCATGATCCGTTGCGCAAGGGTTCGCGGCCTGCTGACCGGGCCGCGGGCTTGACAGCGCTCGGGGTGCTGCTAGAATGGCGGCCGTGTCGGTTCGACCAATTCCGCGCGCGGTTTCAACCAGGAAAGGCGGGCCAGCGATGCCGGCTCGAAAAGAAAAAGGAGGCGTGAACGGGTTTCATCACGTCGCGATCCGGGTGAAGGATTTCGACGGAACGGTGCGCTTCTACAAGGAGGGCTTGGGCCTGAAGGAACGGCTCGCCTGGGGCGAAGGCGACGGGCGCGCCGTCCTGCTCGACGCGGGCAACGACAATTGCGTCGAGATCTTCGCCGGCGGAAAATCCGCCCCGGCGGAGGGGAACATCATGCACTTCGCGCTGCGCACGGAGGATTGCGACGCCGCACTGAAGCGCGCGCAGGCGGCCGGCGCGACGGTGACCCGGGAGCCGCGGACCGTGGCGCTCCCGGCCCAGACCGGCCCGGTCTCCATACGCGTCGCCTTCGTCCGCAGCCCCGGCGGCGAGGCCGTCGAGTTCTTTCAGGACATGCACGGATAGGACTGAGGGATACTCGTTACCAGCCGCCGACGACGCTTGACATGGCGCGCGCCGATGGGTTATAAGCAGGTCGTTCAGTATCTCGGAACACGGTGGAAATCCGTGGCGGTCCCGCCGCTGTGATCGGGGACGCGCCTGACGAGGCCGATGGCCAGCCACTGGCCCGCTTGAGCGGGACGGGAAGGCGTCAGGAGCGGATGATCCGAAAGCCAGAAGACCTGCTGAACGAGCCGGGCATTCGGGAACCCAATGGTAAAGGGTTCCGACGGACGGTGGAAGGACCGTCCGTTGGAACCTTTTTTGTTTTCCACAGGCTCCTTTACGGAAAGGAAGAAGCATGAAAGGAGCGAAGAAGGCCGTGATCGCCGTGCGGAAGCGCTGCAAGGCGCGCGGAACGGGTCTGTCGCATTACATCCTGATGTCCAAGAGGAGCAAGTGATGCGCCGTCCCGCCGCCAGGGACGTCGGCGGCCGAAGCCGGAAAGATGAAACGGCCCCCTCGCGGGGCCGTTTCATCAACACCGGCAACGGGCCGACGCTCCAGCCGATTGATATCGGCCACCCGGACTACATGGCCGTGGTGGACCCGGATACCGCCTTCTGGTCGCTGGTGCGGAAGGACCAGGTCGGCCAAGTCCTTTCCGGCGGCCCATTCGACTTCGCTCAGGGCCGCCCTGAGGAAACTCGAACGGGCGGCAAGCTGCTCGGCGCCTACCGGCGCAAGGCGGATGCGTTCGCTGCCGAGATGCAGACGCTCCGGTTCGGACTGAAGCCTTCCGCCGTGTACTTCAACCCCACCGAGCGGTGCAACCTGGACTGCCGCTACTGCTATATCCCGCGCGAGATGCGCCGGCATGGCCGGCACATGAGCCGCGAGCGCCTGCTGGAGGCCATGGCGCGCCTGGACCGCTACTTCGAGGCCACGCTGCCCAGGAGGATGCGGCCTCAGATCGTCTTCCACGGCGCGGAGCCGTTGCTCAACCGCGAGGCCGTGTTCGCCGCCGTCGAGGCCTATCGCAAGCGGTTCCTTTTCGGCATTCAGACGAACGCCACCACGCTCGACGAGGAGGCCGTGTCGTTCCTGACGGACCGAGGGGTCAGCCTGGGACTTTCGCTCGACGCCGCCAGCCCGGCCATTGCCCGACGCACGCGCCGCACCTGGAACGGGAAAGGCGTCTTCGATACGGTCGTGAAGGCCATGCGGCGGCTGAGCGGGTACGAGAACTGGAGCGTGATCTGCACGGTCACTAAAGAGAACCTGCGGCACCTGGACGCGCTCGTGGACTTCTTCCACGCCGAGGAGGTTCCCACGTGCCTGCTGAATATCGTCCGCTGCACGCTGCCTCCCTCGCGGGAAATCAAACCCGGCGACGCCGAGGCGGCCCGGCATTTCCTCGCGGCGTTGGAGCGCACCCAGGACCTCTATCGCAAGACCGGACGGAAACTGGTCGTGGCCAATTTTGCGAACATTCTCCTGGCCATCGTGGCGCCGGCGGCGCGCCGGTTGATGTGCGACATCTCGCCGTGCGGCGGCGGGCGGTGCTTCTTTGCGCTGGCCCCGAACGGCGATCTTTTCCCATGCAGCGAGTTCATCGGCATTCCGCGATTCAAGGGGGGCAACCTGTTCCGGGACGACCTGCGCGACGTGCTCAAGAGCGAAGCCTTCCGCCTGGTTACGGAACGCAGGATCGAGGCGATTGATCCGTGTCGCCGCTGCGCCATCCGCCACTTCTGCGGCTCGCCCTGCCCGGCCGAGGCCCACGAGATGAACGGCGGCATGAACCGGACCGGCGCGTTCTGCGAGTTCTACGAGGAGCAAGTCCGCTACGCCTTCCGCCTCATCGCCGATGACCGCCACCGCGATTTTCTGTGGGACGGGTGGGACAAGGGGATGAAGGATACGTTCATCGCGGCGTCTTGAACTGAGACCAGTACCGGTTTCACGACCTCGTAATCGTAATCTTACTTGTAATCGCCTGCCCGCCGTAGCCCTGAGCGCAGCCTTTTTCGTTCTCAGCCGAATGAAGGCCGAGTACGATTAGGATTACGATTACGAGGAACGGACAGCACTCCCCGGGCCTGAGACAGGGAGGCCGGAAACATAAGAGCTTTTCTAATTGTTCCACGTGGAACAATAAGCTTTTACCTGACATTCAGAGCCGCGGCCATGCCTCTTTCATGCCGCCTAAATGAGGCCATATAGGGCCAGATGGCGGCTCCTTCGACCACGCATTGTCCACCAACAGAGCCGCGGCCATGCCTCTTTCATGCCGTTTTAATGAGGCGATATAGGGCCAGATTGCCGCCCCTTCGACTACGCATTGTCCACCAAGTGGTTGCCTATTGACGCTATTTTGGGCCGCCGCAGAGAGAACAGATCGCGCGCAAGTCAACATGAAAAAACGCACCCAATCGCGGGCGCCAACCGGTTACTTGCGTACGGTGTCCGCGGAACCCCTCCTGAAGCAATCCTTGACGGTCGGCGACCGTCCCGCCGATATCGGCGCCTGCCGGGCCGCCGGATGCCGGACCCTCCGGTTGGGAAACGTGGACTGGGGCGAGTCCGATCCGCGCCCCGATTTCGAGCCGCCCCAACTCGCTCGCGCGGCGGAGATTATTCTGGGGAATGAGAGGTAAGGAGAGGAGATAAGTCGTGTGTCACCGGAACCCTGTGTCACCGGAACCCTGACACAGCCGACCTTTAATCCCTTTGCGGGGCGGACGTCGAAAGGGCCGGGCGAGGAACCGGCACAATTGATGTATTCTGTCAACGGAACATCCCACCATGACGAATGCCAACGGCTGCGTCTTCTCAATGACCGGCTTCAGGAGCATGGCGGCCACATCCATTTTGACACCCGGTCTGGCAACGCGGCTCATCGCGCCCTTTCATCAACCACGAAAACCGCCATTGGCGCCCAAATGCCGTTCCTCAGAATGATACTCGGACTGCAAAAGTTTGCGGTGCCTTCGTTCTCTTGCACCTACTTTGATATTGGCCGATGCTTGCGGCCCAACGTGAAGCAATGGCAATTGTCTTCGCGCGGTTCAGCAGCTGGATTGGTCTTGGCGAAGAGATAGACGGCCTCGTTCGATGGGGGCGCGTAGGGCAGTATTCTGTGGCATTGGCCCTTCTTGATGATGACAACGTCCCCCTTTCCCAGTACTTTCCCAACCGTTCGCCGGCGTTGGTGAAGTTGCAGTAGCATTGAGCCACGAAGCACGAACACCACTTCTTGCTGATTCGGATGGCGCTTGCAGAGGCCAGACTTCTCCGCATCTTCCGGCAGGACCGAGATACCGATAGCAATCTCCTTGTTCCGGAGCAAGTACGGATGGTCAGCGTTCGCGCCTGCGAAATAGAGGCACGCAAGAAATCCATGCTCAGCGGAACCTTGTTTCATCAACTTGACCAAGCGGTCGAGGGTAGGGACCGGCGGGTGGCCGCGCTTTCGGCCCGTCCGAAACAGTCGTTTCAAGAGCTGGGCGCGTTCATAATAGACCTGCGATGATGTCATGGAAATATCATGAGCCTTTATGAACAAGGTAAAACGCTTCATAAACGGTGTCTACCTCCTTCAGCCGGAGCGTATGGAACCGGCGTGCGATTGTTCGCTTCATTCCTATGAAGAATGCGCAGATCAAGATCGTAGCGGAACCCAAAATTAATTGCCACTCCTTGTCGGAATGTTTGCCCCACAACAACGCCAACCACACTGCCTGGCAGGCCAGTAATGGTACTAGAAAACACAGTGAGAAGTGCAGGGCATAGTAGATCCCCGCATAGAAGCGGACCATCGCTTCGGCGTAGTAGACCTCCTCAATAATCGCGTTTCCAAGACGCGGCAGCGCGGCCAGAATCGCCATCTTACAGTAATTGAAAAACTCCTTTCCCCGTCGGCCCATGCCTTCCTCCTGTCCCGTCAGTCCGGCACACATGCACTCCTGATGTGTCTTGAAGAACTGGGCTACCTCTTTGGGATGGAAGAGACTGAATTTCCTCAACTCCCAAGCAGGATATGGGAAGAGCTCAGCCCGCCACACCCAGTCATCGAACCCGTTCGGTATTGCGACATCCTTTCCAGCCAACATTGCGCATCGAACATACATGAACAGCCGTTCTTGGTTGGCGGCGCTCACGCTGCGCTGCGCCCTCATCCAGTCGCGCATCAGGAGAAAACGTGACTTCTCATCAACACCGTCTGCTGCGTTCAGCCGTAAGACGCTACCTACGAAGTAACTTACGAGGAAGGCTATCGTGAGCATTAGTGCGGGCCCGCCAATTGTCTGCACTGAAGCTAATCTTGTGACGTCCAGTTCAAAGAAGAAGATGATACTGAGCAGCGCATAGCAGGTCACGAGCACCAGCAGCGCACCGGGCAGTGTAATGCCTACGAGATTCCTTAGACCGAGTTTGAAGATGTCCATGCGACAGTCCTTTCACCGAAGGCGCCTCCCTCATCTCTCTCACGCCATCGTCATGAGTGGTTCTTTTGCGGGTATTCTAGCTTCCCTGTGCCGTTTAGCAAGCCTGAATCCACTAAGTGAAGGATGCGGTGGCCGCATCGTGGTCCGGATTTGTGGTGAGCAGTGGTATCGCATTCCCCCACTACCGTATTCCGGTGACATCTATGACTTGTCTCCCTGCCATTCGGTTTCGCCAAGCCTTGCTTTGGCCCAGGCGGGGGACCGGGTTTCCTGCGATGCAGCACCCGCCCGAGAGCTCGTTCCAGTCGTTCAACGAACTTCCCCGCGCCCACGGGCCTTCCGGGCCACGTACTCCTCCGCAGCGCCTCGATTTCCTCAACCGATATGGGTCACTTCAGGTCCAGTGCCGCGAGGATGGCCTTCCGCACAAATTGAGCCAGGCGAAGCGCTTGCTGCGCCTCGGCCACCGTCGGCTCCGGCGCATCCCCGGGATAGCGGACCTCGACGCCGTAACGAGTCAGGACAATCGCATCTTGCAGAGACCATGCCAGATTGGAGTTCACAGGCTCGGCCAAATCGAGGAGTTCCTTGAGGTCATGGGTCTTGGGCGTATTCCGGGGCGTATTCCGGGGACATAATACATCAATTGGTTTTCTTCCGCGCCCTGCCCTTTGGCCATCCGCCCCGTACAGGGATTAACGGTCGGCTGAGACGCCTCTCCAAACGGCGCACGAATTGCTCATTGGCCCACGGACGCCCTGTCGAAAGACGCCGCTCAAGCGCACGCTCCTCTTCGGCCTCTGTCGCCGCGGCAAGAAAGCTCCTCCAGTCGCCGCTAATCTCCTCCACCTTTCGGTCGGTGCCCAGAGCATCGCTCTGTTTGCGCCCGAGGTGAAACGCGGCGCTCGACCAGGGATACAGTTCCGGCCTCCGTGCAAGCCTGGCCCTGACCGGGTTCATCTCCACGTAGCGAGCCGCGCGGATCAGGTGCGTCTCATCCAGGACACATGACCGGAATCGTCCCTGGAAAAGATACCCTCGCACGTCTTCCTCGAAGTTGCGCATTCGCGTGTACAGCCGGTGCGCTTCGCCGATCCCTCGCGCGAGCGATTCGGGCCGCCTGGGCGTAGCGATCAGATGAACGTGGTTCGTCATTAGACACCATGCCTGGAAGACGAGTCCGAATCGCCGCCCCTGTTCGTGCAAGAGGCGAAGGTAGGCGTTGCGGTCTCGGTCATCCCGGAAGATGGGCATGGATCGCACCCCGCGCTGCGCGACATGATGCGGCAGACCTGGAATGACCACGCGGCTGATCCTTGCCATGCGCCTATGTTAGCAACAGCAATGACCTGCCGTCAAGGGTAATTGATGTATTATGTCCCGGGAATACCCCGTAGACTGGACACATATCCTACGTCGACAAAGTCTAATTCTGAGCGGAGGATGTGGCGTGCCTGCACTGAGCCATTGCGAAACCAAACAAGTTCTTCGGCAAGGGCACTCAGAAGGGCACGTAATAGCCGAGTATTTCGTTTTGCCTCAGCCACGTCTGAGCCCTTCTCAATAGAGGATGGTCTGAGCAGCTTTGACAGCTGCTCCACCACATGTAGCGGAGGTGTGTTGCGCCCCTCAAGATACCCCTTCAAATCCTCTGCTGCGCAACCGAGTTGAGCAGCT
>Ga0181539_1003356_pt1 | contig 14804 bp, 7 predicted proteins | sample PEATcosm2014_Bin_46_FD_119767 | JGI IMG/M metagenome (GOLD analysis project Ga0181539, IMG submission 119767) | Peatland microbial communities from MTU Mesocosm Facility, Houghton, MI, USA - PEATcosm2014_Bin23_60_metaG | ecosystem: Environmental > Terrestrial > Soil > Wetlands > Peat | place... | reverse complement strand
TGCTCGAATTGCGGTTAAGAAATCCGTGCTGCCGTTTGCGGCGGATTTTCGATGGTTGATACTGGCGTTTCATAAATTAATTCGGCTTCCTTCCGGGTGAAAAACCGGAACGTGCGAGGATAGCCATGAAACCCCTCATGTCAAGGCGGGGTTAAGAGACATCAAAAACGAACGCGGCTGAATTATTTTTCCGCGGGGCGATATTCAAACCAGTTGAAATCCGCAGGCCCTGTGCATTTTTCACCGTTGCCGGTTGCATACATACCAAAATACACGCCGGTAAAGCACATCCCGTAGTCGAAACCTATCGCTTCAACGGACAAATCCTTGGTCGGGGCTGTGCCGAGGCTCACGGGTTTGCCGTCTTTCGATTGGCAGAAAAATTCATATGACAATGGTGCCGCCTTTACCGTCAAAACAACCGGCCCATCCTGAATTTCAGTATATTTAACAGGCTCAACTAATTTGCCCTTGAAAACTTTCCGGAATAAGACCTGCCGTTTGCCATCCTTGAGCGTAACTGCGATATCGTAATGATGCCGGTCATTTCCGCGGACGACCAGCCCGGCTTCCTCATTCTCGTTATTGGGTTTAAACTCAACCCGCGTCGAAGCAGCACAATCGAAATCCATTTGCCTCCGTCCAACAAAAGCAGGCGAATCCTGGCTGCTCATATTTGCTTCCGAACCATAAAGACGTAAAAAGCCGGGGCGTTCGGTCAGGGAATATTCACTTTCTACAGGATTTCTAAGATAGTTCCACTGTAAAGCAAGGGTTTTGCTTTTGAAGTCATCTTTTGCGGGCAGTTTCGGCCAGGTATCCTGCGGTAATTTCGGTGCCGGCATGGTCAATTCTATCGGCTTGTTTTCATTGACCACCGGCCAGCCTTCCTTGTTGAAAGCAACTGGCGCAAGAAAAGTCTCCCTGCCGATATGATGAAATCTGCCGCCCTGCGGCCGAACTCCCAGACAGACCAGCCACCACCCGTCAGGCGTATCAACCAAATCTGCGTGGCCGGTAACCTGAATGGGATGATTCGGAAGGAAACGATGAGTCAGGATGGGATTGTTCGGGTCGGATTCAAACGGCCCCCAGGGCGAATCGCTGCGGGCAACGGTCACCCTGTGGTCATAGCTGGTCCCGCCTTCTGAAACCATCAGATAATATTTGCCGTTGATTTTATACAAATGCGGTCCCTCGACCCATACACCGCCTGCGCCGCCCCATATTTTCTTCACTGGCTCTGTGAGTTTGCCTGTTTTGATATCAATCTCTGCCTGGGCAATGTATCCGTCGCCCTGGCCTTCGTGCCGGGTGTAATACACTTTGCCGCCGTCATCGAATAAAAGCGAAGGATCCATGCCGCTGCTATCCACCCAAACCGGTTCCGACCAGGAGCCGGCGGGATTGGTGGCGGTCACAAAAAAATTACCGCCTTTGTCCACGAGCGTCGTGATCATGTAAAACATGCCGTTGTGATAACGAAGGGTCGGCGCATAAATGCCGCCGGAAGCCCGGGCATGGTCGAGATTCAACTGGCTTTTGCGGGTCAGGCAGTATCCGATCTGCCGCCAATGCACCAGGTCCCGGCTGTGAAAAATCGGAACCCCGGGGAAAAATTCAAACGAGCTGTTGACCAGGTAATAATCGTCACCGACCCGGCAGATGCTCGGATCGGGATAAAAGCCGGGCAGGATGGGATTTTGAAAAGTTTTGGCGGGCCCGGTGGCAAGGCCGCCGGGCAGGAATCCAACCAGGGCGAATAACAGCGCGATGGTCCGTCTCGCGCGGCAAAAACGCGCCGGTTTAAATGAATTCATTGATGAGGTTCTCCAGGAATTCCTGGCGGCCGCTGACATTGGTGGTCACTTCGCCCTGCTTGAGCATGTAGGCTTCAAGTTCGGTAAAATCGCTCTTGCCAGATTCGATTTTCGCACCCAGACCCGAATCCCACGAGGCGTAACGTTGTTTCACGAATTCCGCGAGCCGTCCGTCCTTGCGAATGGCAGCGGCGATCTTCAACCCGCGCGCGAAGGCGTCCATGCCGCCGATGTGCGCGTGGAACAAATCAACCGGCTCAAAGCTCTCGCGCCGGACCTTGGCGTCGAAATTCAAGCCGCCGGTGGTGAACCCGCCGTATTTGAGGATGGTGAGCATCACCTGTGCGGTCAGATAAACGCTGGTGGGGAACTGGTCGGTGTCCCAGCCCAGCAGTTCGTCACCGGTGTTGGCGTCAACCGAACCCAGTGCGCCCGCCGAACCTGCCACTTCCAATTCATGCTGCATGGTATGACCGGCCAGCGTGGCGTGGTTGGTCTCGAGGTTGAGCTTCAAATCGTCGAGCAGATCGTATTCGCGCAGGAAATTCAGGCAGGCGGCGGCGTCGGAATCGTATTGATGCTTGGTCGGCTCCTTTGGTTTCGGCTCGATGTAAAACTGGCCTTTGAAGCCGATTTTCTTTTTGTAGTCCACGGCCAGGTGCAGGAATTTGGCGAGGTGTTCCAGCTCGCGTTTCATGTTGGTGTTCAGCAGCGTGGAATAACCTTCGCGCCCGCCCCAGAAAACGTAGCCGGCGCCGCCCAGTTCGTGGGTGACTTCCAGCGCCTTCTTCACCTGCGCGGCAGCGAAAGCGAACACGTCGGCATTGCAACTTGTGGCCGCGCCGTGAACGAACCGCGGTTGGGTAAAGAGATTGGCCGTGCCCCAGAGCAATTTGATGCCGGTGCGCTTTTGTTCTTCTTTGAGCACCTTCACGACGGCATCGAGATTTTTGTTCGTCTCGCGCAGCGTCCGGCCTTCCGGCGCAATGTCACGGTCATGAAAGGCATAGAACGGCGCGCCGAGTTTTTCAATGAACTCGAACGCGACCCGCGCGCGATTTTCGGCATTGGCCACCGAATTGGAGCCGTCGTCCCACGGCCGGATCGCCGTGCCCACCCCGAACTGATCGGAGAGCGCGTTGCGGAACGTGTGCCAATAGACGACCGAAAAGCGCAGATGCTCCCGCATGGTTTTGCCTTCGACGACTTCGGCGGGGTTGTAATGTTTGAAGGCCAGTGGATTCCTGGATTTCGGTCCTTCGTATTTGATTTTTGAGATGTTTTTAAAAACAGTTTCCATGGCAAAACAAGTCACTTTTAATTTTAACAAATCCTACAGTATCAAGAACGCATTGGCAATTGAAAGGCGCTCTTCCCGGAGTTGAAATTTTCAATGATTTTCCGGCGGCGAATCCAATCGAGGTTTCCCGCGAATTGCCCATTTTTTACATTAAATATAATCAAACAATCTATATGATCTGCGTTTTTTGGGAATGGATGAAATTATGTTTTGCATGGATGATTCTCTGTTGTCGGCGGCAGACGATTGTTACAAAGGGTCATGGTCCGGGCTGGATGCGGTAAAAGCGGGCGGTGTAGGTAATGTGATTGGCTTAATTAGCGATGTTTTAAATTGCAGCGGGTGAAGCGAATCAAGCCTTCGTGTTTATTCATCCAATAATTTCAAATTAGCTCGAATTGTTTGGGTTGATAGATGTTCCGGTCCGAAACTTTTCTCGTCAATCGCCAACGCGCGCCGCAGCAATGGCCCGGCTTTGCGATTTTCCCCGGCCCGCTCCCGCTCTCTACCGGATGATGGGAGATGGGAGTTCGGAGATTGCAGATAGAAGTTTGAAGGACGGGGAAAACAGGGAAAGAAAGATATACTTATTTTAATATTTAGATTGACTTTTGCCCGAACTTTGTGTTTATTGGGAGTTGGTAGGAGGTCTGCTTGACTCTTTAGCACTGTATCAATCCGTATGGTGAAAAAAATATCTGGATCAAAATTATGAAAGTCAAAATAACATTGCTCGCAGCAGTTACGTTTTGCTGCTTCTTGACCACTTCCCCGTCCGTTTTCGCTCAAGGCACCCTCTTTACGTACCAAGGGCAACTGACCGCCAGCAACGGTCCGGCCCATGGCACGTATAATATGACCTTCAAGCTCTGGAACGCAAGCAGCGGCGGCACCCAGGCAGGCAGCACGATCACCACCAACGGCGTGGTAATCGTCACCAACGGTTTGTTCACCGTGTACCTCGATTTCGGAAATCAGTACACCGCCGGCACGCCTTATTGGCTGGAGCTCGGCGTGGAAACCAACGGGGCCGGCTCGTTTACGACTTTGACCCCGAGACAAGAACTTACGCCCACACCGTATTCAATTTTCGCCGAAGGCGCGAACGCGACGGGTTTAACCGGAACAATTCCGACCGGCGATCTTTCCGGCACTTATGGCAATCCGCTGACGCTGAACAACGCCGGCAACGTTTTCGACGGTAACGGCGCGGGGTTAACGGGGGTCAACGCTTTGACCCTCGACGGACTGGGAGCGGCCAATTTCTGGCAACTGACCGGCAACGCCGGCACCACGCCCGGAGTGAACTTTGTCGGCACTGTGGATAATCAAGCGCTGGAACTGCACGTGTATGGACAGCGGGCGTTTCGATTGGAACCAGTCCTTTTTGGCTCAGTTACCATTCCGAACGTGATTGGCGGCTCATTGGGTAATTATGTGGTTCCCGGCACGCTTGGCGCGACGATTGGCGGCGGCGGCACCACTGATTCTGCCGACCTGAATGACACCAACGTGGTCAGTGGCAACTTCAGCACAGTTGCCGGGGGAGTAGGCAACCAAATCCTTAACAACACATATGAAGCAACCATTGGGGGTGGTATCAAAAATTCCATTACCAATGGTGCAAATTGGGCAACCATCTCCGGTGGCTACCAAAACACTGTCACCGGCGATGGAGCCACTGTGCCTGGTGGCTACAATAATCTTGCCGCAGGCGCTTACAGCTTCGCCGCAGGCCAGAGTGCCCAGGCGCTGAACGCCGGCTCGTTTGTTTGGGCGGATGAATCTGGCGGCGTCTTTACCGACCATGCTCCCAATCAGTTTATGATCCGCGCCGCTGGCGGCGTGGGCATCGGCACCCTTAACGGGCCGCAGCAATTCTTGAGCGTGCATGGCGGCATGAACATTGACCAAGCCAACTTAAATGCCGGCTTTCTTAATAATGGCAATACCAACGGCTACGGTCTTACCTTCGGCAGCGGCAGCGGCGAAGGCATTGCTTCCGAACGTGTGCCGGGCGGCAACCAGTACGGACTCGATTTTTACACCGGCTTCAATGACGAGATGTCCATTGCCCAAAATGGCACCGTCGAGTTCAATCACGATTTGTACCTGGAGGGTATCGGCAACGGCAACGTTGGCCTTGGGTATCGTACCTCCGTTGCCGGGGTAACCGTCGGCCCGGGCGGCGCCGGCCCTTTCCTCTGGGGTTGGGATGGCGGGGCCTTGGGAACCGTCGCGCCGGACGAGGTTAACCTGACATGGGATTACTCGGGAAATGTGTGGATCAGCAACAACTGCTCTGTGGCCTCTTTGACCATTCGCGGCGGTGCCGATCTTGCGGAGCCGTTTAACATCACCTCAGGCAACGGTGAAGTTCCGCAAGGCGCTGTCGTGGTGATTGACGAGCAAAACCCCGGCCATTTGAAATTGAGTGACAGTCCGTATGACACCCGGGTGGCCGGCGTCGTCAGCGGTGCCAACGGGGTCAATCCCGGCATCCAGATGCACCAGCAGGGACTCATCGAGGGCGGCAAGAACGTGGCGCTCACCGGTCGCGTGTACGTGCAGGCGGATGCCTCGACCGCTGCCATCAGACCCGGAGACATGCTGACCACTTCGAGCACGCCCGGCTACGCGATGAAAGTCAGCGACCACGCCCGGGCGGCCGGCGCGATTCTGGGCAAGGCCATGACCGGCTTGAGCGAGGGCAAAGGCATGGTGCTGGTGCTCGTCACGCTCCAGTAAATCGAAGGTGATCTATGAAGAACAGACCACTTCCGATTCCCAGGCGTCTTGTCGAGCGAGGACGCATCGCGTGTTCACTGTTGCTTTTGATGCTCGCGGCTGAATCTGCGGCGGCAGATAACAAGGCGCTAACCGGCCATGTCCCAGCCGCTATCAGCGAACTCCACTTGCAGCCAGTGGGGCGGCTCCTGGCCACAAGTCGGTTGAACCTCGCCATCGGGTTGCCGCTCCATAACAAAGATTTGCTCACAGATCTGCGCAACCAAATCTACGACCCGACCAGCCCGAACTATCATCACTTTTTGACCCCGGACCAATTGACGCAAAAGTTTGGCCCGACGGAACAGGAATATCAGGCGGTCATCCAATTCGCTGAAACGAACGGACTTGATGTATATGGCAGGTATGACAACCGCCTGTTGGTTGATGTTTCGGGAAAGGTCTCGGACATTGAAAAAGCCTTTCATGTCACACTGCGCACTTATCAACATCCCACAGAGGCGCGACAGTTTTATGCGCCGGATGTTGAGCCGTCGGTGGATTCCGGACTGCCGATACTGCATGTCGGCGGGCTTGACAACTATGCCTTGTCCCATCCCAACCTGCGCCTAGGGCCAGCCACGGGGAAAGGAGTTTCAGGCGCGTCATCCGGTTCCGGACCCGGCAACAATTATCAGGGTTATGATTTCAGGAATGCTTACGCTCCGGGCGTTTCACTCAATGGTGCGGGTCAAATTGTTGGGCTGTTTGAGATGGATGGGTATTATTTACAGGACATCACGAAATACGAGAATCAGGCCGGAATATCGCCGCCAGTGCCTCTTTCGAACGTTATGTTGGCGGGATCTTCAGGATATCCGGACAACGATACAAATGCGGTCGCCGAAGTGTCGCTGGATATTGAAATGGCGATCTCCATGGCTCCGGGTTTGAGTGAGGTGGTTGTATTTGAAGGGAACAACTGGGACACCATTCTGAACAGCATGGTGTCTTACAGTGCGATTAAACAATTCAGTTGTTCGTGGGGTTTTAGTGGTGCCGAGGATGCCACCATTGCAAACGACTTCCTGGTAATGGCCGTTCAAGGTCAGTCCTTTTTTCTGGCCTCCGGTGATGGCGATGCATTTACGGGAGCACTCATGGGCCCGGACGATGACACCAATATCACCACCGTTGGCGGCACCTCGTTGACTATGAATGGTTCGGGCGTTTCCTATGCTTCGGAATCAGTCTGGAATTGGGGCTATAATCCGCCGGCGTGGTGGTACAGCGGCGGCGGCTATTGGGGAAGCAGTGGCGGCATCAGCACCCGGTCCGCAATTCCCACCTATCAGCAAGGCATTAGCATGGCGTCCAACGGCGGATCCACCACCATGCGCAATGTTCCGGATGTCGCTTTGACGGCCACCGGGATTTGGGTCATTTATTTTAATGGCCTGGCTGGCAGTTTCGGCGGGACCAGTTGCGCGGCACCGTTGTGGGCGGGCTTTACCGCGCTCGTCAACCAGCAGGCGACGGCCAGCGGCCAGCCGTCGGTCGGCTTCGTAAACCCCGCGCTTTATGCGATTGCCAAAGGACCGTCGTATACGTCCTGTTTCAACGACATAACAAATGGTAATGACTTCTGGCCCAGTAGCCCCAGTCAGTATAATTCCGTTCCCGGCTACGATCTGTGCACCGGTCTGGGGACCCCGAACGGAATCAACCTGATCAATGCCCTCATGCCTTACAGCGGAGCGGTCTGGGTTGATTATAACTATTCCGGCGCCACCCAGAATGGCAGTTACGATGCTCCTTACAAGACACTCGCTCAGGGAGTAACGGCGGTTTCGGCAAGTGGAAACATTTGGTTCAAGACCTCCGGCTCGAACCCGGAAACCATGACCATCACAAAACCCATGACAATCAACGCCCTCAACGGCCCAGCGACCGTCGGCCAATGATAGTCGCTTTTTCCATCAACGGCCCAGCCTGACATGAAAACCATCTTTAAAATATTGTTCCTCATCGCGGCCCTCCTGCTTCCAGCAGCAGCCAGCGCCCAGCAATATTCCAACAACTGGTATAAAGTCTCCGGCGGCGGGGGCACCAGCACCAACGGCCCGTACGCCATCAGCGGCACCATCGGCCAGCACGACGCGGGCGGCCCCATGACCGGCGGCATTTATTCCGTCACCGGCGGCTTCTGGGCGATTTACGCGGTGCAAACGTTCGGCCTTCCCAACCTGACCATCAAGTTTGTTGGCCCGAACAGCGTGATTGTTTCATGGCCGAATTCCGGCAGCTACACCTTGCAAACCAACGGCAACCTGAGCATATCGAGTTGGATTGGTTATGGCGGCACGGTGACCACGGCCAACGGCACCAACAGCATCACCATCACGCCCCCCACGGGTAATCTGTTCTTCCGTTTGTCCAATCCCTGAAACTCTGAAAGCAACGTATCCGACACCGGAAACCAGACGTACTCCGTCAGACGCATACATTATTCCGTCAGTTTCAGGAAAGGGTCATAGCCCAATACGCGATTATTCGAGCGCTATAGGGAATGGTTGGAAACAGCCTGTCACATCGGCGAATTCCTTACGGCAAATGCTCTACAGACGACCCGCCGGTTGAATTTTGGGAATCCGGGTCGAACCCGAGGAACTTCACAATTCGAGAACGATAAGGTTCAGTTGGTCGGTTTTGGTTCTTCTCCCATTTTTCAATGGCGGTGGCGGTGAATCCAAGCCCAAGCAATTTAGCGAGTTGCGGCATGGATAAGGAGAAGTCAACCCGCCTTTTTCGAAGGTGTTCCCCCAAGGTTTTGGGGTGGATCGGATAGCGCCGTAACTGTCTGAAATGCAGGGAACCGGGGGTCTGGGGTGGCGGATTGTGCGTTGGTAAATTGTCAACAGGCAGAGTAGGCGCCGGGGTTTTCCCCACGGGAGTTATCAAAAAACGGCCAATCCGTTGACTCGTTGATTTTGATAACAAGACATTGACACCGGGACCGGGCCATTATTGACTAAAAGGACGCAACTTGTGTTATGAATAACCGGCAAAACACCATGCCAATGATTGCCTGCCTGGTGGCGGTCATTTTAACGGGCGCCGGCCGGCTGGCGGCGGCCAATCCCATCCCGGCGTTGCTCAACGACCCGATTGATGTCAGTGGCGATTTCCGGGATTTTTCCAACCTTTACTACCTGGCGGACCGGCTCGCGGCCTTCGATCCGGCCACCGGCCAGGGCAAAATCACCTGGCAACGCTCCGAGTATTTCACGCGACAGGCCTTCAACAACATGCTGGCCGTCATCAAACCAGTCGAACCCAATGAGTTTCCCAGCGATCAATATTCGGCCAACCCGACGCTGCCGTTTACCATTGAATTCGTTACGCCACGAACGGTGCGCATCCGCCTGACGAGTGGTCCGCAGGTTCACAAAAACTACGAGGAGTTGATGCTGGCCGGCGCCGTGCCGCAGGATCATTCCTGGAAATACAGCCAGGTCGAAGGCGGTCATCGCTACACGAGCGAATCCGGCTCGGTCACCATTTGGGAAAATCCGTGGCGCATCGAATTCCGGAACGCGCAGGGCAAATTGCTCACCCGGACGGACCATGATTCGGACAACACCAGCACGTTCACGCCCATCATGCCGTTTTCCTTTGTGCGGCGCGCGGCGGATTATTCGCGCAGCCTGGACGCGGTGTTCACGCTCTCTCCCGGCGAAAAGATCTTCGGCTGCGGCGAATCCTTCACCAGCCTCGACAAACGCGGCCAGAAAATCGTGCTGTGGACGGATGACGCGAACGGCATTCAGAACCAGGGCATGTACAAGCCCATTCCGTTTTTCATGAGCAACCGCGGTTATGGCATGTTCATTCACACCTCCTCGCCCATCACCTGCGACTTCGGGAACTCGTTCAGCGGCATCAATTCACTGATGATCGGTGATGACGCGCTGGACTTGTTTGTGTTTTTCGGTTCCCCCAGGGAAATCCTCGATGAATACACCAAACTCACCGGCAAGTCGCCGCTGCCGCCGCTCTGGTCGTTTGGCCTCTGGATGAGCCGCTGCACTTACAATGCCGAAAAACAGGTGCGCGACATCGCCGCCCAATTGCGCGCGAAAAAAATCCCGTGCGACGTGCTGCATCTCGACACCGGCTGGTTTGAAACCGACTGGCAGTGCGATTACGAATTCTCAACCACCCGCTTCCCGGATCCCCGGAAGATGCTCGCGGACCTGAAGCAGGACGGCTTCCATGTTTCGTGCTGGCAACTTCCGTATTTCGTGCCGAAAAACAAATTGTTCCCTGAACTTCTCGAAAAAAACTTTGTCGTCCGCGACGCCAAGGGCAACCTGCCCTACGAGGATGCCGTGCTGGACTTCTCCAATCCGAAGACGATCGAATGGTATCAGGGCAAAATCGCGAACCTGCTGAAACTCGGCGTGGGCGCGATCAAGGTGGACTTCGGCGAAGCCGCGCCGAACAACGGAATCTTTGCCGATGGCCGCACCGGATTTTATGAGCATAATCTGTATCCGCTCCGCTACAACAAGGCCGTCGCCGACATCACCAAAGAAACCACCGGCGAGAACATCATCTGGGCGCGCAGCGCGTGGGCCGGCAGCCAGCGTTATCCGATCCATTGGGGCGGCGACGCCGAAAGCACCGACCAGGGCATGACTGCCGAATTGCGCGGCGGCTTGTCGTTCGGCCTTTCCGGCTTTTCATTTTGGAGCCACGACGTGGGCGGCTTCACGGCCAATTCCGTGACCAACATGGACAAAAATCTGTTTGCGCGCTGGCTGGCCTTCGGGATGTTGAGTTCCCACAGCCGCTGCCACGGCATCGCGCCCAAGGAACCCTGGAACTACGGCGACGCGTTCATGGATGAATTCCGCGCGATTGACGAGCTCAAATACAAACTTATGCCTTACGTTTACGCCCAAGCGAAGGACTGCTCCGACCACGGCCTGCCGATGGTCCGGGCACTGTTCATCGAATATCCGGATGACCCCGGTTCGTGGATCGTGGATGACGAATATCTTTTTGGTTCCAGCCTCCTGGTCGCGCCGCTCATGGAGGAAAACTCGACGGGCCGGAATGTTTATCTGCCGCCGGGAACCTGGATTGATTATCAAACCGGAAAATCCTACGACGGCGGCTGGCAAAAAATCGAGGCCGGCAAACTTCCGGTCGTGATGCTCGTGCGTGACGGCACGGTGCTGCCGCAAATCAAGCTCGCGCAATCCACCCTGCAGATGGATTGGTCGCAACTGGATCTCGTGGTCTTCGCCAAAGACGCCCAGACCGCCAAAGGCCTGGTTTATCTGCCCACGGACAATGTGCTGCGCGAGCTATCGTTGAACAAGAGCGGCAACACGTTCAAACTGGCGGACGATCCGCTGTCTGGCAAAGTCATCTGGAGTATAAAACAACCGTTCGGGCAGCGATAACCCAGGAATAACCGGACAAAAGGCGCACACTTTCGCGGCGACAAATACGTGAAATGTTCGTTTTTTATCGGTAGGCGGACCAAGTTTTTGCACAAATCTAACATCATGAAATGCCGAGCACATTCACTGCCTGCACTTTGCCTGCTTTGCACCGTGCTCATCACGCCGGCTCACGCCCAATATCAATATCCATTTCAAGACCCGAACCTGCCGGAGGAAGTGCGCGTCACCAACATGGTTTCGTTGATGACGTTGGATGAGAAAGTGGACCTGCTGCGATTTCGTTCCGGCGTTTCACGGCTCGGCATCCCGCGGCTGGGTTCCGTCGAGGGCATTCATGGCGAAGCAATGGGAGGAGTGGCCAACTGGGCCCCGAATCCACCCATCCCGACGACCATATTTCCGCAAGGGATTGGCATGGCCGAAACCTGGGACACGGAGGTTCTCCGCCAGGCGGGCGCAGTGGAAGGTTACGAAGTGCGGTACATCGCGCAGAATAAAAATTACCACCACACAAACCAGCTCGTCGTCTTTGCGCCAAACGCGGATTTGGGCCGCGATCCACGCTGGGGCCGGACGGAGGAATGTTACGGGGAGGACCCCTTCTTCAATGGAACGATGGCGGTGGCGTTCATCAAGGGACTCCAAGGCGACCACCCGAGGTATTGGCAGACCGCATCGCTGTTGAAACATTTTTTTGCCAACAGCAATGAAGACGGCCGCGATAGTTCCTCGTCCGATTTCGACGAACAACTTTTCCGTGAATATTATTCCGTACCGTTCCGGATGGGGTTCGAGGAAGGTGGCGCACGGTGCTTTATGGCGTCCTACAACGCCTGGAATAAAACTCCCTGCACCGTTCAGCCGGTCATCAAAAATGTGGCCATGAAGGAATGGGGCGTGGACGGAATCATTTGCACCGACGCCGGCGGCTATCGCAACCTCGTCAATCAATACCATTATTTTGCCACCACGAATGAAGCGGCCGCGGCCTGCATCAAGGCAGGCATCAACCATTTTCTGGACAATTATCGCGCCGGCGTGACTGGCGCGCTCACCAACAAACTCCTTTCGGAAGCCGATCTCGACGAGGCCATCAAAGGCGTGTTGCGAATCCATGTCCGGCTCGGTTTGCTGGATCCGCCAACGAACAATCCCTACGCCGTCATCGGCACGATCTCCGAACCCGAACCGTGGACCACGCCGGAACACAAGGCCGTTGCGCGGCTGGTGACGCAGAAATCCATTGTCTTGCTTAAGAACTCGGAGAATCTTCTGCCGCTGGATAAGACCAAACTCAAGTCCATCGCCGTCATCGGCCCGCGGGCGAACGAGGTCCTGCTCGACTGGTACAGCGGCATGCCGCCTTACATGGTCACGCCACTGCAAGGCATCACCGACAAGGTTGGCCCCGGGATCACCGTGAGCTTCGCCACCAATAACGCCTACGGCGAGGCCGTCAAAATCGCCCGGGCCGCCGACGTGGTGATTGTGTGTGTCGGAAATCATCCCAACGGTGACGTCACGAACTGGGCAAAGGTCGCCCTGCCCAGTTACGGCCGGGAAGCCGTGGACCGAAAGTCCATCACCCTGGAGGACGAGAAGCTGATCAAGCAAGTTTATCGGGCAAATCCAAAAACCGTCGTTGTGCTCATTTCCAGCTTTCCGTATGCAATCAACTGGACCCAAAAACATGTTCCGGCGATTGTTCATATGACGCATTGCAGCCAGGAGGAGGGGAACGCACTGGCGGACGTCCTGTTCGGCGATTACAACCCGGCCGGGCGGCTGGTCGAGACCTGGCCAGTGTCACTCAAGCAACTGCCGCCCATGATGGATTACAACATTCGACATGGGCGCACTTACATGTATTTCAAGGGCAAAACTCTGTATCCCTTCGGCTATGGCTTGAGCTACACGACGTTCGAATATTCCGATTTAAAAACGAGTGCGCCGACACTCGCCAAAGACGGCTCCCTTACCGTGAGCGTAAATGTTAGAAATACCGGCAACCGGGCGGGCGAAGAAGTCGTCCAGCTTTACACCAAACGTCAGAAATCGGCGTTGGAACACCCGATTCAAGAACTCCGGGGATTCAAACGGGTGGCATTTCAACCCGGCGAGCAGAAGACGGTTGAAATCCCTTTGACAGCGAAATCGCTGGCCTATTGGGACGAAGCTCAACATGGCTGGACCGTTGAGAGCGGGGTGATTGAGGTCCGTGTTGGCGGCTCTTCGGCGGACACACGTTTAAAATCCGCCATCACCGTCGAGTAATTCTAACGTATGGAAAAATCTGTTAAATTCCGTGGCGCCGTCGGGCTGATCGCGCTGGGTTTGGCCTGCTCTGCGCTGGCGCAATCCCCGGCCTCCCAACCACCGCCGTCGGAACCCTATGTTTGGCGCAATGTGGCCATCGGCGGTGGCGGGTTTGTCACCGGCATCATCCCTCATCCCTGCCAAAAAGGTTTGATGTATGCACGCACCGACGTTGGCGGCGCCTATCGCTGGGACGACTTCGTCCAACGATGGATTCCCCTCACCGACGGGATTGGCGATGTTGATTTTACCGGCATTGAAAGCCTCGCGGTGGATCCTTCCGATACCAACCGCGTTTATCTGGCGGCCGGAATTTACAGCGGGGGGAAGGCCGCCATCTTGCGCTCCGCCGACCAGGGCCGCACCTGGCTGCTCACGGAAGTCCCGTTCAAAATGGGCGGCAACGAAGCCGGCCGCTTCAACGGCGAACGGCTCGCCGTGGACCCGAATGACGGCGGCATCCTCTTTTTCGGTTCACGCCGCGACGGATTGTGGAAAAGTACCGACCGGGGGGCGACTTGGCAGAAGGTGGAAGGTTTCCCGAATGTCAGTTCCCGCGAAGCGGCGTCAGGAGACGACTCCCGGCCCCGGTTCGGCTTCAACCAGCAGCCGGTCGGCATTGTCTGCGTTTTGTTTGACCCGGCCGGCAGCCGGCCCAGCCAGCCCACGCCCGTGTTGTATGCCGCCGTCTCCACCACGGAAACCAACCTCTATCGCAGCACCGACGGCGGGGGCACCTGGCTGGCGGTGGCCAACCAACCCGTGGGCTTGCGTCCCAATCACCTCGTTCGGGCCTCTGATGGGACCCTTTATCTCAGCTATGGCAAGGAGCCCGGCCCGAATACGATGACGGATGGCGCGATCTGGAAATTCAACCCGAAAGACGGCGTCTGGACGGACATCACGCCGGTCAGGCCAAAGGATTCCGACCAGCCGTTCGGCTACGGCTGCGTCGCGGTGGACGCGCAACATCCGTCCACGATCATGGCCACGACGTTCTGCCACTGGAAACCGCACGATGAAATTTTCCGCAGCACGAACGGCGGCTTGACCTGGACACAACTCTGGCAGACCAACACAGCCGTGTGGGATTATTCCAGCGCGCCGTACACCCAGACCCGCACGCCTCATTGGATGGGCACCATCGTAATCAACCCCTTTGAT
>Ga0181539_1003354_pt1 | contig 14818 bp, 14 predicted proteins | sample PEATcosm2014_Bin_46_FD_119767 | JGI IMG/M metagenome (GOLD analysis project Ga0181539, IMG submission 119767) | Peatland microbial communities from MTU Mesocosm Facility, Houghton, MI, USA - PEATcosm2014_Bin23_60_metaG | ecosystem: Environmental > Terrestrial > Soil > Wetlands > Peat | place... | reverse complement strand
TGCGGAAAACTGGGCGAAGCAACGCGCGGCACCCTCATCTATATGGGTAGCTGTTGCCGACCGTTGTGGTCATGCGCTCGTTGGCTCGGCGGAGCGTGATCATCGTCCCGGTGCCCGTCCCGCCTTGGCGGACAGACGTCCCAGCGCAACTGGGTGCCAATGTCGCTGTGCTAGGCGGCTTCGACTCGGAGTGATAGATATGCTGTCGTGTTGCGCCTCGCGTTCTACTTGGTCGCTTGCATGGGAGGGCTGCTGGTCGCATTCGTCGGCGGCGCTTTTTCCTGGTTCGTGGCAGTGAATCGGCCACGGCGGCGGAAGGAAGCGGGATTTGAATACGTTTGGATCAATGACGATGGCTCTGCCCGGGAGTTGGACGCCGAGGAGTGCAAGTACCTGACGACCAAATTCCACCCGACAAATGGCGGCCGCCCATACATGAAGTTTTGGTATGAGAGCAAGGCGCCGGATGGACGCCTCAGCGGCTTCTTGAGGCGGCGACAGGTTCCGGCGAGCATCCCGATTCGTCCAGCGTAGAACTCGCAAACCAGGGTTGCTCGGAGCTGGCGCTTGCAGCCCATCGACCGAGCCGAAGTAGCACGGCGGCCGGCACCCGCGACTCCGTTCGATGTGCCCTTCTGGGTGGAGAAAGCGAAAGTACGTCTCGACCTCCACGCGCAGGTAGCCCGCGCGCTCTACTCGGTGCAGACCCGACACGTGGGCAAGACCGTGCGGGTGCACGTGGACAAGGCCGCGGTGTGCATCTTCCTCGGTGCCGAGATGATCAAGGTGCACGGGCGGGTCGGACCCGGCCAGCGCTTGACCGACGTCAATGACTGCCCGCCGGATGAAGCGGCCTACGCTGGTGGACAGTCCTCGCGGCGGCGTCCGTAACTGGTCCAGACCATCTCATCGGCCGGCGCTCTCACCGTCTCCCGCGAAATCTTGGGGCGGTGCGATCTGCGGAAGGTTGAGCGTCGCCTCCGCTCTCGGCCGGGGCACGGCGCGCAGTGGTTCGGCAGGCAGGTGCTTGGTCATCGTGTAGGGCGCTAGCACGACCAGCGCGGCAAGCGCAACCGCGCCCAGCACGCCTGTGGTTCCCAGGGCCAAATCTAGCGTCGAGGCACGCGAGCGTCTTAGCCACGCCGGCTTGATTGACAAGCCGGGCAAGGCACCAGCCAGAAAACCTCCGCAGTGGGCCCAATTGTCCCCGCGAACGAAAACCCCGAAGATCACGGTGTAGACAGCCCAGCGCACCATGTGGTTGCGACAGTTCCGCCCGACGCTGGTGCCGTCGCGCTGGCCCCAGCCCGCCACCACACCACAAAGACCCATGATGGCACCGGATGCCCCTGCTGACACAGAGTACATCCCGTAACGCGCCGACAGCCAGTTGCCAGCCAGCCCGGTGCCAAGGTACAGGACCAACATCCGCCCCGAGCCGAGCAATTCCTCGACCATGGGGCCCACCTGGGCTAAAGCGGCCAAGTTGAAGAGCAGGTGGATGATGCCAATGTGCAGGAACATGGCGGTGCCCAGCCGCCAGTACTCGACCGCGTGCCCACCGCCCAGCTGTGTTGCGAGCCCCGGCTGCAGACCGCGCATCAGCACCTGCGAGGACAAATTGCCGCCTATGCGTATCAGGCATTGACCCGACGGTGCGAGCAGCGCCGAAATCCCGCAGGTGCTCATCTCGCGGGCAAAGCACAGCAGAATGAGCGCACCGAGCAGCACAGTGGCGCGGCCGGGAGTTGTCGGCAGCACGCCCAGACGCGCGAGCGTATCCACCCAGCGCGCGCCCAGGCGGACGTCACACTGCACGCACTTGCGCTCACTCTGGTCGTTGACCGCGCCGCAAGCGCCGCACACCTTGTGCTGCCAGCGGGAATGCTCGACTCGCAGTTGCGCCCTTTCGCGCAGTTTCGTCAGGCGATCCTGCATGCGCAGCAGGCGCCAGCGCACGCGCACGGCATTGAACCCCAGCCCGGCGGCCAGGCGCACCATTGACTCGACCCAGTCCGGCCCGTCTGTGTTGGGAGGCGGTGGGGCCATGCTCGTTGCTATCACGGATGCGATGGCGTGGCCATGGCGGGCGCAGTTGATGCGCGATCCGACGGTGTGGCCTTGCAGAGCAACCGGCCGGTGCTAGCCTGACCACCATGGCAACTATTGGGATTATCGGTGCAGGGAAGATCGGCAGCCAACTCGCTCGGCTCGCGGTGAAGAACGGGCACAAGGTGGTGATCAGCAACTCTCGCGGGCCTGCGACCCTGTCCGGCTTGGTCGCTGAGCTGGGACCGAACGCGCGAGCCGCGACGGCCGCAGAAGCAGGAGCAGCCGGAGAGATTGTCGTGGTGACGGTGCCTCTCAAGAACTATCGGGCCATTCCCGTCGAGCCGCTGGCGGGAAAGGTCGTGATCGACACGAACAACTACTATCCGCAGCGGGATGGCCACATTCCCGAGCTCGACAACGAGTCGACCACCACCGCGGAGCTTCTGCAGGCGCACCTGCCGACCTCGAAGGTGGTCAAGGCGTTCAATCACATTTACGCCGCCGCGCTCACCACCGACGGACAGCCAGCCGGCAGCAAGAACCGCCGTGCCCTGGTCATCGCGGGAGATGACCAAGCGGCCAAGGCAACCGTCAGTCGCCTCATCGACCAATTCGGCTTCGACGTCGTGGACGCCGGCCCGCTCAAAGAGGGATGGCGCATCCAGCGCGATACGCCCGGCTACGGCCCGCGACGGACCGCCGAGGAGATCCGTAGGGATCTGGCGGCGGCGAAACGCTACGCGGACCAGTAGGACCGTGAAGGTGGGTGGCCTGGCGACCAGGGCTGTCCGGGTGGGTGGCCTGGCTCTGGTCGTCGGCGCTTTCGCTGGGCGCGTGGCGGTCGCGCAGCCCGTGGTGGAAACGCGCCTGCTGGCCGGGGTTCATTTCATCGAGATGCTAACCGCAGGTGCGAAGACCCAGGAGCGCTTGCCGCTCGTGGTCGCGTTGCATCCGCAACGCGGCGATGCTGCGGACTTCATCGCCCTCTTTCAAGGACTGCGCACAAAAGCACGAATCATTGCGCCGTACGCAGACGCGCAGAACGGCCATTTCGGTTGGTATCGCGGCGAATCGAGCGCAGCAGGGGCGCCGGGACCACGACAGGCCGCGCAGACGCTTGTGCCCTTTCTAGGTCAGATGCATGATGCTTGGCCGAGCGCCGGCAAGCCTATTGTCGTCGGATACTCACAAGGCGCGATCGTGGCCATGACCCTGGCCATCGCCGCGCCGAAGTTATTGAGCGCGGTCGTGTCCATTTCGGGTCGGCTACCGCCCGCGCTGTTTCGAGAGGCGCGTAAGACCACGCCCGGGCCGACCATTGAGATTTTCCACGGCGAACTTGACCGCGCCGTTCCCTTCGGTGCTTGCGAGGAATCCGTCGCAGTTCTGAAAGCCGCAGGGTTTCCCACCACGGCGCACTTCTATCCGGACGTCGGACATAAGATGTCCAGGTCGGAGGCACAGGAGATTCTTGCGACGCTCGAACGCCTGCTCGCGCAGGTCACCCCTACGGAGTGATAACCCCTGAAACGGCCCGTCCGCCGTCGGTTGTTGTCCCTGCTCCTTGGGAGGCTTCAATGGGGCGGTCGCCTGGTGGCGACGGAGATGGCCACAAGGCGTTCGCCCACTCGCGTCGCCCGCATAGGCCGGCTTTCTTGTAGTCGGTCGCGACGCTCTTCCTCCGGCCCGGCTGCTCCAGCACTGGCGCCACTATACCAAGCGATAAGGCACACATTCGCATCGCAGTGGGTCATGAACGGCGGAAGCGTGGAAGTGCTCGCCAAGATCCTGGGCCATTCTTCTACGTCCACGACCGAGCATTACGCGCACCTTGCCCCGGACTTTTTCGGAGCCAAGGCTTTCGACATGGTGGCGGTGGATCTTTCCAAACCGGCGGCTGCTGTGCTATCTCTGCGCGGAGTTGCCGCTCCACTTAGGCTGAGAACAGGAACAGCGCAGGAAGACATCGCAGAGCAGGAGTAAGCGTAACTAACTGAAATTAAAAGAGAAAGGGCGCGTAGCTCATCTGGATAGAGTACCGGCCTCCGAAGCCGGGGGTAGTGGGTTCGAGTCCCGCCGCGCCCACAGTCTGCTGGTGTCGATCGAGCGCGGTTCTATTCCATCAATGTGTGAACCCTGAAAGGGTTGCCCTGCCCTTCCGCGATCGGCTTCACGGCCGGCGCCTGCCCAGGGTGAACTTGAGGGCGGGCGGCGTGACCAGCGTGGTGACGATCACCATGACCACCACGGCGGAATAGGTGCTGCGGGACAAAACCGGCGCGCCGGCGACCAACAGGGTCAGTCCAATGTTGGCGAAGATGAGGCCCACCTCGCCCCGCGGGATCATGCCCACGCCCACGCTCAGGCGATCGATCTCTTTGCCCAGCACCCCGAAACCACAGACTTGCTTGCCCAGGATGGCGGCAACCGTCAGGGCCAGGGCCAACCCCAGCACCGAAGGCTGGGCAAACCCGCGCAGGTCGGTGGTCATCCCCATCAACACAAAAAAGATCGGCGCCAGGAAACCCGAGATGGGATGGATCAATTCTGCCAGGGTTGGCTCGCCCTTGGCCACGAAGTCGCGATCGTGTACGTCTTCCAGGATCAGCCCGGCCGCAAAAGCGCCCACGATGGGCGCAAGTGCAAGAGCATCGGCCAGCCACGCGAAGAGGAAGCAGAAGGCCAGCCCCACCGCGAGCAGAACCTGTCGTGCCCTAAGACGCGCGGCCAGGGCGAAGATCGGACGCGAGACCAGCATCCCGAGGACGAGCGAGCCCACCAGAAACGCGACCGCCTTGGCCAGGATGACCAGCACCGAGCTGACGGCGAAGCCCCGCCCGATCGAGGCATTGACCACAGCGCCTGTCACCACGGCGAGCACGACCAAGCCCAGCACATCGTCGATCACCGCCGCGCCCAGAATGATGCGCGCTTCTTGACTCTGCGAGCGCCCGAGATCCTTGAGCACGCGCGCGGTGATCCCGACGCTGGTTGCGCACAGGGTGGCGCCCAGGAAAGCGTGCACCGTCCCGCCTTGCTCGGGCAGCAGCCACATGCCCACACCCACGCCCAGGACAAAAGGCGCGATCACGCCCAGCGTGGCCACCAGGAAGGCCGAAAGCCCCACGCTGAGCATCTGCTTCACCGTGGACTCGAGCCCGATCTCGAAGAGCAGGACGAGGACGCCCAGGCGAGCCAGGCTGTCGATCATGGGACTTTCCCGCACGAAGCTCAGCGCGGGCAAGCCCAGCAAGCCGAGGTTGCCCAGGATCACGCCAGCCACCAACTCGCCCAGCACGGCCGGCTGCCCGATCCTGACCGCGAGATCCCCGCCCAGTTTGGCGGCGATCAGGATGATGGCCAGCGCGAGGACCAGGGACGCGATCGGATCGGTGTGCGACGACGCCTGAGCGGCGAGTGTCGGCAGCGGCGAAAGAAGACACGTTACAAAGGCCAGGCGTTTCATCGCGTTTCACCAAGCATCGCAGAAACTGGCTGCGCACGCGAGACGCGATCGCGGACCTGCTATTGAGAGATTTGCTGGGCTGCTTGGCCCGGTCGCGACACTCCGGCATGATAAGTCGCCGTGGTCTATCTGCTGCTCTTGTTCGTCGCGGGACGCTGCCTTGTGCCGATGGACGAGACGGATCTGTTTTTCAACCTGCGCCTGGGCGAGATCGTCCTTTCCACCGGTCATGTCCCGACAGAGAATCTGCTCTCCTTCACCTATCCGGCGGCCCCCGACGTCAATCTGGCCTGGCTCTTCCAGATCGTGCTCGCGCTCGCCCACCGCGTGGCTGGGATCCCAGGCACAGTGCTGCTCAAGACCGGTTTCGTGCTCGGCACATGGGCCGTGCTCTTTCGCGTGGCTGTGCGACGGGGAGCCAAGCCGGCCTGGGCCGCACTGGCGCTGGCCCTGGCGGCGTGGTCGGCTGAACCGCGCTTCGTCGAACGTCCCCACCTGGTGACCTTTTTCGGGCTGGCCCTGCTGCTCCTGGCCCTGGAACGCGCGGAGGTGGGACGGCCGCGCCTGTTGTGGCTGCTGGTTCCAGCCGGGCTGCCGTGGGCCAATGCCAACTCGTGCTTCTTCCTGGCGCCGGCGATCCTACTGCTCTATGCCGCCGGTGCGTGGCTGGATGGTGAGCGGAATTGCAGCCGGCGAGCGCTGCTGGTCGGCCTGGCGCTCGTTCCGCTGATGTTCGCCACGCCCTCGGGGCTCGGCTGCCTATCGTACGTTGCCAATCATTTCCGGATGCCTTGGCTGCGGCCCTTGCAGGAGTACCGGACGGCGCGCTGGCCGCTCGATGGGCCCTTCTTCCTCTTGCTGTGTGGTCTGGCCACTGCGATGGCGATCTCAATTGTCTTGAGGAAAACACAGCATCTGCTCCCTTTCCGCGTTCTCGCTCCCTTGATCGCACTTGCCTGGCTCGGCGCTTTCCGCATCCGCTTCGTGGCCGAGTTCTCCATCTTGGCAGGCCCGGCGCTGGCGGTGACGGCCAGTCGTTTACCCCAGCGTGGCCGCGCGCTGACCTGGTCCGCGGCAGCGGCTCTGCTGGCGCTGACCGTGGTTCCTCGCGCCCAGGCTGCCTGGGCCGGCTTTCGCTGGTTCGACATCGGGATCGAGGCTGATCTCGTGCCCGAAGCAGCCATCGCCTTCGTCGATCGACATGGCCTGCGCGCGCGCATGTACAACGATCTCGAGGTCGGCTCGTACCTCACCTGGCAGGGCTGGCCGCGCTTTCGCGTGTTTCAGGATCCTCGCATCAACGGATATCCCGAATCCTTCCACGCGGTCTTGCGCCGCTCGGATCTCTCGCGCGAAGAGTGGCAACATCTGCTCGACGGTTTTTCCGTCGATGCTGCCTTGCTCACCTACCCAGGCGTCAATCCGCGGGGCGCCTGGTTCGATCCAGAAAAGTGGGCGCTGGTGTACCGGGCTGGCGACGGGCTGGTGTTCACCCGCCGACTGCCAGAACGTGCGGCCCTGATTGCCGAGTTGGAGATTCCGCTTGGCTTCAGCTATGCGGCGGCGGGCTTGCAGCCAGTTCCGCTGCTGCAAAGGCCGGCCGAGGCAACGATTGCCGATTGCGAGTGGCAGCGCCGGCTGGGCGATTTCCAACGCAGCGCCGGCGATGATCGAGCCGCCCTGCGCGCCTACCAATCGGCCCTGGCAGCACCGACGGGAACATGCCTGGATTCAGGCTGGCAGGCCGGCGTGCGACAGACCCTGGGTGCGGTGGCCCTGCGGCTCGGCGAACTGGCCCGGGCGGCGGCCCTGCTCGACGGCCTGCCTGCGCCCGAAGCCCGCAGCAACCACGGCTTCGCCCTGCTCGGCCTTGGCCAAGCGGAATCGGCGCTGGCCGATTTCGATGCGGCTCTCGCTGCGTCGCCGGCCAACGACGAATCCTGCTTCGGGCGCGGGCTGGCCCTTGAAGCCCTAGGCCGGCAGGCCGAGGCCCGAGCGGCTTTCACGGAACTGCTGGCGCGCTCACCCAACCACCTGTCCGCGCCGGTTGCGCGCGAGCATCTACTCCGCCTTCGTGACTGATCTTTCAGTCGAGGCCCATCGCTGCAAACGGCGTGTCGTCGGTGAATTCCTTCACCTCGAGCTTCTCGTGAATGAGACGGCGCACGGCGGTCGCAATCTCCTCGCGCGTGCGCAAGCGCGCCACCTCCTGCGGACCGGGTGTGCCCCGATCGGAAATCTGCAGCGCCGTGTTTCCCACGATGGCTGCGGCCCCATGATCGCGGCGCAGAGGACCGCCGACGTACTTCTCGATCTCGTACCACAGCTTGTCGGCGTGGGCGTGCGAGCGAGGCAACAAGCTGTCCCAGGTCGTCGAGGGAACGATCTCGACGTGCTGCGGCCCGAGCACCTGCACGATGGCGTTGCACAAGGTGGCGAACGCGCGCTGGGTTGAGTGCGCGACCGCCTCGGGTGCCGGGGCGAATTTCTCCATCAAATAGTCCACCAGCGCGCGCGGCGTGGCGAGACGATCCATGTCCTCGTCGGGAATGGGAATACCGAACTCATCTTCGGTGACGATGACGACTTCGACCAGCGCAAGGCCCATGGTGTTCTCCGTGCTGTGACAAGGAAATCCTGAAAAAGTCTTCAGGCCTTCCCACAGGATGATCCCACAACTGACTGCCCCCAGTCGATGCCCATGTCATAGACTGGGGCCGTGCTGCCCGCGCGCGCGCGAACGACGATATTCCTGCGCCTTTTCCTTGCGCTGGTCGTCGTGGCCGTCGTCCTCGAACGAGTGTACGCGCTGCTGCACGCCGGGCCCACGGATTTCGACGATTCGTACATGTATCTGCGTTACGCGCACGACGCTCTGGCAGGCCAGTGGCTGGCGTGGAATCCGGGCGAGACGCCGGTCTACGGCGTGACCAGCCTCCTCCACTTTCTTCTCGTCACTCTGGTCAGCGGGCTGCTGCCAGCCCATCACGCGGCGCCCTTGCAGATTGCGTCTGGCGCGGCTGCGCTGGCGTTGCTCGCCACCTTGGTCGCGCTGTGCGCGCGTTTCTCGCGAGATGTTCGACTCTGCGGCAACACTCTGCTCTGGGGCGCGCTGCTGCTGCCGCTCCTCTGCTTTCGCGAGATGTTCTTCTTCCACGCTCACACGGGCATGGACACCATGCTGGCCGCCTTGGCCAACACCGCCGTCGTGTTCACGTCGCTGTGGTTGGCGGAAAAGCCGTCGCCCGCGCGGGTTCTGGCCGCCGCGGGCGTGGGCCTGCTTGCCATCGAGGCGCGGCCAGACAATGGGATCGTCGCAGTTCTTTGCCCACTTCTCGCCCTCCTGTTACTCGCGCCAGCGCCGCGCCTGCGAGCGCTGCTCTTGTGGGCCGGCACGCTCGGCGGGCTGGTGTTGATAGATGTGACTTTGAAGTGGCGTTTTCTCGGCACGCCCCTGCCGCTTGCTTTCTACGCCAAGCAGCCCTGGTACTACCGTGGCTTCGTCGGCGAGTTCACCTGGAACCCGTTCCTCTTCCTTGAAGTGGCACTCGCGACGGTCTCGCCTTTTCTGGTGGCCGTGGTGCTCTTTGCTCGACGGGACAGCGCGCGGTTGCTGGTGGTGCTGCTCGTCCCAGCGGCTGCCACCTGCACCGCCCTGTTCTCGGTCAACCAGATCATGGGTCACCTGGGACGCTTCTATTTTCCGTCGCTGCCGCTCTTCGTGGTGACAGGCGCGCTGGTGACTGACCGCTGGCTGCAAGGGTTGCCCGAAAAACTTCGCTCGACTGAGGGCTCGTCTCGTCTCGCGCGATCGCTGCTGCTCCGTTTGCTCTGCGCGTTGCTCGCGATTGTCGGCGGCGCCAGCGCGCTGGAAGCTGCGGGCCACGCCTATGAAGGCCGCGCACAAACCCAGGCATTGGCCTCACTCGACGGCTATCGCATTTCTGCGACTGCGCCTCTTCCTGAACTCGACTCGTGGCAGTCCTCGCATGAGATGGCGAGACTGGCAGCCAAGTCGCCGCCCGGCACGACCTTCGCCATGTCCGAGCATGGCCTGGTGAGCGCGTACGCTCCGCGCGCCGCGATCATCGACGTGCTCGGCCTGCACGATTCGATCTTTGCCCGCCAGGGCTTCTCCCCGGCGGAACTGTGGCGGCGCCGGCCCGACGTGATCTGGATGCCCCACCCTGACCACACGCAGATGTTGCGCGACATCCTCGACAGCGACGAGTTGTGGCAGCACTACGTCTTTTATCCCGACGCCTTCACCTATGGCGTGGCCTTGCGGCAGGACGGACCACACTATGCGATCCTGTCGGAGCTTTTCCGAGAACTTTGGCAGGCCACCTACCCGGATCTTCGACCGGAGGACTATCTGGCCCGTCAGTCGCGCAGATAGTGGCAGGTGTAGCCGCCTGGATTCTTCTGCAGGTAGTCCTGGTGGTATTCCTCGGCCGGGTAGAACGGGCCGGCCTTGACGATCTCGGTTACCACTTTCTTGTCCCACTTGCCCGAACGATCCACCTCGGTCTTCACCCGCTCGGCGGTGCGCTGCTGCTCTTCGCTGTTCCAAAAAATCGCTGACCGGTACTGCGAGCCCATATCGTTGCCCTGCCGGTTGAGCGTGGTCGGGTCGTGCAGGCGGAAGAAATAGCGCAGAATGTTCTCGTAAGAGATCTGTCGCGGATCAAAGACGATCTGCACTGCCTCGGTGTGGCCGGTCCGCCCGGTGTGGACGTCCTCGTAGCGCGGGTTGGCCAGGGTTCCGCCGGTGTACCCCACCGTGCTTTCGATGACTCCGGGGAGCTTGCGAATCAGTTCCTGAACACCCCAGAAACAGCCGCCCGCCAGCGTGGCGACCTCCGTCTTCGCTTGCGCCACTGGGCCCGCCTTGTCGTCGGTCGCGGCCAACTTGCTCGGCTTGCGGCCAAAGAGAGGCAGGTACTTGCCGTACCCCTCGGCTTCCAGGCTGTCGACGGGAATGAAGCGCATGGCCGCCGAGTTCATGCAATAGCGCTGGTGCGTGGGCGCCGGCCCATCGTCGAAGACATGCCCCAGATGCGAGTCGGCATGGCGCGAGCGCACTTCCACGCGCGACATCCCCAGCGAGTCGTCCGTCTTGCTCACCACGTTCGCCGCTTCAAGTGGCCGGGTGAAGCTGGGCCAGCCTGTCCCAGATTCATACTTGTCTCGCGACGAGAAGAGCGGCTCGCCCGACACGACATCGACGTATATGCCGTCGGCGTGGTTGTTCCAGTACTGGTTCTCGAACGGCGGTTCGGTGCCGTCTTCTTGGGTCACTTGGTACTGCAGGGATGTAAGGCGTTTGCGCAACTCACTGCGCCTCGGTTTTCCGTTTTCGTCAGCCTTGGCCATGATGTTCGCCCCGCTCGATGCCGCAAACCAGACGACGGCGCCGGCGCCCAAAACAACGAACGCCAAAGCCAGCAACCTCATCGGTGTGGTTCGCAAGATTCCTTTGCTCCATAGTTTCGATGCCGGCCACTGCGGCAACGGTGCGTCCGAGCGCAGGACCCGGGGTAGCAACTCCGGCCTTTCTTCCTGGGCCGTCCCATCGGTTTTCGCGGTACCATCAGCGTCCATGCGCCCTGCCATTGCCAACCAACGCTTCCTGATTTCGGTCCTCTTCCTGCTGCTGGGCAGCTTCCCGCTTGCCGTGAGGGCCGACGCCATTCAGGTCCGCATGATCACCAAGGTCGGGGTGGGCCAGAAGCCCAAGCTGGAGATCACCGCCCTGCAGAATGTCGAACGCGTCGAAGTCATGCTCAACCGCGAAGATGGCAAGAACGTGGGCCAGAACTTTGGCGCCCTAGGCGTGGGCGAAATGCGCGAGGTATTTCTCGACGGGAAACCCGGCAAGCACCACTACAGCGGCCGCGTCACCTGTGTCGTCGATGGCGAGCCCCAGGACAGCCAGATCTATTTCGATACCCTGGTGGGCGGCGAATTGACGGTGATCGTCGACAAGACCAAGGTGGATCTGTCCGCAGGCCGCATGCCCATCCAGGTCAACAGCCCGGACGGCAAAGTGGCGCTGCGCATCTCCGGCGCGTCGGGCGGCGAGCCCCTGCTCGAACACGAACAGGAGTTCACCGGCCACGACCCCGCGACTCCCCTCTTCGTCACCTGGAAACCCTTGCCCAAGGGCACCGAGGTGGGGCGGGTCGACGTCAAGGTCACCGACGCCAGTGGCGCGTTCAAGAGCTTCGCGTACTCCCCCTGGTTGATCAACATCCCGCACGAAGAAGTCAACTTCGCAACCGATTCGGCCAGCATCGACCGCGCGGAGATCCCGAAGCTAGAGGCCAGCCTGAGCAAGATCGCCGATGCGCTGGCCAAGCACAAGAATCTCAGTCCCCCGCCCAAGCTGTATATCGCGGGTCATACCGACACCGTCGGAACTGCCGCCCACAACCTCGACCTGTCCCGTCGGCGCGCCCAGTCCATCGCCGGGTGGTTTCGCAAGAATGGCCTGCGCATTCCCATTGCCTACGAGGGATTCGGCGAATTCGCGCTGCTGGTGGCCACGCCCGACAACACCGACGAACGACGCAACCGCCGGGTGGACTACATCCTCGCGACGGAGGATCCGGTTCTTAGGGCGACGGAATTTCAGGCGGTTTGGAAGCCCATCAAGTAGGGCGTCCGACGCTACCGGATGGTCACCGTCACGCCCGCGGCAGTGCGGGCCAGATCCTCGACCAGGGCGAAAAGCTCCACGCCTTGGCCCCGATCGTCGACCCAGCCACCGCCAGCAGCCCGCAGGTCAAAGTGCCAGGCGCGATCGCGGAACGCCGCCCAGATCTGGCGCGTCGGCGTCTGGGGCGAAAGAATCAGCTCTTGCTTCTCGCGAAACACGATGGTCAGGGTGCCTTGCGAGAACGTGGATTCTGCCAGATCGGGATCGACGGTCTCGAAGGCGGCATCGATGCGGTGAAAGGTATCGTCGACCAGTTGTCGGTACAGCTTCTCTTCCATGGCTTGCGGCAGTCTACATCCTGCGACCGACGGTCGCTTCACTCGCTCGGCTTGAGACGACCCTGCCCGATGATGTTGCGCAGGGCCTTGCGATCCTGCGGCGACAGCTTTTCCTGGGGTGGCTGGGCTGGAATCGCTTCCGAATCAGCTCCCGTGCCATCGCCGCGCATGAGCACCTTGCCAGGCACATTCTTGGCCACGCCCTTGACCACGTGATCGGTCGCCTCGTCGACCAGACCGCCCACCTTCTCCTTGGTCCCCCGCCGAAGTTCCTGCGTTTCCTTGGTGTCCCAGATGGCGCGTAGGTGCTGAAAGAAGGTTCGCTCACCCAGTTTCACCGTCATGCCGTAGAACACCCCCGCACCGAGGAGGCCCAAGACCAGGAGGAGCTTCAGCAAACGAAACACTTCGATCTAGTTAGCACCGGCCGCGCTGCCGCGCCAGTTCTCGGCTATCTTGATGGGAACCGTGGCAGACCAGCTAGTACTCGAAGTGGAGCCGGCAGCCCACGAACTTCACCGGTCCGCGATCGGTATTGTAGCCGGGATTCATCACGTACTGGCCGTCAAGCGTGAGCCACAAGCCGGCGAATGCCGCGAACGAGTAGTAAGCCTCGACGATGCGCTCGGGCCGGTAGTTGAGCTGCCCGTCGCCAAGGAAGTTCCCCAGGCCACCGGCCGCGAGGTACGCGCTGTGCGCGTCCGACAGGCCATTCTGCACGAACGCGGCCGCAAGGGTGTCACGCGGGCGAAACCACGGCCGCCCGTGCATGGCCAGGCCCGTGGTCAGCGATCGATCGATCTCGGCAAAGGCATAGGTTTCGGTGCGCCCGTCATTCCAGCTATAGCGGCCGAACAGGCTCAGGTCGCGGGTGAGGTTCTGGTCCAGGCCAACCCCGAAACCCAGCTTGGCTCGATCGCGGCGCACGTCGGCGACCGCAGGGGTGCCACCATTTGCCGCGGCGTAGGCGAGCGCATCGCTGAACCCTCCCATCTTGGCATAGTTGAGGAAGGGCGTCACACGCACGCTCCCCTGGCGGCCCCAGAGGGCGTGTCGATGCTCGACCTCGAGATTCTCGCCGAAGTGAGCCCACAGCCGGTAGTCGAGCGGGAGTCCATTCGACTCCTTGGGCTGCGCGAAGTGGCCGAAGCGGAAGGCCCAGTCGTCGCGATAGTACTCGACGGCGAAGCCCACGGTGTAGCCGCGCGCATCAGCGGCGTAGTCTGAAGCGCCGCCCGCCATCAACGCCCAGTTGAAAAACTGGGTGCGCGGGTCGTGCGCGAAGGCGTTGTTGTCGAAAATATCGATGAGCGCCATCTGCCCGACGGTCACGACCAGGCGACGCGAAGACACCTGCCCGCCGAACTGATTGGCGCCAGCCTCGACCGGCGCCTCCGCCCCGCCCAGCCAGATGGTCTGGCGAATGAAGGCCCGCGCGCTGTACAGGCGGGCCGTGGGGCCTCCCGTCTTCTGATTCTCGCCGTTGCTCATGCCGCCAAGACCGTGGAGGGTGGACAGAGGCACGCTCTGGATCATCTCCGGGTTGAAGAACAACTCGGCGCCTCGCCAGAGCCGGTGTCCCAGAAAAAGCGTTGCCGTGAGGGTATAGCCCGTCTCGTACTGCGAATGGAGACTATGAGGTCCATCGGGAATCTGCGTTGCGAAGCCCGGATGCATCTGCCAGACGTAAGTTGTCTGGAAATTCGCGTTCCAGTCTTCGGGTCGCAGTGCCCGCGCCAGCCACGTCGGACGTTCATCGACCTCGACAGCCGAAGGTGGCATCGGGCCGGCTTCCGTGGCCGCCGGCTCGGCCCGGGCCGGCGATACCACAAGCGTCACACCCGCGAGGACGGCGAGTGCGACGCTGCGAGGGAGGGGAATGCTCCGGCGTGCAAGCACGGCCCCTGCGTCTAGCACGACTCAGCACAAGAAACCCACCCGAAGAGACAGCGTCGCATGAGATTGTCGGAAGAGCACGCGCGCGGACGACGTGGCGGTGATGGTTTCTGCGGGTTCGACGGTCGCTCCCTCTATGATGTACTGCAAAGGTCTGCTTGAATGTTCAGTCGTGCAGCTACACCCGTACCCCAGCGTTGTTCCGCCGAACAGCCTGCGCGATCATCCAGCGGACAACGCTGGTAGCCACACAAGGGTCTCCTTCAGTTGCACGTGGCCGCCGTGGCGCACGGAACCCACGTGCCCACGGTGGCTGTCACGCTCGCGCTGCCGTCCGTCAGCCCACTCGCAGACGCCGTCACCGTGATGGTGCCCGCGCCAGTCGCCTGGACGATCGCATAGGCC
>Ga0181539_1003352_pt1 | contig 14822 bp, 18 predicted proteins | sample PEATcosm2014_Bin_46_FD_119767 | JGI IMG/M metagenome (GOLD analysis project Ga0181539, IMG submission 119767) | Peatland microbial communities from MTU Mesocosm Facility, Houghton, MI, USA - PEATcosm2014_Bin23_60_metaG | ecosystem: Environmental > Terrestrial > Soil > Wetlands > Peat | place... | reverse complement strand
GGGGTGGTACTTCGTCAGGAGCGCTTGTCGCTTCTGGCGAAGCCGAGATTGCGATCCAGACGACCAGCGATCTTGTTCCTACTTCTGGCATCGAGATCGTCGGCCCTTTGCCTGCGGAGATACAGAACTTTACGGTTATCTCGGCGGGGATTAGCGCCGAGGCTGTTGACCCGGCTGCCGCCAAACAGTTGATCTTGCTGCTGTCATCCCCGACAGTGTATCCGGTCCTGCGAGAAACAGGACTGGAGCCTCCGAAATAAGAGACCCCGGAGAATTGCTGTGTTTTTTAGCGAACGTGCACGGATGAGCTGTTATTCAGGCGCTCGTCCCCGCCGCAGCACCTACGCCCTGCTCCTTTCATCAGCAACGGATGAACTGATTCGTGTTGGACGACTCGGTAACCTGCGGCTCCAGCCGGGCTATTACGTGTACGTCGGCAGCGCACTTGGGCCGGGAGGCTTACGCGCTCGGCTGGCTCATCACATGCGACCAGCCGAACGCCCCCACTGGCACATCGACTACCTCAGGGCGAAGACGACCATCGAAGCAGTCTGGTTCTGCTATAACCGGAAATCGCGGGAGCACAACTGGGCAAAACGCTTTGCAGCGATGCCCGGTGCGTCGGGGCCGATGGTTGGGTTCGGGTCTTCAGATTGCGAGTGCGAATCGCATCTGTTCTTTTTCGGGGAGTATCCGGCAAAGGCACTTTCCTTGACAACTACGAGGTTGGGCAGCACTGTGGCGGCAGCGGGCTCTTTGCTGTAAGATTCGGTTTCTCTCAATCCGCAAAGGAAGTCGATGAAATGAGCAACGCTTACGTTGTCGGACACCTGACAGTGAAAGATGCTGAAAAGTGGGCCGAGTATCGCAATCGAGTTCCAGCTACTTTGGAGCCGTGGGGTGCTGAGCTTGTTTTTCGAGGAAAGAAAGTGGCAGTCCTTGCAGGCGAACACTCGCACTCCGACATTGTCGTCATCCGCTTTCCGGACAAAGAGGACGTCTATAAATGGTACTCTTCAGCCGCCTATCAATCGCTAATCCCTCTTCGGGAACAGGCAGCGGAAATGGTACTGCTATCGTATGAAGCATGACTTCCGCTCGGGTCGGACAAAGTTTGCCTCCAACAACAGCACGGCTGGCACCGGCGAAGAGAACAAAGAGGCGATGGCCGGAACTCTCGGCCTTTTTGGCACGTACACGATCAATTCTGACGGCTGGCAAACGCTTCGTATTGTCGGCAGCAGCTTCCCCAATTGGGATGGCGCTGAACAAAAACGCCTCGTTCAGATCAAGGGCGATGAGATGTCGTATGAGAACCCAACAGCGCCAACTGGAAGCGGACATGTCGTGCTCACGCTAAGGCGAGCCAAGTAAGGGCGTGAGATTATGTCGGAACGAAATTGGCGAGGACAACCAAGGCATCGTTTGGACGCACGCGCAAGTTACATCGCAACGGGACCCTGAATCATTTGTCACATCCTTTCCGTGAACGGGGAGATCGACGGCAAAGCACCGGGTCGAGCGGTTTGGGAAATTACAATGACGCCCCAAAGGGGTGATAGAAAGGAAGTCAGAAGATGGAGATTAAGAGATGTGGCTCACAGCCTTCCAGCAAGAGACCGGCCGAGTATTTTACCGGCACCGTACGCCTCGACCCTCTTTTCCAGGCAAATGATCCGGCACGTGCGGCCGCTGGCAGTGTCACGTTCGAGGCCGGCGCTCGGACAGCATGGCACACCCACCCGTTGGGCCAGCATCTGATCGTGACTGCTGGCTGCGGCCGCGTACAGCGCTGGGGCGCCCCAATCGAGGAAATTCGGCCCGGCGATGTGGTCTGGATCCCGCCTGGTGAGAAGCATTGGCATGGCGCCGCGCCAACCACGGCCATGACGCACATCGCGATTCAGGAACAGCTCGACGGAAAGGCCGTCGACTGGATGGAGAAGGTCAGCGACCAACAATACCAGGGCCTGACGTAAGAAGCGCCATCCTGTTGGATGATCACGCCAGGAGTACTTGAGATCGTCGCATTACAATCCGAATAGGTCGTTAGTTTCCGAATCGGCGACGATTCCGCCCGGAACTTCACTCCTTAACTTCCCAGAACGCGGTTTCTGGCCAGAAGTCCGATGGTCTCCAAGCCCGTTTCTGGACAACTTTCACGGTTGCATGAGTCCGAGAGCCTAGTTGGGCCGGATAATCAGTGCTGGCAACATCGTTTTCAGGACTCTCCCCAGTAGTTATGGCAAAAGCCCTGCCCAACGAAATCGCGTGGGGTGGGCCATCCACCAGTCTTGAACAAATTGGGATTGCGGTTGAAACCCCAAGCAGTACAATGCCCCTGGTTCAGAGTTCAAAGAGGGGATACCAGTGAAAATGAGAGGTAAGACAATCTTTATTACGGGCGGCGGCTCCGGCATTGGTCGCGGACTCGCGGAAGCCTTTCACAAACGCGGCAATCGCGTTATTATCGCCGGACGCCGCGAGGGGCCTCTGCGAGAAGTTTGCGCCGCCAATGCTGGGATGAGTTGGTTCGCGCTGGACGTTACCCATGGTGACCGCCTGCGCTCGGTGGCCGCGCAGGTAACCACGCAGTTTCCCGAGTTGAACTGCGTCATCGCTAACGCGGGTATTCAGCGAGTGCATGATTTCGCAGCCGATAAAGCGGTCGATGAAGATAGCATAGAGCAGGAGATTGCGACCAACTTGCTCGGGATGATTCGCGTTTGTGCAGCATTTCTTCCGCACCTTCGCAAACAGCCCGCGGCGACACTCATCAATGTCTCGTCGGCCCTCGCCTTCGTGCCCATAGCGATGATTCCTGTCTACTGTGCTACCAAGGCGGCCGTGCACTCGTTTACGGTGTCGTTGCGCCATCAGTTGAAAGATTCCAAGGTCGAGGTCATTGAGCTGGTACCGCCCTATGTAGCCACTGACCTTAACCGCGCCTTGGCAGGCCGGATTCCGGCGACAAGCGGCGACACGCCGATGCCGTTAAACGAGTTTATTGCGAAAATGATGGAAGAGTTGGCTACAGCCTCAGAAGAGGCGGCAGTTGGCTTTGCAAAATCCACTTTGGCAGCGAGCTGGACGGTGGCCTCCCGCGCGATCTTCGCCAAGCTAAATTCCGCCCACACTTCGCATGATTGAATCGTTGATCATCTCGGATCACCGGGATTGTGGCTTAAGATTCGGGTTGCTCTTGGCCAGACCTTATCGCCAGCGTTCTACATTGACAGCAACTCACCTACGGCGGTACGCTGCGCCATCGCAACTTGTTTCCCACAAGAATAAGAGGGCATGTGCTCGCCGAATACGCACGCCAACTCGCCCGCAAACGCAAGTTTTTCCAGTCCGTTCCCGAGCGCCATTTTTCACGCCGCCCTCGCGGGCTACGACCGAGCGCGGAACTACCCCAGAAACTCACTCTGGCCCGCTCAGGGAACCTGATTCCGAGGGCTTGGCGCGGGAGCGATGCGGAGAATTAGGAGACAATCAATGAACGATGCCGCCTCGATTGTGGTTAGTGCCGGAACCGCAGCGCTGATTGCCCCATGCCTGGACGTGATCTGGCTGGTGACGGTTGGCGTTGTGGCGCTTGGCGTGGTGACGGAACGCAGGCGCCCCACCCGGTTTCACCTGCCGTGGCCCACGGCGGTTCCCATCGGCTTGATGGTCATTGGCATGGCAATCTCTGGCGGAGCGCAAACCACAGCGTCCTACGGTTTCAGCTGCGGATCGGGCGGCAACATGGGCACGTCCCCCCTTCTGGGAAGTGTTCCCAGCGGCCCGGCAAAGGACGAAGTCCTGCAATTGACTTTCCGGGACGCCATCAACATGGCGTTGCAATACAACCTGGGAAGTATCGAGCGCGGCGAGGATACGAGGATCACGCGCGGTCAACGATTGCTGGCGATGAGCGCTCTGTTGCCCCAGGTGAGCGCCGGAGTAACGGAAGGGGTTGCGCAAACGAGTCCCGCGATACTCAGGTACCTGAGGAGTCTTGACCTCACGAATTTTCCAGAGATTGCGAAATCGATCGGTCCATATGGCTCAAGCCAGATAGGGGCAAGCATCAGCCAAACGCTATTCAACATGCCATCGATCCAGCGCTTTCGCGCGGCGCGAAGCGTCGATCAAGCGGCGCAACTCAGTTACCAGGACATCCTCGACGTGGTGACGCTGGTGGCGGGCAACGCCTATCTCCGGGTGATCGAATCCAGTTCCCGCATTGAAGCCGCACAGGCGCAGGTGCGAAATGCGCAGGCGCTCTACAACCAGGCGGTCGATGAACTCCAGGCGGGTACCGCTCCGCGGATCGATGTTACGCGCACCGAGGTTCAACTGCACATAGAGCAGTACAACCTGAGCGTGGCGCGCAATGATTTTGCGATCGCAAAACTCACGCTGGGACGCGTCATTGGTTTGCCTCGCGGACAGGCCTTCGAGATTGCCGACCAGCTCCCGTACGCGGATCTCGAGCCGCCATCGGTCGAAGCGGCGCTGAAAACGGCCTACAACTCGCGGAGCGACTTACAGGCGGCCATCCGGCTTATGAAAGGCGCCGAGCAGACGCTTTCCGCAGCCCGGGGCGAACGTTATCACGTACTCGCGGTCAATGGCAGTTACACCGAGCTTGCCACCACCTTCGCCCACTTGCACCCAACCTTCGATGTGCAGGCGGGAGTCAGCGTTCCCGTCTTCACGGGCGGCCGAGTTAAAGGTGACATCACGCAAGCGGAAGCGGCCCTGCGGCAGCGCAAGGCGGAAGCAGAAAACATTCGCGGCCAGATTGATTATGATGTCCGAACCGCACTCCTGAATCTCAGCGCGGCGAGAGAGCAGGTAGACGTCACCCGCCGCAATGTTGATTTGGCGAACGAGAATCTGGACCGTTCGCGCGAGCGTTTCACATCCGGGGTGACGGACAGCGTTGAGGTGGTGCAGGCCGAGCAATCGCTGGCCAGCGCGAACGACCAGTTCATAACGAGCGTACACGACCACAGTCTGGCCAAGTTGGCCCTGGCGCGCGCCTTAGGGGTCGCCCACACCAGCTATAACCAGTATTTAGGAGGAAGGTAATTGCGGACCCACAACCACCCGCCCGATAGCCTATCCCGTGTTGCCGGGGACGAAAGGGAGATATTTGCCGAAGTGGAGCCTGGGGAAGTTGCGCCTCCCCCCGAGACCGGCAAAGAGCCCACGAAACTCCATCACGCCCGCCGCGTCTTTCAGGAACATCCCCGGAAAGGGGTTATTGGGCTTGCCGTCTTAGTAGTTGCCTTGCTTGCCGCCGGCTACTTGCTGCACGATGTTTTTCTTTATGAAGACACCGATGACGCCCAGGTGGAGGGCCACATCATGCCGTTGAGCGCGCGGGTTAGCGGGCAGGTGCTGGAAGTGCGAGTGGTGCAAGGCCAACTGGTGCATAGCGGGGATGTCCTGGTGGCGATCGATCCGAAGGACTACCGAATTGCGGTGGAGCAGGCGCAGGCGATGCTGGCGGATGCGAAAGCCAGCGCGTCGAGTTCTCGATGGCACGTCCCGATTATTTCCGCGACCGCCCAAAGCAGTCTCGATTCCGCCACGACCGCGGTGGTCAACGCTGAGGCAGGGGTGAGAGTGGCCGAACATAACTTTCAGTCCGCCAGCGCCTCCCTGGAACAAGCCGAAGCCAATGCCGCCAAGAGTGACGCCGACCTGGTCCGTTATGAGCAACTGGTAAGAAAGCAGAATATCTCGCGCCAGCAATACGACCAGGCGGTGGCCGCAGCGAAAGCCAATCGAGCGGCCGTGGTATCGGCCAAGGCCCATGTGCAGGCGGCCGAACAAGCCGTAGTGCAGGCAAAAGGAAGGCTGCTGCAGGCGCGGGCAGACTTGCGCAGTGCGCAGACGGCACCGCAGCAGATTTCCATGACGCGCGCCAACGCGGATGCATCCGATGCCCAGGTGTTACAGCGCAAGGCCCAGTTCGACCAGGCGGAGCTTAATCTCAGCTATACCGTCATCCGTTCTCCCGTCACCGGAATTGTCGGCAAAAGGACCGTTGAGGTCGGCCAGAATGTCGGCATCGGGCAGGAAATGCTGACCGTCGTGCCGCTTGACGACATCTGGGTAACGGCCAATTTCAAGGAAACCCAGCTGGCGCGTATGCGGCCGGGACAACCGGTCGAAATCAAGGTGGATGCGTATGGGCGCTCCTGGACAGGACGCGTAACCAACCTGGGCGGCGGCACCGGCTCGGTGTTCAGCCTGCTCCCCCCCGAGAACGCCACCGGAAACTATGTGAAAGTCGTGCAGCGGGTCCCGGTACGCATCGATTTTGACCGTTCTCCCGGACAGACGTTTAATGCGGAAGGATTGCTAAAGCCGGGCTTGTCGGTGGATCCAAAAGTGAGAGTGCGATGAGCCTTGCCCGCACTCGCCCCAAGCACAACGGAGGGGTCGATTGAGCAGCACAGCGAACGGTCCTGAGCCAGAAGAGAGTGCGTGGACGCCGTCGGCCAATCCCTGGATTATCGCAGCGTCGGTAATGCTGGCGACGTTCATGGTGGTGCTGGATTCCTCGGTCGCCAATGTCGCGCTGCCCCATATAGCGGGCAATCTTTCCGCCTCGACCAACGAATCGACTTGGGTTCTCACCAGCTATCTGGTTTCCAACGCCATCATGCTCCCCGCCACCGGGTGGCTGGCCCGGCGTCTGGGACGCCGGCGCCTGTTTATGATTTCCATCGTAGCGTTTACCGGCGCATCCCTGTTGTGCGGGGCGGCGATCAACTTGCCGGTATTGATTGTCGCGCGGGTTCTGCAAGGCATGGGCGGGGGAGGCATGCAACCGCTGGCCCAAGCCATTCTGCTGGAAAGTTTTCCGCCCAGGCGACACGGCGTTGCGATGGCGGCCTATAGCATTGGCATTATAGTCGCGCCGGTGATCGGCCCGACTTTAGGCGGATGGATTACGGATAGTTACTCCTGGCGCTGGATCTTCTATATTAATCTGCCGGTGGGGGCGGTCGCTCTGTTCATGATTGCGAAGTTCATTGAAGATCCTCCTTATATCCGGCAGGGTTTGCGGGAGAGGGCCGACTATCTCGGTTTTGGCTTGATGGCGTTATGGCTCGGCAGCCTCCAACTGATACTCGATAAAGGACAGGAGGCGGACTGGTTTTCGGCCCAGTGGATATGCTGGATGGCGGCGATTTCCGGACTCTCTCTGGTCTGCTTTATCGTCCGCGAACGGACCGTCCGGGAACCGATTGTGCATTTGGGCGTGCTGGGGAACCGGAACTTCAGCCTGGGAACGTTGCTCACCGCGTTGTACGGCTTTGTACTTTACGGCATCACCTCCATGCTGCCTTTGTTCTTGCAGACTTTAATGGGATACCCGGCGCTGGACAGCGGTTTGGCGGTCAGTCCACGCGGGCTAGGATGCATGCTCTCCATGTTCGTCGTGGGGCCGCTGGTCAATTACGTGGACGGCCGGCTGCTGCTGGCATTCGGGTTCAGTATCGTTGGTTCTTCGGTTTTGATGCTGAGCCACGTCAATCTGCAAATCGCCATGTCTTCTGTCGCGCTGCCGAACTTCATCAATGGCTTTGGTTCCGGCTTCGTCTTCGTTCCCCTGATCACGATGACCATGAGCAGACTGCGGAAGGAGGAAATGGGCAACGCGGCCGGCATCTTTAACCTCATGCGTAACATCGGCGGTAGTGTTGGTATCGCGTGTGTCACTACCTTTCTGGTGCGCGGCTCGCAAGTCCATCAGCGTTATCTGGGTGCCAACGTCACGGCCGGAAATCCGATCGTGATGAAGATGATCCATGGCCTGGAAGCAAAGCTTTTCGTCGGAGGAGCAGGGGCCTACACGGCCCATCACAAGGCCCTCGGAATGTTTTATGGAGCAGTCCAGCGGCAGGCCTCTCTACTTGCCTACATGGACAACTTCCGGATGCTAGGATTCCTTTCGCTGCTGTGCATACCGCTTGCCCTGTGCCTTCGTAAGGTGCGGAAGCAGCCGCACGAGCGCTCTGATATCAGCGGCGAATGAAAGATTCAACCATCTCAATTGCGTGGTCGGGCAAGAGCGGTTTTGCTGGAATACCACCCGGAATACGCATTTTCCGCCATCCAGCAAGGGCAACCGTTGAACCACGGGGAGCCAGACGAGCCAGAAGTCCGCTTCGAGGAAACCAGGATTGAGACCAGCCAGCCCGGGGGAGATGCGTTGCGTGATTTCCCAGAATGCGGTTTCGGGCCCGTTGGGGGTTTTCGTATGGCTTACAGGCGTCTCCGAATGACGTGGGTTGTCAGTGGCAGAGCTGTTCGGAATTGCGTCCGGCGCATACACGACAGCTTGTGTTGTATGTTCCAATTGGAATGTTCGCAATCGCCTTATTGCTCAACGTGTCGATGGCGGCCCGCAATCTCACCGTTCTCCAGTGCGACGTAAACTCTGGAACCTCACTGGACGGCCAAATTACATACCGGAAGGCTGCGTAGCGGAGTGAAGTGCAATTTCTATTACGGATGGGGCTTTTACCGCCTGCACTGAGGGGCAACAGGTGAAGCGCAAGAAATCTGACCAAGCACAGTACGTCGGCATCTTTTGGCTGGTCAATGGCAAGCTGCTGATCGACAAAGCACCACTGAGCGAAGCCGAGCCGTACGGCAATCATCGAGATCACCCTCGAAGTCATATTGACGTTTGGGAGCAGTTTCAGCGACTCGGCAAGGCTCCTCGCGAATCCGAATATGAAGAATTTCCAAGGGGAAGGGTGATCTACGACCCGGCGTCTGCAACCTTCACCTTGTTCGCAGATAAGTGCATCTTGGAGCGCAAAGACCTGATAGTGCAGATCAAGGATGCGCTGCATCTGCCGAAACAGACCGCGCTGGACACCGATCCGCACTATCGGTGCTGGTCGTGTCTGTATGGAAAACAGATTGATGATGAGGACGAGGATTGATGATCTTCTTGCAAGGGGGGCGAATCGGCTACGCTTTACCGCAAGTCGGGGGCTACGGATAAGCTGCCGGATTCATGCATGCAGTGGAGCATCAGAAGCATTTATTTCGCATACTCGTCGTGCAGAACTTTCAAAAGTTTTCGAAAAGCCTGAAACCGTTCTGCCGACCCTTTCGGCAGGCACTCGCAGTCGGCAAGCAACTTTGTGATTTTGGGTTTCTGGGTTGGCAAATCCAGACTGCTAGGATGCTCGCCCACGCCGTCATATGTGTCTGGTTCTTCCCCGACCACCGCCGTCACAGCCGCCATTACTCCCTTCATCTGGTGAGAGGAGTCGATGATTTTAGGGGCGGTGGTCTTTGTCTTTTCTATTGTTTTGTTCATATCTATAATAGACAGCGATATTGACTTTTTTCGCTGGTTGGAAATGCACCGACTCGGAATACTTGTTCGTCGGCCTTATGCATGATGAGTTGTTTGATCCGACCATAATGCAACGGGAGGAGTCTAATGAATAGGTTGGACAGCCATCCTCCACGGCCCGTTCTCAGTAATGCTGCCTCTTCGGGTACTCCCGTCGTAACCGAGATGGCTGTCATACCCGTCGCCGGGCACGACAGCATGCTATTCAATTTATGCGGTGCGCACGGTCCATTCTTCACCCGCAATCTGGTCATCCTGAAGGATAACTCGGGGCGCACGGGCGTGGGCGAAGTTCCTGGCGGAGAAGGAATCCGCCAGACACTAGAGAAGGCCAAGCCGCTGGTGGTCGGGCAATCGATTGGTCTGTGCAACAACATTCTTAACAAGATACGGCAGCAACTACTTGTTCGAAGTACAGCCGGCCCGCAATCAACCGTGCACGAAGTAACTTCCGCCGCCGAAGCTGCCGTCTTGAAGCAGCCGCATGAAATCAACCTCCGGGCCGATAATGTGCTGACAGCCATAGAAGCCGCGCTGCTGGATTTGCTAGGTCAGTTCCTGGATGTGCCGGTAGCTGCACTCTTAGGGACAGGACAACAGCGCAGTGCGGTGAGAATGCTGGGTTACCTGTTCTATGTGGGTGACCGTCGGAAAACGGACCTGCCCTACCTCAGCAGCCCGGGTGCGAAAGATGCTTGGCTGCGCCTGCGTCACGAAGAGGCGGTGACGCCCGCCGCAATCGTGCGCCTCGCTGAAGCGGCAAACGCGCGCTATGGGTTCAATGACTTCAAACTCAAAGGCGGCGTTATGCGCGGCTTCGAGGAAATGGAAGCCGCAGCGGCAATGGCCAAAAGGTTTCCTGGTGCGCGTATCACGATTGATCCCAATGCGGCTTGGTCGCTGGAGGAAGCGATCAGCCTTTGCCGCAATCAGCATCACGTGTTGGCATATGCGGAAGACCCCTGCGGTCCCGAGAACGGATATTCGGGAAGAGAGATCATGGCGGAATTCCGGCGTGCCACAGGCATGCCGACGGCGACGAACATGATTGCGACCGATTGGCGCCAGTTGGGACATTCGATACAACTGCATGCCGTGGACATCCCGCTGGCCGATCCGCATTTCTGGACAATGCAGGGCTCCGTGCGCGTAGCCCAGATGTGTCATGAGTGGGGACTCACTTGGGGATCGCACTCGAACAACCACTTCGATATCTCGCTCGCAATGTTCACACATGTAGCTGCTGCTGCTCCGGGTGACATCACTGCGATAGATACTCACTGGATTTGGCAGGAAGACCAGGAACATTTGACGAAAGAGCCGTTCAAGATCGTGAAGGGCATGATAGAGGTGTCACAAAAACCTGGGCTTGGCGTAGAGATTGACATGGCGCAAATCGAGAAGGCTCACCAGCTCTACTGCAAGGTCGGGCAAGGTGCGCGCGATGACGCCATGGCCATGCAGTACCTGATACCGGGCTGGAAATATGATCCCAAAGTTCCCAGCCTTGCGGGAGCAAGAGAGTTCGAGTAGGTGCAGACTCAATCGATCGACTTGAGGAAAATTGACCGACTTGAGGAAATAGTCTAATGGCTTCAGAAAAATCCATATCTCTAGTCTGTTCCTTGACCGCACTGCCTTCGAAAGCGATGGAGTGATGGTCATCAACCGGGTGAAATGGCATACCGTTTTCACCGGTACACGGGGAGAGTGGGGAGCGGTGAATACATTAATTAATGACAAAGTGCAATTGACGTTGGAAGAAACACTGCTGCGGCGTGTGGCATGGCGGCTGGTCCCACTGGTGACGATCTCCTACCTTATCGCCTATATAGACCGTGCGAATGTTGGCTTCGCAAAGCTGACGATGCTTCCCAGTTTGCACATGAGCGAGGCTTCGTATGGCTTTGCGTCCTCGCTGTTCTTCATCGGCTACATGTGCTTCGAAGTACCGAGCAACGTGGCCATGAACCACTTCGGCGCCCGAGTCTGGATCGCGCGCATCATGTTTACCTGGGGCCTCGCCACGGTCTTTCTAGCCTTCACGCCTGGGGTGAGGTTCTTCCAGATTTGTCGCTTCGTGCTCGGCGCAGCCGAGGCCGGCCTTTACCCCGGTATCATCTGTTACCTGTCGCTATGGTTCCCACAAAAACAGCGGACCGGGATTATAGGCCTTATGACATTGGGCAGCAGCATGGGCAACATGCTGGGCTCGGCCATCGGCGGTGGGTCGCTCGAGCTGAACGGTCTGTTGGGCTTACAGGGTTGGCAGTGGGTGTTCCTCACCACCGGTGTTCCTGCCGTGCTGATGACCTTTGTGATTTTGGCCTTTCTGCCCAGCACGCCAGAAACGGCGCGGTTCCTGACGGATGCGGAGCGGGACGCGATCACTGCGGCACTGCAACGCGATCCCCCGCCGCGCAAGGTTGCGGGGGACGCGCCCTGGTCGGCCTCTTCCATTGTGACGGTCGGACTATTGAGCCTGGGCTGGGGCACCACCGCGGCGTCTATCTACGGCGTCGCCTACTGGCTGCCGACGCTGGTGAAAGGCTTCGGGGTCAGCAGTGGCACGAATGGGCTGCTGAATATGGTGCCATGGGGGCTGACGTCGTTGGTGCTGCTCTGGCTGCCGCGTCGGCTGACGGATGTGCGCAAGGCGCTGTTGGCCGCGATCGCCGCAGCGGTAGTCGGCATCGTGCTGTTCCTGATCAGCATCTCGCCGGTGCCGAACGTGATCCGCTTTGCGGCGTTGGCGCTGGGAGCGCCGACACTGTATCTGATGCTTCCTTGTTTTTGGGCCATGCCGCCGAGACTGCTGCCGAAATCGTTCCTGAAAGGCTCGGCGGGTGCCGCCGCACTTGCCTTTATCGCCACCGGCTCCCCCCTGGGCGGGTTTGCGGCGCAAAACGTCATGCCGTGGGTCAACAAAATGACGGGCAGCGCCTCCGCGCCGATGATCGTACCCGCCCTATGCCTGGCGCTACTCGGCATCGGGGCCATCGTAATCTACCGGGTTTTGGGCGTCAGTCGTTTGGCTGCAAACGGACTCGTGCAATCTGATGGAAATTGAATTTCCGTCGCCCCCTGGTGCGGGTCGGCCCCGCTGAGGGCAGCGTTTTTGCGGTGGCTCAAATCGATGAGAAAGCTCCGACCGGCTTTTTGCTGCCGCAAAGAACGGGCAGCAGGATTTCAGGTCTGCCAGACTCGGAGTACCTGTTCGTCGGCCTCATGCATGACGAGCTGTTTGATCCGACCACAATGCAACGGGGGGAGCCCACAGCAACAATCTCAGAAACAGCGGACGCGATCAATCAAAGTGCAAAACAGGCGACCGTCTTCATAGCACGCATCTGCTTACGTTCCTGTTGCTCGGACAGGAACATGCCCTGTCCGTCTCCGGCGCTTCGGTGTCCGTCCTCTGTCGCGGAGTCGCGGAAATAGTCGAGGATGAAAACGCGCAGCGACGAGGCCAGCGAGCCCAGCGGCGTCTTGCCTGAGCCTCACTTCGGAGCAGTACGTCCGGTTCAAGGTTCTGCTAGCCTTTACAGAATAGCAAGGCAGAACCAGCGAGGTGGAAATGGAAGACAGAGTAAAGCAAACTGAAGCTTTCGCACAGATGCTCGGAACGATGAATGTTCCAGCAGCAGAGCGCCCTCAGGTGATGCGGGGGGTTAACCTGTTCTTTGATCGTGGATGGCCGAGCAATCACTTCACAGTGGGTATGGCCGCCCGGGCTGGCGCAGGCCTCGTTCCTCCTGTATACGAGGGACTTGACAGCGTCGCCAGGCCCGTGCGTCGGCGAATCCTAAAGCGCATGGCGGGCACAGGCCGGCTTCCAAAGGCTGGCCGGTGGGTCTCCGGGCAGCCCCTTTTTTACCGACTCAACCCGTATTTGACCGCCATGTGGTACGCGTAAAACAGGAAACGCATAGTTGAATCGATAATGCAGAACCTCAAAAACCGCGGGTCTTTTTCATACGAAGCGATCAGGTCCGCTTCATCATAGGTTTTGATCGCGCTAAGGTGCTTGATGAGTTGGGACTTGTCGTTCCGCTGCTTCACCAGCTCGATCAGGCTCACATCTGCGCGATCCTTGGGTTCGAGTGCCCGGCGAGGTTGAACGTAACATATTCGGCGATCACGCCACGGTAGGCGTATTCAATCCGGTCTCGAACCAGTTCAAGCATACCCCTGGACAAGCTGACGGATGCTCTCAATATCGGCAGCTGGAGCATGGCGAACGCCGCCCGACGGGCCGTTTCGCAGTTTGTAAGTCTTTATACTCAGCTAGCGAGCCTGTCCATGCTGTGCCATCCACCATTCGTAGTCAGAATCATCGTCCGGCGGGCGAAGCCGCGCCCTTTTTTCAATGGAATTGATGACTCCAACTATCGCTTCATCAGACTTCGCGTGCGCCCATTCGCGAACAATGGCTGCAGTGCTGAGCGTTCGCACCCCGATCTCTTTTGCCAAATGTTTTGCCTTTCGATCATCCGTCACGAGCACATATGCCCTCGCTTCCGCCACTGCGAGGCACATTGCTTCGCCGTCATCAATTGCGGCAGCATAGGTGACGAAGCGCTCTTCCTCGTCTGGAGCCAATTCGCATTCGAACATAATGCCAGCCTCAATCCATCGTACCGGCTCCACAGAATCAAGTTGTGAGCCGTCTGCGGATCTTATGAATAGGCACTCGGTCTTCACGACGCGGCACAGAAAACACCTATCAGCAATTGCCTGCAGCATCTCGGCGAACACTTCTGCTGCGGCAAGATTTATAAGCGTGCTGGCATCGATAACAGCCGATGATTGGGTGAGCACTTGGAACTAGCTCCCGGTCAACCGGCGACCGAGGTCGGAGGTGTAATGAGTGAATTCCTCTTCTTCTGCATGAATTCGCTCGGAATGCTTTTCCACCTGCTCTCGTGCCGTTAGCCGGTCGACTCGAAGATAACGCGCAAGCTCGCCCTCGCTAATCAGACCCTTCTTGAATGCGTACACCGCCATCGTCACGTATTGGCGTGGCATGGTTTCAGTCACCGCCGACGCGGCATCGATGCCCAAGATTTCCTGGGCTTTGCGTACTTTGAATCCTTCTGCTTTTAGTTTGTCCCAAGTTCCGTACGGTAGGCGCTTAAGGTTCTCTAGCCTCAGAATGAGAGCCTGCACCGAGACCTGGTAAATGTTCGCCAGATCGCAGATGTGAGCCAGAGTAATACCGGAAGGAAGTGACCGATGCAGTTCCGTTATTCTTCGGTTGAGACCGCTGGCTGGCATCAGAAAACACTCGGCAAAGCTATCGGTAAGCCGTTCCTTCGCATTGCGCCGCTTCTTAGTGAACAGAACAGTAACCTCGGACTGATATCGCGTCATCAGGAAATGGCCAAACTCGTGAGCGAGGGACCAGTTCCGACGGTCACGGGGGTGGTTTAGG
>Ga0181539_1003349_pt1 | contig 14841 bp, 12 predicted proteins | sample PEATcosm2014_Bin_46_FD_119767 | JGI IMG/M metagenome (GOLD analysis project Ga0181539, IMG submission 119767) | Peatland microbial communities from MTU Mesocosm Facility, Houghton, MI, USA - PEATcosm2014_Bin23_60_metaG | ecosystem: Environmental > Terrestrial > Soil > Wetlands > Peat | place... | reverse complement strand
GTCGACCGCCAGAACGATGGCGCCATCCGGCGGAGCCATGTAGAGACCGACGATCTCGGCGGCCTTGGCCACGAAGTCGGGATCATTGCTCTCGCACCAGGATTTGCGGCCGGAAAGATCGATCTTTTGCGCACGCAAAAAGCGCCAGACATGTTGGACATGGATGTCGCCGAGAGCCTTTGTCAGCAGCGGCCCAGTCCAGTTGGCGTAGCCAGCAGGCGGCTTCTGGTCGAGCAGAGCCAAAATACGCGCATTGTGCTCCGGCCCATATTTAGGCTCCGCGCCGCGCTCACCCGTGTCGTCGAGCCCAGCCATGCGTTTGGCGGCGTAACGAACCCGCCATTTGGACGCCGTGCCAATCGTGCAACCCACCGTTCGCGCGATTTGCCGCGTTGGCGCGCCGTCACTCGCCAGCAACACGATCCCCGCCCGAAGACGCATGCGGTGCTCGCCCTTCAAGGAACGTGCCAAACCTTCAAGTTCGGCCCGCTCCTCCTCCGTCAATGTGATCGCCGTCGCGTCCGGAATGCTGTGCATTCAACCTTGAATCACGACTCACCGTTCAGCGATAGTGGGTACTAGCTTGGTTTAACTCCCGATCCCGCGTTTCAGGCAAGCCCCAAGCCCAGCGTTCAACTTCCTATTGGGTTCTGTTCGAGCTTTACCGCTACCGCGGACAAAGCGTTGCTCGATGAAGCCAAAAGTCAACGCGCGCGCATGGACTCGCCTGGATACGCCTTCTCCATAATCAATAAAATCTGTTTTGGGACAGAGCTTGGGAATTTCGAACTCTGGGGACATACTGGGCGCCAAAACCGATATGCAATGGGGCCCGTCGAGTCCAATCGAGCAATCCTTTGAACTCGAAGGGACGAGAGTCGTCACGCACATGGAATTAAGCTCTCCTCCGATGAGCCCCCGCCATCTAGAAAGCGCTTCAGAGTTGACGGCGCAGGTGAACGCCAACGGCTCGATCCGGCGCATGAGTCACCGCGGGGTTCTGCTGAATCTGTTCCTCGGCAACGAAGTCGAGGGTGGGCCCGCCTACATATCAAGAGAAACGAATGGAGGATGAAATGGAAGCTCAAAAAGAAGTTAAGTTTACATGGTCAGGCATGTTGTCTGGTTCTGGTCCGCAGACGCAAGATTCGATCAATGGAAGTGTTTCCATAGATCACTGGCCTGCGAGTTTCCAAACCATGGCGCTCAAGGTGAATAATTTCGAGCCGGAAAAGCTTGGAATTGAAATCGCTTGCCTATACATGACCCCGGCTCAACAGTTGCTGGAGGGGCCGTATGTCGCGAACGGCGGTGTATCGCCTCCAGTCGCGGCGCCAAGGGATTCCGCGTATATCCAGGCTTTCAAAATTGAATTGACTGGAACCGAAAAAGAGAAATTCACGGTGAGCTATTCTGTCCACGTTGAAAAAATCAACGTGGACACAAGTGCGCAACAGCCCCTGGGTGACTTCCCTGGTTCAGACGGGAGTTGGGCTGGATTCAGGACTCCGCTCCCCGAGTGCGATGTCTGGATAACCAAATTCACAATAAATATCGGGGCCAAGTCTCGTTGACGGTGAGGATGACGAGCATGTCGGCTAATTCAGGATTCTAGGGTTGGTTGCCGCCTTCGGGCGGCAAGCGCGGAAACGACTCTGCCTGTCGACCTAGGCGGCCCGCTCGTCGCCATCCACGAAAGCGAGCTAGAGACGGCCCTTGTTCCTTGCTCGCGTCTCTCGCCTTTCATGGACAAACGTACGGGGCTGAGGAGGGACGGCTTATCGGGCTATAGCTTGCAAAAATCCGCGCCTAGTTGGCGCATGAAAGTCGAAGAGGAGGCTGAAATGGTGGCCAATGCCCAACAGATCGTCTGGTTCGACGAGATTAGGCGTCATGACGTTCCGCGCGTCGGCGGCAAGAATGCGTCGCTCGGCGAAATGGTCGGAAACCTCGCTGCGGAGGGCGTCAAGGTGCCGGCCGGGTTTGCGACGACGGCCGATGCCTATTGGCGTTTCATCGACCGTAATGGGTTGAGGGTGGTTATCAGCTCGACTCTCGCCGATCTCGAAGCCAGGCGCATCACGCTCTCCGAAGCTGGTTCAACGCTTCGCAGCGCCTTTCTGCATGGCGATTGGTCGCCAGAAATGGCTACCGCGATCACGGCCGCTTACCGCGATCTCTGCAAACGCACAGGCAAGGCGGAAACGGACGTCGCGGTGCGCTCGAGCGCGACGGCCGAAGACCTTCCCGACGCGAGCTTCGCCGGACAACAGGAAACCTATCTCAATATTCGAGGAGAACGTGCGCTGCTCGACGCCTGCCGGCGCTGTTACGCTTCGCTGTTCACCGACCGGGCGATCAGCTACCGGAAAGCCAAGGGGTTCGATCATATGAAGGTCGCGCTCTCGGTCGGGGTTCAGAACATGGTTCGCTCCGACATTGGCGGCGCCGGCGTGATGTTTTCGATCGACACCGAAACCGGCTTCGACAAGGTGGTACTGATCAATGCGGCGTGGGGGCTCGGCGAAAATGTCGTTCAGGGCGCTGTTGATCCGGATGAATATCTGGCGTTTAAGCCGTTCCTTTCCGACCCCACGCTTTCGCCGATCATCGAGAAGAAACGCGGCGACAAGGCGATGAAGATGATTTACGGAAGCGCCAGCGACGATCCCACCCGGAACGTTCCGACCTCGAAAGCGGAGCGCGCAGCCTTCGTATTGAGCGATCAGGACATCCTGTCCCTGTCGCGTTGGGCCTGTCTCATCGAGAGCCATTACGGCCAGCCCATGGACATGGAGTGGGCCAAGGACGGGGAGACTGGCGAACTCTTCATCGTTCAGGCGCGCCCGGAGACGGTGCAATCGCGACGTGAGGCGAGCGCCTTCAAGAGCTATCGTATCAAGAGCAAGGGCCGCAAAATCGTTTCCGGCCTCGCCATCGGCGACGCCGTGGTGGCGGGCAAGGTCTGCGTGATCGACAACGCCCGGGACATTAGTCGTTTTAAAGACGGCGCCATATTGGTTACGCAAACGACCGACCCAGATTGGGTGCCGATCATGAAACGGGCCGCCGCCATCGTTACGGACCACGGCGGACGCACGTCACACGCGGCCATAGTCAGCCGCGAACTTGGTCTGCCCGCCATCGTCGGCGCCGGCGATGCGACCCAAGTTCTGCATGATGAGCAAATGGTGACGGTGTCCTGTGCGGAGGGCGACTTGGGGTTTGTTTACGAGGGCGTCGCTGATTATGAGACCGAAGACCTCGATCTGACCGCCATTCCAGCGACACGCACCAAAGTCATGCTCAACCTCGCCGATCCGGCGGCGGCATTTCGGTGGTGGCGCTTGCCCGCGGACGGAGTCGGGCTAGCCCGCATGGAGTTCGTCGTCAGCAACCACATCAAGATCCATCCGATGGCGCTTGTCCACTATGAGACGCTGAAAGATGAAGAGGCCAAGCGAACCATCGCGCAACTGACGGTCGGATACGACGACAAGACCGAATATTTCGTGGACCGGCTCGCCCAGGCGCTCGCCCGTATCGCCGCTGCACATCATCCGGCTCCCGTGATCGTGCGCATGAGCGACTTCAAGACCAATGAATACGCCAATCTGATCGGCGGCGCGGAATTCGAGCCCAAGGAAGAGAATCCGATGATCGGCTTTCGCGGCGCCTCTCGCTATTACTCGCCGCGCTACCGTGAAGGGTTCGCGCTCGAATGCCGCGCCATCCTCCGCATGCGAGAAACCATCGGCTTCAACAATGTCATCGTTATGATTCCGTTCTGCCGTTCGACCAAGGAGGCCGATCGCGTGCTCGACGTGATGGCGATCAATGGCCTCAAGCGCGGCGAGAATGGTCTTCGAGTCTATGTCATGTGTGAGATTCCCTCGAACGTGATTTTGGCGAAAGCCTTCGCAGAGCGCTTCGATGGATTCTCGATCGGCAGCAACGACCTGACGCAACTCACCCTCGGCGTCGACCGCGATTCGGCAGAACTAGCGGAACTGTTCGATGAACAAGACCCAGCGGTGAAATGGATGATCCAGACAGTCATCGCCGAAGCGCACAAGTCCGGCGCAAAGGTCGGGCTATGCGGGCAGGCGCCCAGCGACCACCCGGAGTTCGCCGAGTTCCTTGTCGCATGTGGAATCGATTCCCTTTCGGTGACGCCCGACAGCTTCATCGCGGTGAAGCGCCATGTAGCGGCGGCAGAGAAGAGGATATGAAGAAACGCCATCGGCCGAGCCGAAGGCCGATCAGGCTGGGGACGACCGCTCGTTCAATCAGGGCGATTCAGTGAAAACCTGAGAACAGGCGGGTGGGGAGGGTTCGGTCGTCTTGAGAATGCTCGATGGCCCTGGTTGGCGAGTGTGCGATCGACCTCAGGATTTTCAGCGCGAAGCAGGCGAGCGAGAAGACGCTGCGGGGCGCGTTGTCGAGCCGATTTGGGTAGCCGTCTTCGCCGAGCGTGACGTCCTTGTCCCGGTGCATGATCTCGAGGCCCCACTGGGCGCGGTTAATTTGCAGGAGCGTTTTTGGCGACGCCTCGCAGGCTGTCAGGCTGGTGATGATGAGATAGACGATTTCCTCCCGTGGCGCCTGCCATTTCCAGTTGATCTTGCGTTGGCGCGAACGCGTCACGCGGCAGATCTTGCTCACGGTCGACCAGTCGCCATCAATACCGGCGGTCATTGCGGGTAGCACGTCGATCACGCGCCGTTCGATCCGGCCATGGGCTTTCTCGACGCCGCTATCGACGTTCGCGAGGGGGAAACGGGCTCCTTAAAGGCCGTTTCGACATTCTCGCGTAATGTCCGCTGATTGTCCTTGATGGGGAGCAAGCAGCCGCCTGCCATGCTCGACGATTTTCGTCGACAAAGAAACTTTTCAGTCGCCAATCTGAGTATTTTCCGAGTCTACCGCTCTGCACCGACGAACGCGCATGATGGAGCAGGCGCAATGGTCCGCAGCGCCGCGTTCAAATGCGATCTAGATCTAAAGCGTTCTTTGGAAATAACAGCAAGGAGCTTGGGTGATGACATCTCTCGATAGCAGTGGATGCCGCAGCTGCGGATTGCGTCCTAACAGTCACGCGATTGGCGGCAGGTGCGGTCATGACGGCGATTATCTGGAGCATTGAGATCACGGGCAGGCGCGGAGACCTGCGGACCAAGTTCATTGTGGTGTGGCGCCTTTGTCTCATCGGCATAGGGTCCGGCGCCGCGATGATCCCCCATGCCATGATTAAGGTAGCCAATCCGCATAAGGTCAAAGGCAGCGCGCCTGGTGCGATCAACTTCCTGGTGTTCAGCTTCAGTGCCTTGCTCGCCCCGGTCTTCGCCGTCGCCCTGATGCGGTTTTTCGGCGGCAAAACACTAAATCTCCTAACCTTCCACGAGGCCGACTTCACTTGGGTCGGCGCCATCGTTCGGTCTCTCATTCTGAACGTCTTTCCGCGAGAGACAGCGGCCGGCGCTCGGCATAGGCTTGGCTCGCTGGCCATCCGCGCGTTTTAGCCGAGGATCGAGATCGCACATGACAACGCTCCATTCGGATTTCACCCCGGTCATCGACCTGCTACGCGAAAAGGGTGCTGGACCCGTCCGCACGCATCGCCCCCTTTATGTCGACCTCCTCCCGCCTTGCAATAACGCCTGCCCGGCCGGCGAAAACGTGCAAGCCTGGCTCGACCTGGCGCAGGCTGGCAAACACCGCGAGGCCTGGGAGACGATCCTGCGCGACAACCCTTTTCCGGCCGTGCATGGGCGCGTCTGCTATCATCCCTGCGAGACCAGATGCAACCGGGCGGAGCTCGATAGCGCGGTCAGCATTCATGCCGTGGAGCGGTTCCTCGGCGACCTCGCGGGGGAGAAGGGCTGGACCTTGCCCATCACGGCGGCGCAAGCCGGGAAGCGCATTCTGGTGATCGGGGCCGGACCAAGCGGGCTGTCGGCGGCCTACCATCTGGCCCGCCGAGGTCATCGTGTTGAAATTCGCGAAGCGGGGCCGTTGCCTGGCGGCATGTTACATTTCGGCATCCCCGCCTATCGGCTCCCGCGCGACGATCTCATGACGGAAATCCGCCGCATCGAATCCATGGGTGTGAAGATCAGCCTCAATCACAAAGTCGAAGACGTCCTCGCCGAGCTGTCGGAAGATAAATTCGACGCTGTGTTCATCGCTATCGGCGCTCCAATTGGAAAGCGCATCGACATCCCGGTCCGCGATGCGGCGCATGTTTACACCGCCGTCCGGCTATTTCACGATGCGGAATTCGGGGACGCCCCCAAACTCGGCCGCCGCGTCGTCGTTTACGGCGCCGGAAACACGGCTATGGATGCGGCGCGGACGGCAAAACGCCTCGGGGCGGAAGAAGCCTTGATCATTTTCTTCATGGACCGCCCGCATATGGAGGCGCGCGCGTTCGAGGCAAATGAGGCGCTGTCCGAGGGCATCAAGATCAAGTGGTTGAGCAGCATCAGAGAAATCGGCGAGAGCAATCTGACCGTCGAGCATATGGAAATGGACGCTAACGGAAATCCGAAGCCAACCGGCCAGTTCGAGACGCTGCCCGCCAACTCCGTCGTATTGGCGCTCGGTCAGCAGGCCGATAGCGGCTTTCTGCGGAACCTTGCGGGCGTCGCTTTCGCAGCGGACGGTTCGGTGATCGTGGATGGGGCCATGATGACGGGACGCCCGGGGGTCTTCGCCGGAGGCGATGTGACGCTCGGCGATCGAACCGTTACCGCAGCTGTCGGCCACGGCAAAAAAGCCGCACGCCACATCGACGCATGGCTGCGCGGACAGACGCTGCAAACAGCAGTCAAGCATCCTGTGGTTGAGTTCGATCTGCTCAATCTCCCCATTTACGCCGACGCGCCACGCTCGGTGCAGCGTGAGTCGCTCGCGGAGCAGCGAGTGGGCCATGGTTTCGAAGAAACTACGGCCGGATTGAGCGAGGTTGAAGCCCACTATGAGGCGCGACGCTGTCTCTCGTGCGGCAACTGCTTTGAGTGTGACCAGTGTTATGCCGCCTGCCCGGAGCAGGCGATCATCAAGTTGGGACCGGGCTTGCGTTACCGTTATGACTTCGATCGCTGCACCGGCTGCGCCGTCTGCTACGAGCAGTGTCCCTGCCATGCGATCGAGATGATACCCGAACCCGGCCGCGCTGCGTCGGAGCAAGCGGTATGAACAATACCGTGACTCCGAAGACCGCGACCATGGATGGCAACACCGCCGTCGCCCACGTCGCCTATCGCGTGAATGAGGTCTGCGCGATCTACCCGATCACGCCATCCTCAACGATGGCGGAGCTCGCGGATGAATGGGCCTCGACGGGGCTCTGTAACATTTGGGGAAACATCCCCGTCGTGCAGGAGATGCAGAGCGAGGGTGGGGCCGCCGGCGCTGTGCATGGCGCTTTGCAATCGGGGGCGCTCACCACGACCTTCACTTCTTCGCAGGGCCTGCTGCTCATGATCCCGAACATGTACAAGATCGCGGGAGAGCTGACGGCGACGGTCTTCAACGTAGCGGCGCGCTCGATCGCCACTCAGGCGCTATCCATTTTCGGCGACCATTCGGACGTTATGGGGATCCGCTCCACAGGCTTTGCCCTCATCGCTTCCGGCTCGGTGCAGGAGGCGCACGATCTGGCCCTGATCGCTCAGGCGGCGACACTCGAGAGCCGCGTTCCCTTCCTGCATTTTTTCGATGGTTTCCGCACCTCGCACGAACTCAATAAGCTAACGCTGTTGTCGGATGACGAAATCCGCCTGATGATCCGCGACGACCTCGTTCGGGCGCACCGAAGCCGGGCGCTGACGCCGGAGCGGCCCGTCATGAGAGGCGCGGCGCAAAATCCGGACACGTTTTTCCAGGCGCGCGAGACCGCCAACCCGTTTTACGCTCGTACGCCCGGGATCGTCGAAAAGGCGATGGCGACCTTCGCCAACATCACCGGGCGCACTTACCGCCTGTTCGATTATGAAGGCCCAGACGACGCTGAACACGTGATCGTGCTGATCGGTTCGGCGGCGGAGACGGCGCGCGCCGCCGCCGCGGTCCTGCGTCGGTCCCAGCGGAGACAGCGAAAACTGGGTGTTCTGCAGGTGCGTCTCTATCGGCCGTTCTCCACCGATCACTTCCTGGCGGCCCTGCCCGACACAACGCGGGCGGTCGCCGTTCTGGAGCGCACAAAGGAGCCAGGCGCAACAGGGGAACCGCTCTATCTCGATGTAATCGCCACTCTGGCCCAAGTGGTCGCCGCTGGCCAGCGGGCGGTCATGCCGCGCGTGATCGGCGGCCGCTATGGACTGTCCTCGAAAGAATTTACGCCCGCGATGGTGAAGGCAGTCTTTGACGAATTAGGAGAGCCCGCGCCGCGCAACAGCTTCACCGTTGGCATCACGGACGATGTGTCCGGCACAAGCCTCGACGTCAATCCGGACTTTGTGATCGAGCCTGACGAGGTGGTGCGCGCTGTTTTCTATGGTCTCGGATCGGATGGAACGGTCGGCGCCAACAAGAGCAGCGTAAAGATCCTGGCGGAGGATCCGGACCGTTATGCCCAAGGATATTTCGTCTATGATTCGCACAAGTCCGGGGCTCAGACGGTGTCGCACCTTCGCTTCGGGCCTCACCCGATCCGTGCGCCCTATCTCATTGCCGCCGCGAGCTTCGTAGCCTGTCACCAGTTTGCCTTCCTTGACAAGGTCGACGTCCTGGGACTTGCAGCGCCCGGAGCCACCTTCCTCCTCAACTGCCCTTATCAAGCGGATGAGGCATGGGATCGCCTGCCGCGCTCGGTCCAGCAGGAGATCATCGACAAACGCCTGCGACTGTTTGTCATTGACGCGTCGCAGGTTGCGCGCGACACGGGGCTTGGCGGCCGGATCAACACGGTGTTGCAGACCTGCTTCTTCGCAATCTCGGGTGTGCTGCCGCGCGAAGAAGCAGTGCACCGCATCAAGGATATGATCGAGAAAACCTACGGCCGCAAAGGCGGCGATATCGTTGTCAAAAACTTCAAAGCCGTCGACCATACTCTTGCCCATCTGGGCGAGGTCCCCGTACCAAAAACGGCGACCAGCACGTTCGAGAGGCCGCCGATCGTGTCGCTGTCAGCGCCGGCTTTCGTCCAAAAGTTCACTGCCGCGATCATGGCCGGACGAGGCGATGCCTTGCCAGTCAGCGCCATGCCCGTTGATGGCACATTCCCCTTAGGCACCGCAGCCTGGGAAAAGCGCAACATCGCGGATGAAGTTCCAGTCTGGGAATCAGATCTCTGCATTCAGTGCGGCCAATGCGCGCTCGCCTGTCCGCACTCGGTCATCCGCGCGCGATTCTATGATGGCGCAAGGCTCGCCGATCCGAAGCAGCCCGCGCCCGCGACCTTCAAATCGGCGCCGGTCAATGCGCGTGGCTATCCAGACAGCCGCTTCTCCCTGCAATTCTACGTCGAGGATTGCACCGGGTGCGGGATCTGTGTCGAGATTTGCCCCGCCCACAGCCCTTGCAAGCCCGGGACCAAAGCCATCAACATGGCCGCCAAGGCGCCGGTGCTCGCCGCTGAACGCAATAATATCGCCTTCTTCGAATCTCTGCCGGAAAACAATCGCGCACTGGTGGATTTCGCCAATGTGCGCGGCATCCAGTTTCTCGAGCCCTTATTCGAGTTTTCTGGCGCTTGCGCCGGCTGCGGCGAGACGCCCTATCTGCGCCTATTGTCTCAGCTGTTCGGCGATCGGCTGCAGATCGCCAACGCGACCGGCTGTTCCTCGATCTATGGCGGCAATCTGCCGGTCACGCCCTGGACCGCGAACCGCGATGGACGCGGCCCTGCCTGGTCGAACTCGCTGTTTGAGGATAATGCCGAGTTCGGCCTTGGCTTCCGGCTCGCAGCGGACATGCATGGCGCGGCGGCGGCCAGCCTGCTGCGCGAGCTGGCGCCGAAACTTGGCGCGGCGCTCGCCGAGGCGATCCTAGCAGCGCCGCAGATCCGTGAGTCCGAAATCCTCGCGCAGCGCAGTCGCGTCGCCGAACTGAAGCGGCGTTTGACCGACATGGGGGACGCGCCCCACGCGCTCGATCTGCTATCAGTGCTGGATCACCTCGTTCGCCGCAGCATCTGGCTCATCGGCGGCGACGGTTGGGCCTACGACATCGGTTTTGGCGGTCTCGACCATGTGCTCGCCAGCGGGCGCGACGTCAATGTGCTTGTGCTCGACACCGAGGTCTATTCCAATACCGGCGGTCAGGCGTCCAAAGCCACCCCGCTCGCCGCAGTCGCTAAGTTCGCCGCCGCAGGCAAGCGCGTGGCGCGAAAGGACCTCGCCCTGCAGGCGATTGCCTACGGGAACGTTTATGTCGCCCAGGTTGCGATGGGCGCCAATCCGCAGCAAACGCTTCTGGCGTTTCGTGAGGCCGAGGCCTGGCCGGGGCCATCGCTGATCCTCGCTTACAGCCACTGCATCGCGCATGGTTTTGATCTACGCCACGGGATGCGCCAGCAGGATCTGGCGACCGCCTCCGGCTACTGGCCCCTGTTCCGATTCAATCCCGCGATGAGGAACGCTGGCGAAGCGCCATTCCGGTTAGACTCGCCACGCCCTACGATCCCACTGAAAGAGTATGCTTACAACGAGCTGCGGTATCGCAGCCTGGCCAGCATCCGCCCGCAAGAGGCTGCGGGGTTGCTTGCCCTCGCCCAGACTGCGGCAAACGAAAAATACGCACAATACGAGGCGCTCGCCAGCCGCGACGGCAGCCGGTTCCACCCCGACGCCGGCGCAATCGGCGGTCGGAAAAGTTAGGATACGCGCATGGATCTTTGCACACGCTATCTGGGCCTTTCGCTGCGCAACCCGATCATCGCATCGGCTTCGCCGCTGTCGGGAGATGTCGGCGTCATTCGACAAATGGAAGATTCAGGCGCTGGCGCTGTGGTCTTGCCATCCCTGTTCGAGGAGCAGATCCAGCAGGAGGAGCGATTGGCCTATGAACTTACAAGCATCAGCGCCGACAGCTCTCCGGAGGCAAGTTCCTATTTTCCGGCGGCCGTCGCGCACAACCCTGGGCCGCATGGCTACCTCGATCTCATCGCTCGGGCTCGCGCGGCGGTCGACATGCCGGTCATCGCAAGCCTGAATGGAACGACCGTTGCAGGCTGGGTCGATTACGCAAGGCTCATCGAACAGGCCGGAGCAACCGCGCTGGAGCTCAATATTTACCGCATCGCACCCGGGCCTTCTGTGACAGGCGCCGAGGCGGAAGCGAACTGCGTTGCGCTTCTCAAAGCCGTTCGCGGCCAAGTAAAATTTCCTATCGCAGTCAAATTGCATCCTCACTTCTCGGCGTTCGGGGATTTCGCCCAACGCCTCGATCACGCAGGCGCCGACGGGCTCGTTTTGTTCAATCGCCTCTATCAACCCGATATCGATCTCGTTCGGCTAAGTTGGAGCAACGATGTCTCGCTCAGCAACCCCGGCGAAATCCGACTCGGTCTCCTCTGGCTGTCTCTGCTTGCAGGCCGTCTGCCCCGCGTTTCGCTCGCCGCGGGCACGGGCGTCGAGACCTCAAGCGAGGTGATCAAATACCTGCTCGCGGGAGCCGATGCGGTGATGACCGCCTCGGCTTTGCTCCGGCATGGGCCGAAGCATCTGCGATCACTGGTCTCTGGTCTTGAGACATGGTTGAGCGCGCGGGGCTTCGCTTCAGTGAGCGCCATCAAAGGTTTGATGCGACTTACACACCCTGAAGCGGAGACTGAGGCGCATGAGCGCAGCAACTACATCGAGAGCTTGTTGACCTATCAGAGTCCTTACGTCCGCCAGTGACGTCAGTAATGGAGCACTGGCCGACGACCCGCGCAGAGGCTGGGTTCCGCGGAACGTCACCAGAGAGTCGATCATGATCCATCCTATATTACAAGGATCAAAGGCGAGAAGCGCCAGAGAGGGCAGGCCCTTCCCGTGGATGCCGGCATCTCAGCGATTAGGGATAGGTAGTTTCCGAGTCTGCCTCGCAGGGCTGCCGCAGGGTAGAGATACCTTGGTCGCAGAGATGCACCCTGCAAAACCTTCGCACTTTATGAACTTGGAGAAGGACAAATGGCGACAAAAGCAGATTTCAGCTCTGACGAATGGAAAAAACTGTTGGAGAGCCCTCTGCTCGCGGGTTTGGCGATCGGCGGTGTCGTTCCGGGTGGATTCTTATCGACGTTGAACCAAGGGATCGCCAATGCACCTGCGCTGGCCGAAGCCAAGATGAACCCGAGCGCTGACAAATTGATCAGTAAGCGTCCACCGGGCGCCATTCTGGCGGCGCGGGGCGCGCGTCTGGTAATGGTTGGACATGGATAGCAACATCTATGTCTAGGCCTATGCGCAGAACTAACACGAACCAGTTTATAGAGGTCATAGCCGAACGTCTCGATGGCGCGCCGGTTGGAGAACGTCGGCGCTGGTCCGACGACTTCAAGGACCGAGCGATCGCGGCGTCTCTGGAGCCAGGCACGAATATTTCGGCGCTGGCGCGTTCGCTGGATATCACGCCGGCGCAGCTTTTCGCGTGGCGTCGCGCTGCTGCTCCGCGGGCGGAGAGGACCGAGCGCCGGGCGCAGACGGACCCGCGTGCGGCAAAGACGCGGCGAGTTGAGATCGAGATTGGTGGGGCGTTGGTGCGGGTGAGCGCGGACATTTCGGAAGGCGACCTTCGCCGCCTGCTGCGCGCGGTGCGCGAGGCATGATCCCGCAAGGCGCACGGGTGCTGTTGCGAGCGGCTGCGGTTGATTTTCGCAAAGGCCCAGAAGGACTCGTTTCTCTGGTTCGGGACGCCGGGGCCGATCCGTTTGACGGCTCTCTGTACGTTTTCCGGGCGAAACGAGCCGATAGAATAAAGATTGTTTGGTGGGACGGCTCGGGTCTTTGTCTGTTCGCGAAGCGCCTTGAGCGCTCGCACTTCTGCTGGCCGATGGCGGGGAGCCACGAAATCCGTCTGAGTTACGCGCAAGTCATGGCGCTGGTGGAAGGACTGGATTGGAAGCGGGTTCGCGCGGTGGAGGTGCGGGCGCCGCAGAGCGCCGGCTGATATGAAAAAGATGCGCTTGAATCTCCGGAACGCCTAGAAAACCTTGGACGTTCTGCGATACAAGCGGTATCATGCGAAGCATGATCGAGAGCTTCGGCGAACTTCCTGACGACGTTGATCAACTGAAGGCGCTGGCGCTTGATGCGTTGGCTCGCGCCGATCTTTCAGAGACGCAAGTTCGCGCCAACAAGACTGACGCGGACGCCCTTCGTTCGCAGACGTTGAGCCTGACGGCGAAGGTCGAGGATCTCACACAAACGAACGCGGCGGCGAAAGCCGAGATCGATCGGCTGACCTCGATCATCAAAACGCTGCGTCGCGACCGCTTCGGCAAACGTTCCGAAAAACTCGGCGCCGACGAAGCGGAACAGCAGAGCTTCGTGTTCGAGGAAATCGAAACCGGGCTTGCGGCGATCGACACGCGGCTGACTGCAAAGGCGATCCCCAAGCCGCGCAAGACGCCCGGCGACAAGCCGCGTTTTCCCTCGCATCTGGAGCGGGTCGAGGAAATCCTGGAGCCCGAGATTCCCAAGGAGTTCGAAGGCAAGGAGCGGGTCAAGATCGGCCAGGAGGAGAGCGTCAGGCTCGACGTCGTGCGGGCGCGCTTCCGGCTGATCGTGACGATCCGGCCAAAATACGCCTACAAGGAGCCCGCCGCGATCCTGCAAGCGCCAGCGCCCGAACATATCGTCGAAGCCGGCCTGCCGACGGAAGCGCTGCTTGCGCAAGTCGCGGTGTCCAAATACGCCGACGGCCTGCCGCTCTACCGCCAGGAGGCCATCTACGAGCGCGACGGCGTCGAACTCAGTCGTTCGCTGATGGCGCAGTGGATGGGCTCGGTCGGCTTCCACTTCGAGCCGCTGGCGGCCCACGTGCTCGCGCGCATCCGCGAGGCCGAGCGAATTTTCGCCGACGAAACGACGCTGCCGACGTTGAACCCCGGCGCCGGAAAGACCAAGACGTCGTGGTTGTGGGCCTATGCGCGGGATGATCGGCCATTCGGCGGCGCGGGACCGCCGATGGTCGCCTACCGTTACGAAGACAGTCGATCCGGCGACTGCGCGGCGCGCCACCTGGGAGATTATCGCGGCATCCTGCAATGCGACGGCTACGCCGGATATCGCAAGCTCGCGGGCGCTCCGCATTCCAACGGCCTGCGACTGGCGGGTTGTTGGGCCCACCTGCGGCGCCGGTTCTTCGACCTCCACGCCAACGGCGAATCCATTGTCGCGACGGCGACTGTCGAGCAGATGAAGCAATTGTGGGCCGTCGAGGACGAGGTGCGCGGTCAGCCGCCGCAGGTGCGCCTCGCAGCGCGAAAAGCGACGTCAGCCGACATCGTGCAGGCGTTGTTCGATCTCTGGGAGCGCGAACTGCCGCGCATCTCCGGCAAATCGAAATTGGCCGAGGCGATCCGCTATGCCCGATCTCATCGAACGGTCCTCGGACGCTTCCTCGACGATGGCCGCGTCGAAATCGACTCCAACATAGTCGAGCGGGCCATCAGGCCGCAGGCAATTACAAGAAAGAACTCACTTTTCGCCGGTTCCGCCGGCGGAGGGCGGACATGGGCGTCCATCGCCACCATGCTTCAGACTTGCAAAATGAACGGCGTCGACCCCAACGCCTGGGCCAAACAGACCCTCGAACGAATCGCTAACCGATGGCCCAACAAGGACATCGAGGCGCTCATGCCCTGGAATTTCAAGCCCGCTGAGTGAACGGCGCCGGATGGACGCTTAC
>Ga0181539_1003348_pt1 | contig 14842 bp, 11 predicted proteins | sample PEATcosm2014_Bin_46_FD_119767 | JGI IMG/M metagenome (GOLD analysis project Ga0181539, IMG submission 119767) | Peatland microbial communities from MTU Mesocosm Facility, Houghton, MI, USA - PEATcosm2014_Bin23_60_metaG | ecosystem: Environmental > Terrestrial > Soil > Wetlands > Peat | place... | reverse complement strand
TCGGCGCGCACCCGAACCTGATGTGCGAGTTGGCGAAGATTGGCTTCCGGCAGGCATCGTTTCCCTACGCCAAACAGGGACGCATTTCCGGCCGCTCGAAATGGACCTTCCGCCGAAAATTGAAGATGCTTGTCGACACGTTCGTCTCCTTCTCGTATGCCCCGCTCCGCGCCATGTCGTACGCGGGCATCGCCGCCAGCTTGCTCGGGTTCCTGTACGCCTTGTTTGTGGTCGCGATGCGGGTTGTCCGGGACTCTCCGGTCGAGGGGTGGGCCTCGTTGATGGTGGTGGTGCTGATCCTAGGCGGCGTGCAGATGTTGATGCTTGGCGTGCTGGGCGAATACGTGTGGCGGGCGCTCGACGAGGCCCGCCGACGGCCACGATATTTCATCGAAGACGCTGCGGGGCGTGAGATCCAGCCGCGTGCAGGGGCGCCGCCAGGAGAGGAGCCATGAAGACGATGGCGAGCCCAACCAAGGGAACGAGAATAGTGGTCACGGGCGGCGCCGGGTTCATCGGCTCCGAGCTGTTGCGGCAACTGGCCGCCACCGGTGCCGAGGTCGTCGCGGTGGACAATCTGGTGAACGGCAAACGCGAGAACATCGAGGGAGTGGACGCACGGCTGGCCGTCGAGGACATTCGGAACACGGGGGAGATGGAGCGGCTTCTCGGAGGAGTCGATGTCGTGTTCCACCTGGCTTGTCTGGGTGTGCGGCACTCGATCCACTCGCCGCGTGAGAATCACGACGTGAACGCGACGGCGACGCTTGACCTGCTCAGCCTGGCTCGTGCGGCGGGCGTGAAGCGGTTCGTCTACGTCTCCAGTTCGGAGGTCTACGGCACGGCGCGCTCGGTGCCCATGACTGAAGAGCACCCGACCTTTCCGAAGACCGTGTATGGCGCGGGCAAACTGGCCGGCGAATGCTACGCGCGCGCGTTCCACGATACCTACGGGTTCGCCACGGTTGTGATCCGCCCGTTCAACACCTACGGTCCCCGCTGCCATCACGAGGGCGACAGCGGCGAGGTGATTCCCAAGTTCCTGTTGCGGACCATGGCCGGGAGGCCGATGATCGTTTTCGGCGACGGAACCCAGACCCGCGACTTCACCTACGTGAGCGATACCGCAGCCGGCATCCTGGCGGTGGGCTGTGCGGATGAGGCGGTCGGCAAGACCATCAACCTCGGCAGCGGACTGGAGATCTCCATTAACGACCTCGCCCTGAAAGTCCAGCAGGTGCTGCAGTTGAGAAACGCGGCCATCGAACACATGGAGCCGAGACCCGGCGATGTCTTGCGCCTGTCCGCCGATATCGGCAAGGCCCGCCGGCTGATCCAATACCAGCCGGCGGTTTCGCTCCCCGAAGGACTGGCGCGGCTGCATCAGTGGTACGTGGCGCAAGACACGCCCCCGGAGAAACTGCTGGAGAAGGAGATCGTGCGCAACTGGCGCCGGGAGGAGTCCACCAGTCATGCCTGAAACTCGGATTCCAGTTGCCAAACCGTGGCTGGGCGAGGCGGAAGCACTCGCCGCAGGGCGTGCCATCCTATCCGGCTGGGTGACGCAGGGGCCCGAAGTGGCCGCCTTCGAACGCGAGTTCGCTGCCTCTGTGGGCGCTTCGCACGCCTGCGCGGTCTCCAGTTGCACGACGGCCCTGCACCTGGCCTTGCGGGCCGTGGGCGTGCAAAGCGGCGACGAAGTAGTGACGGTGAGCCACTCCTTCATCGCCACCGCCAGCAGCGTGCGGTACTGCGGCGCGAAGCCGGTGTTCGTCGATATCGACCCGGGCACGTTCAACATGGACCCCGGGCGGATCGAATCGGCGCTCTCGGATCGTACCCGCGCCATCCTGCCCGTGCACCAGATCGGCATGCCGTGCGATATGCCGGCCATAACAGCCGTGGCGCGGCGGCACGGACTGCCGGTGATCGAGGACGCCGCCTGTGCGATCGGCAGCGAAATCCGATGGAATGGCGCGTGGGAGAAGATCGGCAGGCCGCACGGCGACATCGCCTGCTTTTCCTTTCATCCGCGCAAGCTGATCACGACCGGGGATGGTGGCATGCTGACCACGTCGAACACCGGCTTCGACCGCCAGTTCCGGTTATGGCGGCAGCACGGCATGAGCCTGCCGGACACCGTGCGGCATTCCTCCACACAGGTGGTGTTCGAATCCTACGCGGAACTGGGCTACAACTATCGGATGACAGATATACAGGCCGCGGTCGGGCGCGAGCAACTCAAGCGACTGGAGGCCATCGTGGCGCGGCGGCGGTACCTGGCGCAGCGCTACACCGATGGTCTGGGCGGCATGGGCCTGGGCCTGCCACCGGAGCCCGACTGGGCGCGGACCAACTGGCAGAGCTACTGCGTGCGCTTGCCGGAGGGCTGCAGCCAGCGTACCGTCATGCAGGCGCTGCTCCACAAGGGGATCGCCACGCGGCGCGCCGTCATGTGCGCGCACCGGGAGCCGGCTTACCCAGCCGGAAGTTGGTCCGCCCCGGGAGGCCTTGCCGAAAGCGAGCGGGCTCAGGATAGCGCGCTCACTCTGCCGCTTTACCACCAGATGACCGAGGCCGATCAGGACCGGGTGATTGACGCAATGAGGGCGCTGGCGCCGAGCTAGGATTTACTGTAGACGGTCGCCAGGCGGGAGGGGGCCGGTTCCAGAAACAGCCGGAGCGCCTGCGGCGAGCCATGCGCCGTGGTGCAGCACTGTTGCTTCCGAGTGTGGTGGGTGCGACCGAAACGACCTACGGACTGGGGGCAGCGTTGATCGTCGTAGTTCCCATGGTTTGCCATCCCACGAGCACACCGGCGAGGTCACGAGCCGCCGCGTAAACGTTCATTGTGCCGGTGAACCCGGATTTGTATTGCACGCCGAACTGCACGGTCAGTGTGTTTCCCGCTCCGGTGACCGGGGAGTAGGCGGCTGTTAGCGTGCACTGCGAATTGGAGACTGTCGCGGCGGTGCCGGGAGTGAGCGGGCCGAGCCAGGCACTGCTGCCGTCGTTCAGGAGGTAAAGTTGGTTCGTGCCAACGAAGTATCCGGGGGAACATGAGTTTACCCCATTGAGGGTCGAATTAATCAGCAAGTACACCGTCTGGATATCGGAGTACCCATTTCCGTCCTGCACCGTAATGGCAAATGTTGAAGCGCCCCCCGATGCAGTTCCCTGAACCACCGATGCGAGCTGCGGGAGCAGACTCGCAATCGTCGTAGTTCCCATGGTTTGCCATCCCACAAGCGCACCGGCGAGGTTGCGAGCCGCCACGTAAACGTTCATTGTGCCGGTGAACCCGGATTTGTATTGCACGCTGAACTGCACAGTCAGGGTGTTTCCCGCTCCGGTGACCGAGGAGGAGGCGGCCAATAGCGCGCACTGCGAATTGGAGACTGTCGCGGCGGTGCCGGGCGTGAGCGGGCCGAGCCAGGCAGTGCTGCCGTCGTTCAGGAGGTAAAGTTGGTTCGTGCCAAGGAAGTATCCGGGGGAACATGAGTTTACCCCATTGAGGGCCGCATTGACCAGCAAGTACACCCCCTGGATATCGGAATACCCATTTCCGTCCTGTACCGTAACGGCATATGTCGAAGCGCCCCCCGCTGCAGTTCCCTGAACCAGCAATGCGATCTGCGGGAGCGCATTCACAATCGTCGTAGTTCCCATGGTTTGCCATCCCACAAGCGCACCGGCGAGGGTACGAGCCGCCGCGTAAACGTTCATTGTGCCGGTGAACCCGGATTTGTATTGCACGCCGAACTGCACGGTCAGGGTGTTTCCCGCTCCGGTGACCGGGGAGTAGGCGGCTGTTAGCGTGCACTGTGAATTGGAGACCGTCGCGGCGGTGCCGGGAGTGATCGGGCCAAGCCAGCCACTGCTGCCGTCGTTCAGGAGGTAAAGTTGGTTCGTGCCGACGAAGTATCCGGGGGAACATGAGTTTACCCCATTGAGGGTCGAATTAATCAGCAAGTACACCCCCTGGATATCGGAATACCCATTTCCGTCCTGCACCGTGACGGCAAATGTTGAAGCGCCCCCCGATGCAGTTCCCTGAACCACCGATGCGATCTGCGGAAGCACACTCACAATCGTAGTAGTTCCCATGGCTTGCCATCCCACGAGCGCACCGGCGAGGTTGCGAGCCGCCACGTAAACGTTCATTGTGCCGGTGAACCCGGATTTGTATTGCACGCCGAACTGCACAGTCAGGGTGTTTCCCGCTCCGGTGACCGAGGAGGAGGTGGCCAATAGCGCGCACTGCGAATTCGAAACTGTCGCGGCGGTGCCGGGCGTGAGCGGGCCGAGCCAGGCAGTGCTGCCGTCGTTCAGAAGGTAAAGTTGGTTCGTGCCAACGAAGTATCCGGGGGAACATGAGTTTACGCCATTGAGGGTCGCATTGACCAGCAAGTACACCCCCTGGATATCGGAGTACCCATTTCCGTCCTGCACCGTGACGGCAAATGTTGAAGCGCCCCCCGATGCAGTTCCCTGAACCATCGATGCGATCTGCGGGGGCATATTGACCGCCACTCGCGTAACGAAGGCATTGTACGGAGCTGGAGAGGAGCCAGTCGTAATTGGAAAATCAACCGAGCCGGTCAGACCCACCACTATCGCTTCGCCCGTGTCAGTGAGCGTCATCCCGAGGCAGCGGTCATCGCCTGAACCGCCGAGGTAGCGCGCCCACAGAAGCGCACTCCCGTCAGCGCTGATTTCGGCGAGAAACCCGTCAAAGTAGCCGGCAAAGGCCGACGAGTCGGTGACCGGAAAATCCACCGAAGCGGTATAACCCGCGATCCAGACGCGGCCGGAGGAATCGACCGAGATGGCTGTTCCCGAGTTGTTTGCGGAGCCCCCTAGCAGAGTGGCAAACACTATGGCATTGCCGGCGGAGTTTAGTTTGACGGCGAATGCGTCGTATAAGCCCACCCAAGAATTCCGCGAATAGGTGGTGGAAGTTGCGGGAAAATTCGGTGAATAGGTATCGCCTGCCAGATAGATATTCCCGGCGGCGTCCATGGCGATTCCATTGGCTTCGTCCGAGCCGGAGCCGCCCAGGTACGTGAGCGTGGTCCACGCCGTCCCCGTGGGGTTGAGACATGCTAACAGCGCGTCGCCACTGCCGCCGTAAGCCGGTTGTACGGCATTCCGCACAGGGAGATTGGAAGAATCGGTCCGGCCGGCGACGCACGCGCTTCCGGCCGCATTTACGGCCAGAGCGCTCACCGAGTCATTGCCCGATCCTCCGAGCAGCGTTGCGTAGGACAGGGACGTGCCGCCGGCGCCCAGTTTGACCAGAAAGGCGTCGGTGCCTCCCTGGTAAGAGGTTTGAGGCGCCCCCGCCGTTGTTGGGAAATTGACCGACGAGGTGTAGCCGGCGACATACACGCTGCCCGATGGGTCGATGGCCAGAGCGGTTGCCACATCCGTACCGCTGCCACCAAGGTAGGTGGCGTAGGTGAGCAGCCCGTTGGTATTCAGGCGGGCCACGAAAGCGTCTTCGGCGCCGGAAGAATGGGTGCTGAAGGCACCTGAAGTGACGGGGAATCCGGATCCCCCAGCCACGCCGGCAATCCAGACATTGCCTCCACTATCAAGGGCAATGGCTTTGCCGGCATTGTTGCCGCTGCTGGCGAGCATCACGGTGTACACGACTTGTGTGCCGTCCGGGGAGAGCTTGCTGACGAAGGCATCGTAAGTGGAACGCACCCCCAGCGGCGAAACGAAATCGAGTGAGTCGGTTTCTCCGGTGATGTAAACGTTCCCCGCGGTGTCCGTGGCTACCGCGTACGCGGCGTCGTAACCCGCGCCTCCGAGGTACCTGGAGTACCGCACCACGGGATCGATCGTCAGAGCCAGTTTGGGATCGTGCGGACCGACCGCGAATGTCACCACACCCGAGTCGATACGAAACGCTACGGGAACAGCTATGCGGCCGCCGTGGCTTTCCTGCCAGGCCTCGGGCCACCGGTACTGGAGGCCGGCGCCACCTTCCACCTCCAGATTGCCGTCCCGGTCCAACCGCACGCCGCTCGCTCCCGTAAATGCCATTCGGATGGCGGCTGGATTCGCCCCCGGACGAAGCTCAAATTGAAATTCGAGGGCGCCTTCCCGGAAATGCCATAGCCAATCGATACCCGGGTACACGCCCTGGTACCGGATGGTTGAGTAGTTGCGCAGGCGCAACCCCTGGCTGCCGAAAGCACCGCTGTAGAGCATCGTCGAAGCGACGGGATCTCCCTCACCGGCAATGGCCGGCCGCTCGGCGCCACCGAGCAATCGCATTTGCACGAGACCGGAATCCGGCGCGCCGGGCGGCGCCGCATGAAGAACGGTCCCCTCCCGATCGAACGCCGCCGCATACCCTGGCGCACGAACCAGGAACCGAACGTTTTCGGGGGCCTGCCCGGCGTTCTCTTCAAAATGGGGGCTGAACACGCCATGAATGGACACCGCGGCCAGACAAGCGCACGGCATGCACCCGATCACGATTGCTGCAATCCACTTCGGCATCAGTTGTCCTATCGGCACAATTCGGAAATAGCATTAGCGGGTCCGGCCACATTCAGCTCGTGAAAACCGTCTGAGGGGGCGCTAAGCTGAAAAGGATGTGCCATTGTCCAATCTGCGGATCCGCAGGGAATGCGGGGGGGGGGCAACTGACAGCCCGTCATCGACGATTTGCTGGAACTGCCGCCAGACCTGGAGGCAGGCCCCTAACAGGTTCTACAGATTCTGAGTGTGACGCTCTAAGAAGACGCTCATTGATCAGGGACTTCAGCCCGCCGTACTCCGTGTGCTTTCGGCAAGGCTGCGTAGTACGGAGCCAGGGTGTCCTGGTTCAGAAGCAGTAGCTCTGCGCTACCCAGTAGCGCCAGTCGCCAATGGCCCCGGCATCTGGAGCGGGTGCACTGACGGAATCATGGCGACGCCGGTAAGATGGTTGGGAATCGGGGCCGGGTGTACCATAAAGGGATCACCCGGGCCGGGCACACACGAAAGGACGTGAGAACTGCTGAGGTCAATCCATCACCAGGGCGCACACGTATCCGAGGATCAGTTGCTGCCTGAGAGCGCGTGTCCAATCTGCGGATACACGGGGTATAGACGGCCACTGATCGCGCTTCAAGACGCGCCCCCGGTGCACCTTCTGGCATGCCGTTGCGGCTGCATTTCCGCTTCTCGAATGCCCCGGGAGGAAGTCTTGAGGGACTACTACAAATACTACTACGCCACCATAGACGGAACAACTACCTTCGATGGGAGCGACCGGTTCTCCCGGCATTTGTTCCGGTCCCTGGGGGTTGCGCCCAGAAGCAGCATACGAATTCTCGATTTCGGCGGAGGCATTGAGGCGGCGATCTCCAGATCGCTGGCACGTCGTTTTATTCAACGCGGAACGCGCAGCGTCGAAATCGCGCTCGTCGACTACAATGCTTCTTGCCCAAGAGAATGGGACGCCATAATCGTAGACTGCTATCAGAGCCTGCCAGAGGCCACTCGTAGCGGCGGATTCGAGGTCGTCGTCGCCAGCGGGATTGTGGAACATATACCGTATCCGCGTGACGTAATGCTTGCACTGTTGAACTCGTTGAGCAGGGGCGGCCGCGCATATTTTCGGACGCCCGCGATGTCGTCCCTCATCAAAACGGCCGCTCTCTTGGGCGTGAGAATTGACTTCACATTTCCGGGTCACGTGCACGACATGGGCCAGCCCTTTTGGGAAAACGTGCTCACGGTGCTAGGCGTCAGCAGCACCTTCAGGCTCATTCGATCGCGCCCGGCTATCGTCGAGACGGAATTCCTGGCGCATCCGTCAAGGACGGTGATTGCCCATGCTTTCAAGTGGCCTTGGTTCGTGCTCCGAAGGAGCTATTCGATGGTCGGCGGTTGGGAAGCGGTCTTTGCCAGGGATTGAGCAGTTCAACGAGCAGTTCCCTCCTACGACCCATAGAAGGTATCGGCCTGGGGTTTCTCCTGACGTAGTCGGGCCAGCGAATGGTGCCCCTTCTTGCATCCACCGCCTTGATCGCTTCCAGAAGCGTCCCTTTTACCCTTTACACCAACGTTCGAAACGTCGGCAGACTCTCCGCACGCCAACCGGAATCTCAAGCGGCACTTTGTCGGCCATTTGCCGTGTGCTATAGTCGTCACTTCGCACCAACGGCAGGCGGACCAGCAGTCCCCGTTGAGCCGGGAACGATCCAGGTCTTAGGAAACCAGATGACTGATACTATTCCGCCTTCGTCCGAAGTTGCCGAAGGTTACTTCTGGCGTCTCAGCCAGACCGAGGTGCGGCTCAGGAGGTAGGTGCTCCTCTTGTCGGTAGTGGCACGCCGGCAGGCGCCGCCGCGGGGATACTACATCGATGACGTTGGTCGGATCTTGGACGATCAGCCGTACGTATTCGGCCCGCTCGCCGCCCAGGGCGGAGTACTCGTGCTCGGGGCGCTCGGTGCCTCCCCGGCCTATTGCTCTCTGGTAATGGGTGCAGCGCGATAGAGAGACAACAATTTTGCTCTCGGTGCTAGTGAGGTGTCGGCGTGCTCCCCGGGTCTGCGCCGCTCTGAAGCGCCTTAGCCTGCTTAGCTGGTATCATGCATCAACTTCCGTGAGGTGGTCTATGTCATCACAGAAAAGGAAACGCAAGCCGTTCATGAGAGCTGTCGGCACGGAGGCTGTCTTGAGCGACTCACGGCAGGACGCAGCGGATGCCGCTTCGGCTCCCGAACCGGCTTGCGAGGTTCCGGCAGCACCTACGGAACAGGCCGTCGATCTTCCTACGGAACAAGGCGTCGATGTTAATGGCGCGCTGACCGCCCAGTGGAGGCCATCGCGTGGGCTGATGATCTGGTTGCTGGTGGTCGCGTTCTGCGTCGCATTGCAGCCGTTTGAGTTGGGCTTCTCCATGGACGACTGGGGCTCTGTAGCGGATGTCGCTCGCCACGGAGCGCCGTTCGGTCGGGTGCGTTTCGACTGGATTCTGCAAATGGATCCATCTCGGCCCATGTTCTCGATTCTTCACTTCGTCTTTTCGTCGCTGCTGGCTGGCCAGCCCCTGCTCTGGCAGTCCGCGCTGCTGGCGGCGAACTTGTCTCTGGCGCTGCTCCTTGCCCGGGTGATTTGGACCGTCGGTTGGAAGTGCGGCATCGAAACCCGGTCCGCCGCGGTTGCCGTAGGGTCGGCGTGGCTGCTGCTGCCGTGGGCTGTAGGATTCCGCTTCTGGGCAGTGGTGCTCAGCGCCCACATGTTCCTCTTGGCATTCGCCTGGATGCTCGCCTATCTCACGGACCGCTGGCAGAGGGGACGGGCGCCTCTAGTAATCCCCGGCCTGCTCTATCCGGCGTTGTGTCTTGGTTACGAGGTATACTACTTTCAGTTTTTCCCCGTCATTTTGCTCGGGCTCAGCCTGGTCGTGGCAGGCCGTGCGCGCATCCGGCACGTGCTGCTCACCGGCGCCAGCCTGGTGGCGGCCCAGGGATTGGCAGCGGCTTGGTACGTTGCTTCCAAGCGCCTGACTGGCACCCAAAGGCCGATCGCGCCCGCGTGGCAGGCGATAATCACAGGAAATTTCGCACGGATCATCCCCGAGATGCTGCGCAGTCTTCACGAAGTGGAGGCGTTATTCGTGGTCTGCGCCGTTGCTGCCGCCAGTCTATGCGTTTACGCTGGCTTGCGCTCGTGTATCGACCGCGAGCAAAGGACCGGGGCTGGCTATGTTGCTCTGGCTGCAGCGTCCTGCATCACGGGAGGGCTGCTCTCGATCGTGGCATTCAGCCTCGGAGCGCGGTCCGTGGACGGCCTTGGCGTCGAAACGCGAACGTTCTCACTTTTCAGTTTCTGGATCGTTGTGGCCGCTGGTATTCTAGCCGGTTATGCTCGAGCGCGCCTGCCAAGGGTTGGGCGCATTGCTATGATGGCGGTCGGCATAGGTCTCGGGGTGGTGCTTGCGATGGCGCATCTGGTTCGCCTGAATGACTGGGCGACCGCGTGGCATTTGCAGGAGCAGATCCTGGCCGAAGCGCCAGTCGAGAGGATTGCTGCCACCGAAGAGAAGGCAATCATCCTCACGGTGAGTCCGTATAGCGTCAACGGCGCGCCGGTGTTCGCCGCTCCCTGGGATCTGATCCACGCCATGGAATTGACGCATCCCCGGGTTCCTCGACGGAAATTCATGATCTACAACCCGTGGCTAGGGACCCTGACCTGGGACGGCAAACAACTAAGTTACGCCAGCACGCCGCCCCAAACAGTTGAATTCCTGTACGTCTGGAATCCCGAAGGGCGCGAGTTCCACAGGGCAGTTCAACCCTTCAGGGTTAACCAGGACATGACGGTTGTGCCGCGCTGAACTAGAGCGGTGGATTAGAGGTTGGATGTCCGCCTGGAGCGGGTTCCGCCCTGGGATGCGAAGGGCTCAGTTCCGGTATGCACCGGCGGGAAAATGCGCCGCGCCGCTACCGAGGACCGCATGGCAGTGCGCGATTCTCTGGAGAGGCTAAACAAGCGCAGACGTGACCTGCCCATGGATGCTCTCGCCCTAATGGCTGATTCAATGCAGCGGTCTCTCGACTCCGGTGAAGCAGCAGCAAATCCGGACACGGATGCTCAACGAGGAATGGGAAAACTCCTTCCGGAGCAGGTATCCGGATTTCGGCCCAAGGTCGAAGCACTCCTCAAAAAGGCCGCCTGACCGCCCCACGAATCTCCGGCTCTCATTATGCTCCGAATCGCAGCCGTAGTTGCCCGGGCACAAGCCTGTGTTATCATGAATCTGTTCGAACTAGACGTGAACAAACCCAAGCCGCAACCAACTTCGATTTCAGACAGCCAGCTCGCCTACGTGGACGAGGGCTATTTCAGCACCCGGCTCTCTCACGACCCGCGCAGGCAGCAACTGTGGAAGGCGTTGTGCGTCTACCTGAAGTCAGAAATTCCAACTTCGTCCGCCGTGCTTGAATTAGGCGGCGGGTACTGCGACTTCATTAATAACATTCAGGCGGCAGAGAAGCACGTCATCGATCTCTCTCCGCATATCCCCGAGTTTGCGGCTGAAGGCGTCATAACCCATGTGCAGCCGTGTTCGGAACTGGCCGAGTTTTCAGACGATTTGTCAACGCGAAACAACTAAGATGAGAAGCGTCCCATGCCTTCTGTACGGGGTTCTCTTGGCGCTTGCAGGGATTACAGTCTTCGTCCTCTTAGCGGGGTCCGACGTCATCCTGGCTCTGCTCCTTGGCCGCTGGCCGGCCCAGTCGAGCCATAGCGCGTACCTGGCCACTGGCATGGCCGTATGGGTCGGCATTGTCCTGGCGCTCATAGACCTGTTCCTCTTTCTTCCTAAGAAGAGGCGCGAGCCCTTGGTGCGGTTCGACCCGCCGGCCGGCTCAGACCTCACCGTGGTTCTAACAGCATACAATGACCAGGAGAGTATTGGCCAGGCGGTCACTGACTTCCGCAGCCATGCGTTGGTCCGCCGCGTCATCGTTGTCGACAACAACAGCGCCGACGACACCGCTGAAGTGGCGAGCCGGAGCGGCGCCGTCGTCGTGCGAGAGATCCAAGCCGGGTACGGACACTGTGTCTTTCGGGCACTCACCGAAGGCGTAGGCTGCGAGGATACCAACCTGACGCTCCTCTGTGAAGGAGACATGACCTTTCGAGCCTATGATATTGACAAGTTCATGGCGTATATCCCACACGCTGACATAGTGAACGGGACTCGAATCGTGGAGCAATTAAGAGATGTCCGTACGCAGTTGACGACGTTCATGTATTACGGCAATTTTTCAGTTGCTAAGCTTTTCGAAGCCAAGCACATTGGCAAGGGGACTTTCACCGACATGGGAACGACATACAAACTGTGTCGCAATGAACCCCTCCGCGCCCTGTTGCCACTACTCAACCCGGACATTAATCTCGAGTTCAACGCTCATTTCCTGGACACCGCCCTCAGCCACGGCTTCCGACTTGTAGAATGCCCTGTCACCTTTCACAGCCGTGTCGGCGTCAGCAAGGGCGGCAATACCAGTAACCGGCGGGCCTTGGCCGTAGGCTTACGAATGATGAAGGGAATCGTGTTCTCGTGGAGGTCCAGATGAACACTTACCACACAACACGTCTGACCTATGACAGGAGGCGGGAGGTTTTGTGGGCCGCACTCTGCAATTATTATTTCAGCAAGTTCATCCGTCCCGATTATCACGTTCTTGAACTCGGCGCCGGGTATGCCCACTTCATCAACAATGTGCGTTGTGCCATCCGGACCGCCGTCGATATCTGGCCGCTGATGACAAGCTATGCCGCCCCCGGCGTCGTCGCCAGGGTTGGGAGCGTCACCGACCTCAGCTTTCTCCCGGACGCTTCGGTGGATTTGGTTTTTGCGAGCAACCTGTTTGAACACTTAGCCAAGGACGACTTCGCCGAGACCCTCGTCCAGCTGCGCCAGAAGCTCAAGCCGGACGGAACTCTGATAATCCTCCAGCCAAACTACCGCCGTGCCTACAGGGAATATTTTGACGACTACACGCATATCTCAGTTTTTTCCGACGTGAGTCTATGTGATTTCCTGGTTGCACATGGATTCCAGGTATTGGAGTCCAGAGCAGGGTTCCTGCCCCTCTCGGTAAAGTCGAGACTTCCTGTATCCCGGTTTCTCATCCGCCTTTACCTGGCCTCGCCGTGGAAACCCGGTGCTAAGCAGATGCTGGTAAGAGCGAGAATCGGCCCAGTGCAGCCGATGCACCCTGACCCGTCCGTCTGGAGTTGAGATGCTTACGACCGTCCAATTTCGTCTAGGCCTTGCGGCTCTAATCGCCTCATTTTGTCTGTTCGCGGCATCGGGCTGGAAGCCTTTGCAGCTCGACAACATGGACTTCCCCGCGGTCGGGAAGCAGACCGCGGCAACTGGCTTACCTGTGTATTATCGGGGGGAAGATAACCCAAAGCACCTCGGCTTGTACCACCCACCGTTGTACATCTACATGTTGGCGTTCTGGATCAACCTGCTCGGCTTTGGCGAGATGCAGGTGCGACTTTTCGGATACATGTGCGCCCTGTTGCAGGGTTGGATCGTGCTGGAGTTGGTCCGAGCGCTCTTTGGGAGTGAGACAGCGCAGCGGATCACGGGATGGTTTTGGCTGTTGTTCTTACTAAACCCGTACACGCTACAGACAGCCTCGATTGCCGACATCGATTCCACGATCTACGGCCCGCTGCTTTGTGGCACTCTGCTCATCCTCGTCCGGATGAGTTGGCGCGATGGAACGTGGCGCAGCGACCCGGTGAGGGGTGGCGAATACGCATTCCTTTGCGTGGCGCTCGTGTTGGTGCTGTGGGCCAAGCTCACAACAGTCTGGCTTCTTCCACCGGCTGTTCTCTTGCTTCTCGTGAATAGGCTGGGATTGGCGAGAGCATTTCTCGCTGCAACCGCTGTCACAATTTCGGCGGTCGTGGTTTTCCTCATGACCTACTTCGCCTACGGTGGCATCACGGGGTTGGATGTCCGCTATACTTTTGCTTTCACACTGCAGAGCCTGCTCACCCGCGGTTCAAGTGGCAGACCGGGGGTCCTTGCCCGACTCGGTGATTACAGGAACACCTTCGTTATCATGGTGCCCATACTGGTCGGCTGGACGGGCCTAGTGCCTTGGTTGGCTGCCATCGGAGCCGGTCTCGCTGCGGGTTGGCAGGCGTTGATATGCCGCGACAAGCGATCCATTCACAGTCTCGTATTAGTTGGCTTGGCGCTGGGCTGTACGGGCTACTACTGCGGGCAAACAATGACGTTCGGGGGGGCGCCGTTCAAGTACACGTTTGTTTACTGGGGAATCATCGTGGCGTGTGCCGCATTGCTGCTGGATTTCTTGCTGGAAGCGTCGTTCCGGGCGTCCGAAGTTCCGATACGACTCTGGGCGACGATGGCCGCCGCCGTCTACTTCGTGTCGGCGCTGGCAGGCACAGTGTGGGTGAAGGACACCATCATTCTGACGGGGTTTTCCCGGCCGTACACCTGGTCGCTGTATATTCCGGCGTTGGTTCTTCTCGCAGCCGTGCCCGTCCGGCGGCTGGCGCCTCGGTTTGCGGCTCTGGTCCTGGCTTGCGCCTTGAGCGCCGCGGCCGGCAATTCACTCGGCGTCGCGGTGCATCAGTCGCGGGTCAGTTATTCGACCACGTATGACTATGGCCAAACCGGCTTCGAAGATACGGTCAGCTTTGTTCGCATGAACACGCAGCCGGACCAGGTGATTGCATCCATGAAGGACATCGGCTTTAAAGCCGGCAGAAAGTACATCGAAAACTACGGCGCCATATATGGCGGCCCCGATGCGGCGGATCAACTGATAGCGGCGATTTCAGCCGGCAAGGTTCGGTACGCGGTATTCACGGTGCAGAGAGGCCAGGATAACCTCGCGATGAATCCACGCCTCAAGTCATGGGTCGAACAGAATTGCGACCTCGTTCGTTCGTTCGGTGACTATCGGATCTACAGCTACTTGGACCGGAGACCACACTGATGGCAGCCGTTCATGTTCAGTCCCGCGATGTCGCCTGGTCTCGTTGGGGTAGATGCCCAACTGGCTGCCTGTTTTGAGGTTGACAGATGTTGCTCAAGAATAGAAAGGTCCTGGTAACCGGCGCCGACGGTTTTATCGGCTCGCACCTGGCCGAGGCCCTGGTTGAAGAGGGCGCTAGCGTCCGGGCCCTGTGCCAATACAACTCCTTCAATCACTGGGGATGGCTAGAGGACGTGCCGTCCCTTTCCCAAATCGAAGTAGTGACCGGCGACATCCGGGATCCCCATTTTTGTCTCGGCCTGACGCGAGACGTCGCCATCGTC
>Ga0181539_1003346_pt1 | contig 14846 bp, 7 predicted proteins | sample PEATcosm2014_Bin_46_FD_119767 | JGI IMG/M metagenome (GOLD analysis project Ga0181539, IMG submission 119767) | Peatland microbial communities from MTU Mesocosm Facility, Houghton, MI, USA - PEATcosm2014_Bin23_60_metaG | ecosystem: Environmental > Terrestrial > Soil > Wetlands > Peat | place... | reverse complement strand
GGCTTATGCGGAGGAAGGCAGTTATGGGCTGGCGGTCGTCACGGTCCGGCGCGCCCTGACATTAGCGGTGGAACAAAAGAACGAGGCGCTGGCCGCGATGTTGGAAAAGGAAATCAAACTCTACGAGGCGGACAAGCCGGTGCGGGAGGGGAAGCAGTGAAAGGATGAAGGCTAAAGGCTGAAGGATGAATGCGGAGAGATGAAGGCTGATACTTGAAAACGGCAAACTCGAAACCCAATCAGAAGACCACGCCACGACCCGAGTGGGAGGTGGTGTGCGTCTGCGTTGTTCTGGCGGCGCTGACGGTTGCGCTATACTGGCCGGCCTTGGGATGCGATTTCATCGTGTTGGACGACCAGAGCTTTGTGACGGAGAACGTCCATGTGCAGGGAGGATTGAGCTGGGAGGGGGTGAAATGGGCGTTCAGCAACACGGACCAAGCCGGGTATTGGGGGCCGCTGATGTGGCTGTCGCACATGGCGGCGTGCCAGTTATTCGGGTTGAAGGCCTGGGGGCACCACCTGATCAATGTGCTGCTGCACGCGGCCAACACCGTGCTGGTATTTATGGTGTTCCGGCGGATGACCGGGGCGACCTGGCGGAGCGCGATGGTGGCGGCGTTGTTTGGGTGGCATCCGCTGCGGGTGGAATCGGTGGCCTGGGTGACGGAGCGCAAGGATGTGTTGAGCGCATTTTTTTGGATGCTGACGTTGTGGGCCTATGTTCGGTATGGGGAAAAGCAGAAACCTGAGATTGGAACAACAGATGGGAATTGCGCCAGAAGGGCTGGCAGAAAGCAGAAACTGTTTTATGGCCTGGCACTGGTGTTCTTCGCGCTGGGATTGATGAGCAAGCCGATGCTGGTGACAGCGCCGTTTGTCCTGCTGCTGCTGGATTACTGGCCATTGGGGAGGATGGGGGGAATTAAGAATTTAGAATTTAGAATAGAGAATGGGGAGATTGGAACAACAGATGGGCATTGCGCCAAAGGCGCGGGCTGGGAGAAGAGAGTCGCCGCAGTGCCGTTTTGGGGGTTGGCGGCGGAAAAGATTCCGTTCCTGGCCCTGGCCACGGCCGCGAGCGCGGTGACCTTTGCGGCCCAACAGCGCGGCGGTGCCATGGCGACGCTGGAAACTCTGCCGGCTGGGGCGCGCGCCGGGAACGCGCTGATCTCCTACTGGCGCTATCTGGGGAAGATGTTCTGGCCGACGGACCTGGCCATCACCTATCCGCACCCCAAGGAATGGCCGCTGGAGCAGGTGGCGCTGGCGGGTGTGGTCCTGGCTGGCATTACGGTGGCGGTCATGGTGTGGCGGCGGCGATATCCGTTTATGGCGGTGGGGTGGCTGTGGTATGTGGGGACTTTGGTGCCGGTAATCGGACTGGTGCAAGTGGGTGAACAGGCGATGGCGGACCGTTATACTTATATTCCGTCGCTGGGAGTCTTGATCCTGACAATCTGGGGCGCGTATGAACTGGGCAGCCGGTGGCGACACTATGAGATGGTGTTGTGGCTGGCGGGTGCGGCGGCGATAGCGGGGTGCCTGGCGCTGACGCGGCAAGAGCTGGGGTATTGGAAGGAGAGTGAAACGCTGTTCCGGCGGGCGCTGGAGGTGACGGAGAACAACCGCCAAGCGCACGAGTGCCTGGGCAACACCCTGTTCAGGAAAGGCCGGACAGAAGAGGCGATCGCCCAATTTCAGGAAGCCATCCGGATTCGGGCGAATTACGCCGAGGTCCGCTTCAATTTGGGCAACGCCCTTGTGAAGCAGGGCCGGACGGACGAGGCCATCGCGCAGTACCAGGAAGCCGTCCGCCTCAAACCGGGATTTGCCGACGCCCACAACAATCTGGGCATCGCCTTGGACAAGCAAGGCCGGACCGACGACGCGATGGCCCAATACCAGGAAGCCCTCCGCCTGCGACCGGATTATGCCGACGCCCATAACAATCTCGGGGGCGTCCTGGACAAGAAAGGCCAAACCGACCAGGCATTCAGCCAGTATCAGGAAGCCCTGCGCCTCCAGCCGGATGACGCCTTGGCGCACTACAACTTGGGCAATGTGCTGGTCAAGAAAGGCCGAACCGACGAGGCGATCGCCCAATACCGGGAGGCCCTGCGGCTCGAACCGGATCTTTTCGACGCCCACAACAACCTAGGCATCGTTCTAGGCCGGAAAGACCGAGTTGAGGAGGCGATCCGACAATGGCAGGAAGCCATCCGCCTCCAACCGGAGAACGCCCTGGCGCACGACAACCTCGGCATCGAACTGGAGAAGAAGGGCCGGACCGACGAAGCCATCAGCCAATACCGGGAGGCCGTGCGCCTGAAACCGGATTTCTTCGACGCCCGCACCAGCCTGGGCACCGCCCTTTATACAAAAGGCCAAACCGAGGAGGCGATCCGCCAGTACGAGGAAGCCCTCCGCCTCAAACCAGATGACGCCCCGGCCCACGGCAACTTGGGCATCGCCCTGGACAAGAAAGGCCGAACGGACGAGGCGATCACCCAGTACCAGGAAGCCATCCGCCTCCAACCGGATTTCTTCGACGCCCACAACAACCTGGGCATCGTGCTCGGCCGGAAAGGCCAAATTGACGAGGCCATTGGCCAATTGCAGGAAGCCATCCGTCTCCAGCCGGGCAGCGAACTGGCCCATTACAACCTGGGCATCGCGCTTGAAAGGAAGGGCCGGACCGACGAGGCCATCAGCCAATACCAGGAAGCCATCCGGCTCAAACCGGATTATGCCGACGCCCACCACAACCTAGGCGGCCTCCTCGACAGAAAAGGCCAGGCCGAGGAGGCCATCCGCCAATACCTGGAAGTCCTGCGCCTCAAACCGGATGACGCCGAGGTGAACAACAGCCTGGGCTACCTCTGGGCCGAGCGGGGCGAGAAGCTGGACCAGGCGCGCGCGCTGATTCAAAAGGCCGTGCAGAAGGAGCCCCAGAACGCGGCCTATCTGGACAGCCTAGGCTGGGTGCTGTTCAAACAGAACCGGCCGGGGGAGGCGCTGAATTACCAGCTCCGGGCCATCCAGAACTGCAGCCAGCCCGAGGCGCTGCTCTACGACCACTTGGGCGACATTTATGCCGCGCTGAACCATCGCGACAAGGCGGCGGAGGCGTGGCGCAAATCGCTTTCGGTCGAGCCGGACCCGAAAATTGAAAAGAAACTGGGGGCATTGCCCGCTCCGTGAACCGGAAACGGGGCAGGCCGATGCGCCCCCGAAGAGCTGAGTCTGAATTGAGAATTTATCATTTGTCATTGGGAAGAACCGTTCAAAAGAGATTGCCAAGAACGCGCAATTTCCGGAAATAGCGCAGCAAAGAGCAGGCAGATTAGGATTAAGATTTGGATTAGGATTTGGATTAAGATTAGGAGGGAGGATGGGAAGGGGACGGCGCGGGGAGGGCGTCCGGCCCGCGTTCCTGATTGATTTTGGGCGGGGATTCTGATGTGATGGGGATGTGGCCCAGAGAAAATCCCCACGCCGCGAGGAGGAAAGAGCGCCGACCATCGCCCCGACGAACCGCTGGACGGCTCTGGGAATCTGCTTTTTCCTGGTGGCGATCATCTGGGTGGTCTTTGGGCAGACGGCGCATTTCGGGTTCGTCAATTATGATGACAACCTGTATGTTTATGAGAACGCCAAGGTGATGGGAGGTCTGACCAGGCGGGGCGTGGCCTGGGTCTTCACTCATGCGGAGTGCAAATTCTACCACCCGCTGACCATGCTCTCGCTGATGCTGGATTACCAGCTCCACGGGCTGGAGCCCGGCTGGTACCACCTGACCAATGTGCTGATTCACGCCGCCTCCGCCGTCCTGCTGTTCCTGATTTTGCGGCGGATGACCGGGGCGCTTTGGCGGAGCGCGTTTGTGGCGGCGGTGTTTGCCATTCACCCGTTGCGGGTGGAGTCGGTGGCGTGGGTGACGGAACGCAAGGACGTCCTGGGCACTTTCTTTTTCATGCTCACGCTGGGCGCGTATGTCCGGTATGCGCTCCAGCCAAACTCCTTGGGGCGGTATCTGATGGTGGCGGGTGCTTTCCTGTTGGATCTGCTGTGCAAGCCGACGGCGGTGACGCTGCCGTTTTTGCTGTTGCTGCTGGATTACTGGCCGCTGGGGAGGATGGGGGGAATTAAGAATTTAGATTTTAGAATAGAGAATGGGGAGATTGGAACAACAGATGGGCGTTGCGCCATAGGCGCGGGCTGGGAGAAGAGAGTCGCCGCAGTGCCATTTTGGGGGTTGGTGAGGGAAAAGATTCCACTGCTGGCGCTGGCGGCGGGGGCGTGCGTGGTGACTTATTTGGCGGAGGGGAAAGCGGTCGCGTCCATTGGTTATATTTCGATGCCGATGCGGATCGGCAATGTGTTGATTTCTTACGTGGTCTATCTGCGCCAAATGGTGTGGCCGGCGGGACTGGCGGCCTATTATCCATATCCGGGGAGAAGTCAGCCGCTCTGGGAAATCGGGCTGGCGTTTCTGGTGCTGGCGGCAATTACCGGGGTGGTTTTGGAGCAATGGCGGAGGCGGCCGTGGCTGGGAGTGGGGTGGTTTTGGTATTTGGGGATGCTGGTGCCGGTGATTGGGATAGTGCAAGTGGGCGAGTTTGCGCACGCCGACCGGAGCACCTACCTGCCGCAGATAGGGTTGTATGTGGTGCTGACTTGGGCGGCGATGGAGATGTCCGGCAACTGGCGCCACCGCCGGCTGGTTCAAGGCGGACTGGCCGCGGCCATCCTCGTTGCCTTGGTTTTCTGCGCGCGCGCACAGACCTCCTATTGGCGCAACAGCGAGACCCTGTGGACCCACGCCCTTTCCTACACCTCCGCGAGTGCTCTGGCCCACACCGACCTCGGCATCGCGCTGGAGAAGGAAGGCCGGGCCGCCGAGGCGATCCGCCAATATGAGGAAGCCCTCCGCATCCAACCGGATTACGCGCTCGCCCACTACAACCTGGGCAACGGGCTTTTGAAAAAGGGCCTAAGCGACCAGGCGGTGATCCAGTACGAGGAAGCCATCCGGTCCCGACCGGATTTCGCCGACGCCAGGAATAATCTGGGCGCCGCTTTGGACATGAACGGCCGAACTGACGAGGCGATCCGCCAATTCCAGGAGGCCATCCGCCTGAAACCGGATTACACCGAAGCCATCAACAATCTGGGCGCCGCCTTCGACAAGAAAGGCCAAACCGACGAGGCGATCCGGCAATTCCAGGAGGCCATCCGCCTCAAACCGGATTACACCCAAGCCCACAACAACCTCGGCATCGCCTTGGGAAAAAAAGGCGAAATTGACGAGGCGATCCGCCAATACCAGGAAGCCGTCCACCTCCAGCCGGATTTCTTCGACGCCCACAACAACCTGGGCATCGTGCTCGGCCGGAAAGGCCAAATTGACGAGGCCATTGGCCAATTGCAGGAAGCCATCCGTCTCCAGCCGGGCAACGAACTGGCCCATTACAACCTGGGCTTTGCGCAGGAAAAGAAGGGCCGGACCGACGAAGCCATCAGCCAATACCAGGAAGCCATCCGGCTCAAACCGGATTATGCCGACGCCCACCACAAGCTCGGCGGCGCCTTCGACAAAGCAGGCCGGGGCGAGGAGGCGGCGGGTCAATATCTGGTGGTTCTCCGCCTCACGCCGGATGACGCCGAGGTGAACAACAGCCTGGGCTACCTCTGGGCCGAGCGGGGCGAGAAGCTGGACCAGGCGCGGGCGATGATCGAAAAGGCCGTGCAGAAGGAGCCGAAGAACGCGGGGTATCTGGACAGCCTGGGCTGGGTGCTGTTCAAACAGAACCGGCCGGGGGAGGCGCTGGATTACCAGCTCCGGGCCATCCAGAATTGCAGCCAGCCCGAGGCGCTGCTCTACGACCACCTAGGCGACATTTATGCCGCGCTGGACCAGCGGGACAAGGCGGCGGAGGCGTGGCGCAAATCGCTTTCGGTCGAGCCGAACCCGGGAATTGAAAAGCAACTCGGCGCATTGCCCGCTCCTTGAATTGGAAATGGGCTGGCCTGATGGCACCCCATGATTTCCAGCCCGAATCATTAGATTAGGTTCCGGCTCCGGCGTTGGGGATTGATTTTGGGCACATATTCTGATGAGATGGAGCTGTGGCCCAGAGAAAATTCCCACGCCGCGAGGGCGAGAGAGCGCAGACAATCGTTTCGCCGAACCGCTGGACGGCTCTGGGAATCTGCCTTTTCCTGGTGGCGATCATCTGGGTGGTCTTTGGACAGACGGCGCATTTTGGGTTCATCAATTATGATGACACTGAGAATGTGTATGAGAACCCGGTGGTGCAAAAGGGTCTGACTGCGCAGGCGGCGGGCTGGGCCTTGACTCACGCGCAGGTCGCCAACTGGATTCCTCTGACCACCCTTTCCCACATGCTGGACTGCCAGCTCTTTGGACTCCACGCGGGCGGGCACCATCTGGTCAATGTCCTATTGCACGCCGCCAACGCCGTGCTGCTGTTTCTGGTGTTGCGCGCGATGACCGGGGCCTTGTGGCGGAGCGCCTTTGTGGCGGCGGTGTTCGCGGTGCATCCCTTGCGGGCGGAATCGGTGGCCTGGGTCTCCGAGCGCAAGGATGTCTTGAGCGCATTGTTTTTCATCCTGAGCATTGGAGCTTATGTCCGGTATGCGGAAGAATGGAAGGCATCCTCCTTCGCCAAGGCTGTGGCGGGCAAGAAGCGGAGATTTTTTTATGCGCTGGCTTTGGTGTTGTTCGCGCTGGGACTAATGGCCAAGAGCATGGTGGCGACGCTGCCGTTTGTGTTGTTGCTACTGGATTACTGGCCGCTGGGGCGTCTGCGCAATCGGCGGGAGTTTCTCCGTCTGGCGTGGGAGAAGGTTCCGTTTTTTGCGCTGGCCGCGGCCGCGGGCGTGGCGGCGGCGCTGGTGCCGGATTTGGTGTTGACTGGGACCCACCAGTATCCATTGCTTGTCCGGATGGACAACGCGCTGGTTTCTTATGCGGTCTATTTGCGGCAGACGGTTTTCCCGGCGGGACTGGCCCTCCCCTACCCTGATGTCGCAGGAGGCCCGCCAAAGTGGGAGGTTTGCCTGGCGCTTGTGCTACTGGCCGCGATTTCGGCGGGGGCGATTGCCTGCCGGAAGAGAAGCCCGTCCGTCCTGGTGGGCTGGCTGTGGTATCTGGGAATGCTGGTTCCGGTGAGCGGGATCATTCAAATATCGTACGACGCGGCCCATGCCGACCGGTACACCTACCTGCCGGGCATCGGCTTGGCCATTGCGGTGACATGGGCGGTGGCGGATTGGAGCGCGGGGTGGAAAGGCAGGAGGATGGTTTTGGGCGGTTTGATGGCGGGGGTGATTGGCGCATTAACTGTCTGCGGCCACATCCAGGCATGGTATTGGAGGGAGAGCGAATCGTTGTGGACGCACACGCTGGCGCTCACCTCCCGCAACTGCGTGGCCGAGAGCAACCTGGGCTATGCACTATACCAAAAGGGGGAGTTGGAGGAGGCGATCAAGCACTATAAAGAAGCCCTGGAAATCAAGCCCAACTTTGTGTCGGCGCGCACCAGTCTGGGCGTGGTTCTCGCCAAGAATGGACAGGAGGATGAAGCCGTCGAGCAGTACCGGATGGCCTTGGAAATCGATCCCTACTATGGGGATGCCCACTACAACCTGGGGGTTTATCTGGCGGAGAAGGGAGAGCTGGCCGAAGCGATCACGGAGTATCGAAAAGTTCTGGAGATCAATCCTGATAATGCGGAGGCCCACTGCAACCTGGGAGCCGCTCTTTTCGCGAAAGGCGATGTGGAGGGAGCCGTGGCGCAATACCGCAAGGCGCTGGAAATCAAGGATGGTTATGCGGAGGCCCAAAACAATCTGGGAGTGGCGCTTTTCGCGAAGGGCGATGTGGAGGGAGCCGTGGCGCAATACCGCAAGGCGCTGGAAATCAATCCCTCATATCAGGATGCCCGCAACAATTTGGGCAGAGGCCTTCTCCGAAAGGGAGATTTTGACGGGGCGATGGCCTGCTTCCAAAGAACCTCCACCCTGAGTCCCGACCCGCTGGAAAGATGGTGCCAGCTCGGCGGGAACTTTCTGCAAAAGGCGGATTTGGAAGAAGCCATGTTGTGCTATGGGCAGGCGCTAAAAATCAACCCTCGCTCCGCCGACGCCCTCGCCAATCTTGGGGTAGTTTTGTTCCAGAAAGGGCAAACCAAGGCGGCCAAGGACGCTTGGGGACAGTCTCTTGAAATCAAGCCGGACCAACGCTATGTCCTGAACAACTTGGCGTGGCTGCTGGCCACAACCCCGGACGCGGCGCTTCGCAATGGCACGAAAGCCGTCGCGCTGGCCGCGCAGGCCAACCAGTTGGGCGAAGACGGGGATCCGACGGTTCTGCGCACGCTGGCGGCGGCTTATGCGGAGACAGGGAGTTACGGGCTGGCGGCCGTCACGGCCCGGCGCGCCCTGGAGCTGGCCGTCGAGCAAAAGAACGACCCGCTGGGCTCGACCTTGCAAAAGGAAATCAAACTCTACGAGGCGGGCGCGCCCGTGCGGGAGGCCAAATAACGCGCCAGTGGACAAGGCACACGCCGGCGGCCCGGCCCTCTCATCGCAACTTCCTGAAAAAAACCCTGTGCGTTCGTGGTCTGCCGGCCTATCTTGTCGTTTTCGGCGGGAATTTGCCGGAACCAAATTGATCTATGACGCCAAAATCATTTGCGGAACTGGGCCTTTCGGAAGAACTGCTCAAAGCGATCCACAAGCTGGGTTTCGAACAAGCCGCGCCGATCCAGGCGGAGGCAATCCCGCCCCTGCTGGAAGGCAAGGATGTGGTAGGCCAGTCGCAAACCGGCTCCGGCAAGACCGCCGCCTTCGCCGCGCCCGCGATCGAAAAAGTGGATGTGGCCCAGCGCGCCACCCAGGTGCTCATCCTCTGCCCCACGCGGGAACTGGCGATCCAGGTTTCCGAGGAGGTCCACAAACTGGCGCTCTTCAAGCGCGGCCTCCACGCCCTGCCCGTCTATGGCGGGCAATCCTACGACCGTCAACTGGCCGGCTTGCGCCAGGGCGCCCACATTGTCGTCGGCACCCCTGGCCGGGTCATGGACCACATGAGCCGCGGCACCCTCAACCTGGCGGCCATCAAGATGGTGATCCTGGACGAAGTGGATGTGATGCTCAACATGGGATTCCGCGACGACATTGAACACATCCTGCAATCCACCCCCAAAGAACGGCAAACGGTGTTTTTCTCCGCCACGATTCCGCGCCCCATCCAGCAGTTGATTGAGAAGTACTCGCGCCAAGCCCAACAGGTGCGCATCGAGCAAAAGGCGCTCACCGTTCCGACGGTGGAGCAGGTTTACTACGAGGTGGACCGCCGCTACAAAATAGACCTGCTCACGCGGCTCATTGACATCCACGACCTGAAGCTGGGCATCATTTTTTGCAACACCAAACGGATGGTGGATGATCTGGTCGAGCATCTCAACGCCCAGGGCTATTCGGCCGACCGCCTGCACGGCGACATGACCCAGATGATGCGCGACCGGGTGATGCAAAAGTTCCGCAAGTCCGGCCTGGAATTTCTCGTGGCCACCGACGTGGCCGCCCGCGGGCTGGACGTGGACGACGTGGAGGTGGTCTTCAATTACGACCTGCCTTACGACGGGGAGGACTACGTCCACCGCATCGGGCGCACGGGCCGCAAAGGCCGCCGCGGCCGCGCCATTTCGTTTGCCTCCGGGCGCGAGGTTTTTGCGATTCGCAACATCGAGCGATACACCAACGTGCGCATCCAGTGCGGCCAGCCCCCCACCGCCAGCGAGGTGGAGGAAGCCCGCGCCCTTGTATTTCTTGACAAACTGCGCGCCATGCTCACCAGCGGCGAATACAAACGCCACGACCGCCTCATCGAACGCCTCCTCGAAGAAGGCTTCGCCTCCACCGACATCGCTTCCGCTCTCATCCATCAGTTGCAAACCGGCGACGCCGCGCCCGCCAAACCCGCGCCGCGTCCGGAGGAGCGCCGGCGTTCCGACGCCCGCCGCGCCCGCCCTGAGCCATTTGCTGAACGCGGCAAGGAGAACTTGGGTGCATCGGGGCAGCCCCCAATCCGCCCGCTGCCCGCCCGCCCGGGCCGCCCGGAAATTCCCCCGCCACCCGCCGCCCCGCTTTCCGCCGCTCCAGCGAAGACGGAAGCCAAGGCGGTCCCCTCCCCTGCCCCGCCGAGGTTGATCCCCAGGCCTGCAATTGCCGCCGCGCCCAAACCGCCGCCCATCCAAGTCGTTCGCCCCGCCGCCGCAAAAGCACCCGGCGCCCCCGCGGAGCCAAAGCGCGTTTTCAAACCCAAAGAGAACGCCAAGAGGCAACCCTTCCAGACACGGCTGTGGATGAACGTTGGCGCGGAAGCGGGCGTCACGCCGTTGGACATCGTCAATACTATTGCCTGGGAAACCGGCCTGCCCGGCGAAATTGTGGGCACAGTGGACGTCCGGCAGCGCCATCTTTTCGCGGACGTCGCCGCCGAGCACGCCCGCGGCATCATTGCCAAGCTGAACCGGTCCCAGATCAAGGGGCAAAAACTAAAGGTCAAAGAGGCGTGATGAACACCTCCTGCCCCGGCGGCCGTCTATGATGCCGCCGCGCGCCAGAAATCAACCCCAGTCGGCCCCATGAACAGCGAAATCCCGCCGCCTCCCGTCGAGCGTTTGTTCCCCCTGGTGTTACGCTCGCGGATTCTGCTCGTCGGACGCGAAACCATCCGGCGCAGCAAGAGCAAACTGCATTTCGTGCTGATCACCCGCGACCTGTCCGAAAACAGCCGCCAGGAAATGCTCAAAACCTTCCAGCATTACCCCGTGGTGCAACATTACACCACGGAGGACTTGGAAGTGTTTTTCGACATCAAGGGAGCCAAAGTGATCGGCTTCGCCAAATCCTCCCTCGCCCAGAGCATCTACGCCGAACTGAAGCCCCACCGCCTCAACAAACCGGTCGTCAAAGCCGCGCCAAAAGCCGACGCCCCAAAATGAGCCGTTTCATGCCTGGCGGTTCCGCGGCGCGCTCCAATTTCTGCACAGGCCCGGCCCGGCAGGGCGAGGTTCCGGCGGAGCCATTTGAGGGGATTTCAAGTGTTGGACATCGGGCTTGCCAGGCCCAGCGGCGCGCGCGGGTTCGTCTGGGCAAAATAGTCCGCCGCCCATTGGTTCGGGAACAACACCACGGCGTTATGCCCCATGTCATAGGCCAGTTTGGCGCCCGTCGGCAGCGAGAGGGCGTCCAGGTCCGATTCGATCAGGTGCGCCGGCAGCCAGCGCACCACCGTCCAGGGGGCCGCTTCCAGCCGCGAGGGCGCCCCGTATTCATGTTCGAGCCGGAACTGCACCACCTCGAATTGCAGCGGCCCCACCGCTCCCAGCAGCGGCAGCCGGGCGGCGGCGTTGCGCAGCGACAGCCGCTGGATGACCCCCTCCTGCAAGAGTTGCGCCAACCCCTGGCGAAACTGCTTGTAGCGCGCCGTGTTTGGATTGTGCAGATAGGAGAAGGCCTCCGGCGGAAAGCGCGGGATTTCCTTGTAAAGTATGGACGGGTCCTCCGTCAGCGTGTCGCCGATGCCAAAACCGTCATGGCCCACCAACCCGATCACATCTCCCGGCCAGGCCTCATCCAGTGTCTGGCGCTCCTTGCCGAAAAGCTTGTGGGAACTCGACAGCCTGACCTTCTTTTTCGAGCGCGAATGATACACCGTCATGTCTCGCTGGAACTTCCCGGAACAAACGCGCACGAAGGCGATGCGGTCCCTGTGGCGCGGGTCCATGTTCGCCTGGATTTTGAAAATGAACCCCGAAAAGAGCGGATGCTCCGGCGCGATGGCCACCCCCGCCATCACGCGCGGCCTGGGCGGCGGCGAATACTTGAGCAAGGCCTCGAGCAGCAATTGCACGCCAAAATTATTCAGGCCGCTGCCGAAGAACACCGGGGTCCTCCGCCCCGCCAGCACCGCCGCCTCGTCGAACTGGTGCCCCGCCGTTTGCAGCATCTCCAACTCCTCCAGCGTCCGGGCGAACGTCGCGTCGTCGAGCTTCCCCCGCAGCGCCGGATCCTGCAACGCTCCCACCACCACCGGCGCCCGGTGTTTGCCCCCCGGCGTCCGCTCGAAAAGATGCATCGCCTGGGTCTGGCGGTCAAACACCCCCTGGAACTCGAAGCCGTTGCCAATCGGCCAGTTGACCGGAAACGCGCCGATCCCCAGCACCTTCTCCAACTCATCCAGCAAGGCGAGCGGACTTTTCATCGGACGGTCGCACTTGTTCATGAACGTGAAAATCGGCACCCCGCGCTGCCGGCAAACTTCGAAGAGCTTGCGCGTCTGCGGTTCAATCCCCTTGGCCGAATCAATGACCATCACCACCGAATCCACCGCGGTGAGGACCCGGTAAGTGTCCTCGGAAAAATCCTTGTGGCCCGGCGTGTCCAGCAAATTGAGGCGGTACCCGTTGTAATCGAACTGGAGCACCGTGGAGCTGATCGAGATGCCGCGCTGCTTTTCCAGCTCCATCCAATCCGACGTGGTGGCCCGCTGATTTTTGCGCGCCATCACCGAGCCAGCCAGTTGGACGGCCCCGCCGTAAAGCAGCAGCTTCTCCGTCAACGTCGTTTTCCCGGCGTCCGGATGCGAGATGATGGCGAAGGTCCTTCGCTTTTGCACTTCAAGGGCGATGTCCACAAGGAGCCAACAAGTAGCACAGATTCCCGCCCAAACAAGGCATGAAGGCGTAATCCTTCAGTCGCTGTGTGAAGCGCGAGGATCGCCATGCATTCTTTGCGCACCTTCGCGCCAGATTCGCGCTTCCAGGCCAACGCGTTGAGCACGCCGGCGGGCCTGCCCTTGAGGCTTGCGGCATCATCCTTTGCCCTTCCCCTTGCTTTATCCCCAGCCTGAATTATGCTCCTGACACCTTGACATTATGCAATTGGACAATGACGAAATCCGCCGCTACTCGCGGCATTTGATTCTGCCCGAAGTGGGGCTGGCCGGCCAAAAGAAAATCTGCTCCACCAGCGTGGTCTGCATTGGCGCCGGCGGCCTCGGCTCGCCCATTGCCATGTACCTGGCCGCGGCGGGCATCGGCAAGATCGGCCTGGTTGATTTTGACACCGTGGATTTCTCCAATCTCCAGCGCCAGATCATCCACGGCACCCCGGATGTCGGCCGGCCCAAGACCGAATCCGCCCGCGACACCATCCGCCGCATCAATCCCAATGTCGAAGTCGTCCTCCACAACACCCGCCTGACCAGCGACAACGCCTTCGACCTCCTGGCCCCCTACGACATCGTGGTGGACGGCACCGACAATTTTCCGACCCGCTACCTGACCAACGATGCCTGCGTGCTGCTCAAGAAGCCCAACATCTACGGTTCGATTTTCCGGTTTGAAGGCCAGGCCAGCGTTTTCGCCCCGCATTTAAACGGCCCCTGCTACCGTTGCTTGTATCCCGAACCCCCGCCGCCCGGCATGGTGCCCAGTTGCGCGGAAGGCGGCGTGCTGGGCGTGCTTCCCGGCATCATCGGCTGCATTCAAGCCACCGAGATCTTAAAGCTGGCCTTGGGCAAAGGCAGTTCGCTCATTGGCCGGCTGCTTCTCTTCAGCGCCCTGGAAATGAAATTCCGCGAACTCAGGCTCCGCCCCGATCCCCAATGCCCCTTGTGCGGCGCCAATCCCACCATCACCAAGCTCATTGATTACGAGCAATTCTGCGGCATCGCCGACGCGCCGCCCGTCCCCGTCTCCCATCCCGACGAAGTGACCGTGCAAGAGATGAAGCAGGCCCTGGACGACCCGAAACTTGGCATCAAAGTGATTGATGTGCGGGAACCCGACGAATATCAAATCGCCCGCGTTCAGGGCGTTGCCCTCATTCCGTTGAGTCTGCTGCCGCAACGCTTCGCCGAATTGGACCCCAACCAGCACATTTACATCCACTGCAAGAGCGGGGCGCGCTCCATGAAGGCGCTCGAATTCCTGCGCGAGCAAGGCTACAAGTATTTGAAGAGCGTCAAAGGCGGCATCAATGCCTGGGCCGACGAAATTGACCACAACGTGCCCAAATATTGATCCGCTTTCCACCCCGATCATTAGCGAATTCCAGGGGACCGCAGTCGTCTCGACCGCATCCGTTGGCGTCCCGCCAACGGAGTCTTCGTCCGAAACCAGTTCACCGTTTGGGTGAGCGGGCAAGCACGTTGCTAATGATTCGGGCTTTCCATCTTCCGGCTCGGAAAGGATTGCCACGGGGGACAAATTGGATATAATCGGCCCCACGACTCGGGTGCTGGCCCAGGCCGATGCGTCAATCACTTCCGCAGTCGCGCCACGCCTTTGGTCAAAGTCAGCCCGGTTCCTGTGCCGCCGACATCGGCACACAGGCTGGTTTCAAGCTGGTGTCAGGGAAGTCCTCAATGTTACACCCTTCCCGCCCCATTCCAGCAGCAAAAAGTGAAGCCCCAATATTTCTTGCCTGCCTGTCCAAAAAAAGATTGACGGCCCAACCAGTCGCGTAGTAGTTTACCTCACAGCTAATGAGGTAAAGACCTTACGTACATGAAGTTTGTAAGTCTTTTTTAAGTCATTTTTGGGTTTTTGTTAAGTCTTTTTTAAGGATAAATGCACAATTCAGAACCATGCTTCATGATGCCTGATTGTGCTGGCCATTGAATATGCGCGGCGCACCCAACGGCAAGAAAGAGAACGGGCGCGGGCCTAATGGGTTGCTGTTGCTGGCGGGGATCCTCGGCGCGACCTTGGCGGTGTTGTTCTACCGGAGTTTCGTGCCGCATC
>Ga0181539_1003339_pt1 | contig 14855 bp, 17 predicted proteins | sample PEATcosm2014_Bin_46_FD_119767 | JGI IMG/M metagenome (GOLD analysis project Ga0181539, IMG submission 119767) | Peatland microbial communities from MTU Mesocosm Facility, Houghton, MI, USA - PEATcosm2014_Bin23_60_metaG | ecosystem: Environmental > Terrestrial > Soil > Wetlands > Peat | place... | reverse complement strand
CCTCGCCAAGGACTGGGAAAACCGCAACCACAACGCCCTCGCCTTCCTCCGCCTCGCCTCCATCCGCCTGATGCTCAGAAAACTCTGTAATCCCTCATGAAGTCTCCGGACGGACTCTAAGACCCTTCTCCTTCGCCCTCGGGCTTGGCGTAGCGGCGCCAGATCGCCGCCTCCCCGAGTGTGGCGACGAGCGCACGGTGAGCGCGCCGCTCGGCTTCGTTCAAGCGCGGCGCGAGCGGGGCGGCGCGCGTCGCTCGCGTCGCCGCGGCCGGCCCGGCGCCGCGGCGCCCGCCCTCGATCGCCTGGAAAGACAGCGAGCGTTGCCGGCCGCCCGTCAATTCGCCGTAGACCTCGACCAGGATTTCCGCGTCGAGCAGCGCGCCGTGCCGGGTCCGCCGCGAGCGATCGATGCGATAGCGGTCGCACAGCGCGTCGAGATTGTTGGGCGCGCCGGGATGCCGGCGTCGCGCCAGCGCCAAGGTGTCGAGGACCCGCTCGGGCGGCATCGGCGGCCGCCCGAGGGCGATCAGTTCGGCATTGAGGAACCGCATGTCGAACTCGGCGTTGTGGATCACCAGCCGATCGCCGCCGAGGAAGGCGAGAAATTCGTCGACCACCGCCGCGAACACCGGCTTGTCGCTCAAGGAAGCCGTGGAATGGCCGTGGATGCGCTGGGCCTCCTCGGGAACCTCGCGCTCGGGGTTGATCAGCGCGTGGAAAACCGCGCCGGTGGCGATCTGATTGACGATTTCGACCGCGCCGATCTCGACGAGGCGGTGGCCCTGCGCCGGGTCGAGGCCGGTCGTCTCGGTGTCGAGCACGATTTCACGCATCGGCGCCTCTCCCGCCGGGCATGGCCGCGATCGCGCGCAACACGCCGGCGACTTGCGCGCGCGTTCGCTCGAGCGCCCCGTTGGTGTCGATGACGCAATGCGCCAAGCGCCGCTTTTCCCGATCGGGCGTCTGGCGCGCCAGGATCGCCTCGAATTTGGCCGCGCTCATGCCGGGTCGCCCCAGCGCGCGGGCGCGTTGCGCGGCTTCGCTGGCGCTGACGACGAGGACGAGGTCGACGGCGGCGTGTCCCGCGGTCTCGATCAGCAGCGGCACGTCGACCACGACGACCCGCCGCCCCTGCGCGGCGGCCCGCTCGAGAAACGATCGACGCAGCCGCGCCACCTCGGGATGAACGATCGCTTCCAGGCGCTCCAGCGCTTTGGCGTCGGCGAGCGTCGCGGCGGCGAGCTTTTCGCGATTGACCTCCCCGCCCTCGATCACGCCGGGAAAGGCGGCCTCCACCGCCTGGGCGCCCGGCGAGCGATAGAATTCGCGCACCGCCGCGTCGGCGTCGAACACCGGAGCGCCGAGCGCCGCGAACATCCCGGCGACGGTGGTCTTGCCCATCGCGATCGAACCCGTCGGTCCCGCGACGATCACGAGCGTCCCTTTTCCGCGGCGAGGATGTCGGCCTCCACGAGCGCGCGCAACAGCGGCGTCACCGTCGGGCGCACGCCGAACCAGCGCTCGAACCCCGGCGTCGCCTGGTGCAACAGCATCCCCAGCCCTTCGACGGCCCTGAGACCGCGCCGCCGCGCGGCCTCGATCAGCGGCGTCGCCAGGGGAATATACACGATGTCGGTCACCACGGCGCTGCTCTTCATCGGCTTGAGATCGACCTGGAGCGCCGCGTGCCCGGCCATGCCGAGCGTCGTGGTGTTGACCAGGAGATCGGCTTTTGCGAGCCATTTGGGCAGCTCGCGCCATGACGCCGCGGCCGTCCCGCGGCCGAATTGCGCCGCCAGGGCCTCGGCGCGCGCGCGCGTGCGATTGACGATCGCGACGCGCTCGAGCCCGCGCGAGAGCAAGGCGTAGAGAATCGCGCGCGCCGCCCCGCCGGCGCCCAGGACGACGGCGGTCTCGGCCTTGCGGCGCCAGTAGGGAGCGCCGTCGTCGAGATTGGCCAGGAACCCCGCGACGTCGGTGTTGTCGCCGCACAAGGCGCCGTCCTCCTCGCGCCATAGGGTGTTGACCGCGCCGGAGGCTTGGGCGTCGGCCGAGAGCCGGTCGCAGGCGGCGAAGGCCGCCTCCTTGTGCGGGACGGTGACATTGGCGCCGACGAAGCGGTCGCGGCCGATCGAGGCGGCGAAAGCGGGAAATTCGGCCGGCGGCACGGCGAAGCGGTCATAGGCGCCCTCGATCCCGAGCGTCCTTAGCCAATAGCCGTGAATCAACGGCGAGCGCGAATGCACCACCGGCCAGCCGCAGACCCCGGCGCGCGGCGCTCCGAGATCGCTCATAACGCCAGCATCCCTTCGCGGCGAAGGCACGCCAGCAATTGCAGCATCGGCAAGCCGAGGATCGTCGCATGGTCCCCTTCGATCGCTTCGAACAGATGCACCCCGAGCCCTTCGATTTGATAGACGCCGACGCTCGCCAGGACGCTCGCGCCGGCGCAGGCGAGATAGAGGGCGATTTGCCGCGAGTCCAGCGCCCGCATGGTCATATCGGCGTGGTCCTGGCCCTCGTGCAGGACGCGCCCGTCGCGCGCCAGCGCGAAGGCCGAGGTCAGCCGGTGGCTGCGGCCGCCGAGCGCGCCCAGCGTCCGCGCGGCCGACTCCAGCGTTTCCGACTTGTGCACGAGCCGGCCTTCGAGGGTCAAAGTCTGGTCGGCGCCGACGCACGGCGCGCCGGGCCGGCGGGCGCTGACCTCGATCGCCTTGGCGCGCGCCAGCGCCAGCGCGAGCGTTTCGACGCCGCCCCCTTGGGCGAGAAAATCGGTCTCCAGCGCGCGCTCGTCGACGTCCGCCGCCTCGACGTCGAAGGCGAGGCCGGCGCTTTCGAGCAGGCGCCGGCGACTGCCGCTCTTGGAGGCCAGGACCAGCCTTTCTCGGCCGATCCAAAGGGAGGGAGGGGCGGACATGAACGAGGGTCGACTTCAGGCCTGAGTGATGAACTTGAGGTGGTGTTCGCGATAGAGATCGAGGATCGCGGCGGCGGTTTCTTCGATCGAGCGGCGCGTGACGTCAATAACCGGCCAGCTCCGTTCGGCGAAGAGGCGGCGCGAACCCGCGATCTCCTGGGCCACCGCGGCGCGGTCGACGTATTGGGTCTGCGAGTCCGCGTGCAGCGCGAGCAGCCGATTCTGCCGGATCTGGATGATCCGCTCCGGCGACGCGACGAGGCCGACGATCAGCGGGCGGCGCAGATGATCGAGCGCGCGCGGCAGCGGCACGTCGGGAACGATCGGAACGTTGGCGGTCTTGTAGCCGCGATTGGCCAGATACATGCTCGTCGGCGTCTTCGAGGTGCGGCTGACGCCGATCAGCACGATGTCGGCGTGCTCGAGATTCTCCGGCAATTGGCCGTCGTCGCTCATCATGGTGAAGTTGAGCGCGTCGATCCGCTTGAAATACTCGGGGTTGAGCATGTGCTGAGCGCCCGCGCGCGGCGTCGAGCTCTGCCCGAGGTAGGACTGGAACAGCCTCAGGATCGGGCCGAGGACGGAGAGGCACGGCGAGCCGGAGGCCTCGCAAGCCGCCTCCAAGCGGCGCGAAAGCTCGGGGTCGACCAGGGTGAAGAGGACGATCCCGGGCGCGTTGTCGATCTCGGCGACGATCCGGTCGAGCTGCGCGCGCGTGCGAACGAGGGGATAGACGTGCTCGATCGACGCCACCCCCTGGTATTGAGCGGCGGCGGCGCGCGAAGCCGCAATCAGCGTCTCGCCGGTGGAATCGGAGACGAGGTGAAGATGAAAATAACTGCGCCCCATGGGCCGCCTCCGAGGACCGTCGAATTGATATAACCGGGGTTGAGCGCTGTGGACAGGCGTGGAAAAGTCGCCCGCCGGGCGAGGCGAGGCGGCGCGCATCGCCACCCCGCGCCGCCGCGTCCACAGCCGACCTCGGCGGGAGAGGCCGCGCAATCGATTCGCATGTCACCGGGAATTGCGGGGAAAGCGCCCTGCCGCTCCACACGCAAGAACGACGCCCGGCGCTTGACATCGTTAATTTTCCCTTAATTTGTCCCCAGGCGCGAGGCCGCCGCGCGCAACGCCGCCGCGCGGCCGACCGCTCGGTCGCGGCTGGGGACCGAATTGCGATCGCGCGTTGGCCTCGTCTAAGAAGAATTAATAAGAGTCATGAATCCTTAATTTGTTTTGCCGCGCCGGTTCGATCGGCCCGTCGGGAACGAGACGCCCCGGGGCTTTTCTCTGGCGGGCCGATCATGGCAAAGTGCTTCGCTCGCGTGGGCTCCAAGCGCCCCCGCGTCGCCCCGAGCGAGCCGCCCATGCACTCCCTGGATCTCTGGATCAAGACGCTGCACATTCTCGCCGTCATTTCCTGGATGGCGGGAATGCTGTATCTGCCGAGGTTGTTCGTCTATCACGCCGATGCCCAGCCGGGATCGGAGCTTTCGCAGACCCTAAAGGTCATGGAGCGGAGGCTGCTCAAGGGGATCGTCAATCCGGCGATGGTCGCCGTGTGGCTCACCGGGCCGTTGCTGGCCTATCGCCTCGGCTATTTCGAAGCGCCTTGGCTGGAGGCGAAGCTGGCGCTCGTCATCGCCCTTTCCGGGATTCACGGCTATCTCACGGGATTGGTGCGGGTCTTCGCCGAGGACCGCAACCGCCGGCCGGCGCGGTTCTATCGCATCCTCAACGAGGTTCCGACCGTGTTGATGGCGCTGATCGTCGGGGTCGTCGTTTTCAAACCGTTCTAGGCCGGGGAAAAGGTCTGATCGCAAAAGACCGTTGAAAGAATCGCCAAAGCCGATTAAGCAGGGGCCCTCACCTTCAGCGGGCGCTTCCCGAGGCAAGCGGATTTATCGATCCGCGCTGGCTTAGCCGGCCGAGGCAAGCAGCGGCTTCCTATCGTATCCGCGCCCTCCGCTTTCCCATTCCGTCGCCGACGCGCCGATGCGCGAGCGAATTCAAAGGACGCCCCGATGCGGGAAATCAAACTCAAGGACCTCAAGAAGAAGTCGCCGACCGAGCTTCTCGCCTTCGCCGAGGAGAACGAAGTCGAAAACGCCTCGATCATGCGCAAGCAGGAGCTGATGTTCGCCATTCTCAAGCAGTTGGCGAGCGTCGACGTCGAGATCATCGGCGAGGGCGTGATCGAAATCCTGCAGGACGGTTTCGGCTTCCTGCGCTCGGCCGACGCCAACTACCTCGCCGGGCCGGACGACATCTACGTCTCGCCGTCGCAAATTCGCCGCCTCGGCTTGCGCACCGGCGACACGGTCGAGGGGGTGATCCGCAGCCCGAAGGAGGGCGAGCGCTATTTCGCCCTGCTCAAGTGCAACGCCATCAACTTCGAGGACCCGGAGAAGACCCGCCACAAGGTGCATTTCGACAATTTGACGCCGCTCTATCCCGACGAGCGGCTTCGCCTCGAAATCGAGGATCCGACGCGCAAGGACTTGTCGGTGCGGGTGATCGACATCGTTTCGCCGATCGGCAAGGGACAGCGCGCGCTGATCGTCTCGCCGCCGCGCACCGGCAAGACGGTGCTGCTGCAGAACATCGCGCAGTCGGTGACCGCCAATCACCCCGAATGCTTCCTCATCGTGCTGTTGATCGACGAACGGCCGGAGGAAGTCACGGACATGCAGCGTTCGGTGAAGGGCGAAGTCGTCTCTTCGACGTTCGACGAGCCGGCGGTGCGTCACGTCCAGGTGGCGGAAATGGTGATCGAGAAGGCCAAGCGCCTGGTGGAGCACGGCCGCGACGTGGTGATCCTCTTGGATTCGATCACCCGCCTCGGGCGCGCCTACAACACCGTGGTGCCGTCGTCGGGCAAGGTGCTGACCGGCGGCGTCGACGCCAACGCGCTGCAGCGCCCCAAGCGCTTCTTCGGCGCGGCGCGCAACATCGAGGAGGGCGGCTCGCTGACCATCATCGCGACGGCGCTGATCGACACCGGATCGCGCATGGACGAAGTGATTTTCGAGGAGTTCAAGGGCACCGGCAATTCGGAAATCATCCTCGACCGCAAGGTCTCGGACAAGCGCACGTTTCCCTCGATGGACATCACCCGCTCGGGAACGCGCAAGGAGGAATTGCTCGTGGCGCCGGACATTCTCAAGAAGATGTACGTGCTGCGCCGCATCCTCAATCCGATGGGCACGGTCGACGCGATCGAGTTCCTGCTGGGGAAATTGCGCGAGACCAAGACCAACGCGAATTTCTTCGAATCGATGAACACCTGATCGCCGCGAGGCTTCTTCGTGCCGGAACTTGCCGCCGAATCGCTTGCCCAGCTCCGCGTCGAGATCGATTCGATCGACGCGTCGATGCACGCTCTTCTGATGGAGCGCGGGCGGATCATCGACCGGCTGATCGCGATCAAGACGCGCCAGGGCGGCGGGTCGGCCTTTCGCCCGGCGCGCGAGGCGGCGATGATGCGGGCGCTCGCCGAGCGCCACGAAGGCCTGCTGCCGCTCGACACGGTCGAAAGCATCTGGCGGATCATCATCTCGACCTTCACCTACGTGCAGGCGCCCTACAGCGTGCACGTCGACATCTCGCGCGGCGACGCGGCGATGCGCGATTCGGCGCGCTTTCACTTCGGTTTCACGGTGCCTTGCGTGCCGCACATGAGCGCCAAGGGCGTGATCGGCGCGGTGGCGGCGGCCGCCGGCGATCTCGGCATGTTCGCGGTGGACGGGGGGCCGGGCGCAGGCGCCTGGTGGATGCGCCTCAGCGGCGCCGAGGCGCCCAAGATCATCGCGCGCCTGCCGTTCGTCGAGCGGCCCGACCATCCCGCCGGCATGCCGATCTTCGTCGTGGCCAAGCCGCTCGCCGACGGGGCGGCGCGCGACGTGGTGATCGAGGCGGTCGCCGTCGACCGATGGCGCGGCGAATACCCGCAAGCGATCGCGGCGCTGGGCGGCGAGATCGTCGGCAACGCCGCCGACGGCGCGCGCCTGTCGCTGCTCGTAGCGCGGCCGGGCGGCCTGCCCGAGGGCGCGGCGGGCCTCGCCTTGCAGCGGGCGGGCGCGGCCGACGCGCGCAGCCTGGAGATCGGCGCGCACGCCGCGCGCTTCGACGGTTCGAAATTGCGCCCGCGCCGACCTTGAGCGAGAAACGAGGAAACGATGTCCGCGTCAAAATCTCTGCGACCGCAACCGCGCGCCGAAATCATGGCGATCGACGCCTATGTTCCCGGCAAGAGCGGCGTCGCGGGGCTCGGCAAGGTCCATAAGCTGTCCTCGAACGAATCGCCGCTCGGCCCCTCGCCGCGCGCCATCGAGGCGTTTCGCGCCTGCGCGGAACAATTGGCGTTGTATCCCGACGGCTCGGCGCGGCTCCTGCGCGAGGCGATCGGGCGGCGCTACGGGCTCGACGCCGAGCAGATCATTTGCGGCAACGGCTCGGACGAACTCATCAGCCTCCTCGCCCATGTCTTTCTGCGCCCGGGCGACGAAGGCTTGTACAGCCAGTACGGCTTTCTCGAGTATCCCATCGCCATCCGGGCGGCCGGCGCGACCCCGGTCACGGCGAGGGAAAGCCAAGAGACCGCCGACGTCGACGCGCTGCTCGCCAAGGTCGGCCCGCGCACGAAGATCGTCTTTCTCGCCAATCCCAACAACCCGACCGGCACGTACCTGCCCTTCTCCGAGGTCAAGCGGCTGCATGCGGGCCTGCCGGGCGATACGCTGCTGGTGCTCGACGCCGCCTACGCCGAGTACGTCACGCGCAACGACTACGCCGCGGGGATCGAACTCGTGGCGACGTCCGAGAATGTGGTGATGACGCGCACGTTCTCGAAAGTTCACGGCCTGGCGAGCCTGCGCATCGGCTGGGCCTACGCGCCGGCGCCGATCGTGGCGGCGCTCAATCGCGTGCGCCCGCCCTTCAACCTCAACGGCGCGGCGCTGGCCGCCGGAGTCGCGGCGATCGCCGACGCCGCGCATGTGGAAATGGCGGCGGCGCACAACGCGCGCTGGCTGCCGTGGCTGAGCAAGGAGATCGCCGCGTTGGGGATCGGCGTGACGCCGAGCGTCGGCAATTTCCTGCTGTTGCGGTTCGCCGGCGAGAGCGGGCGGACGGCGGCCGACGCCGACCGGTTCCTCAGCGCGCGCGGCGTCGTGCTGCGCGCGGTGGCGGCCTACGGGCTGCCGGACTGCCTGCGCATGACGGTGGGGACCGAAGAGGCCAACGAAGGCGTCGTCGCCGCGCTGAGGGAGTTCATGAAGGGCCAGCGCCGTGGCGGATAGGCTCGGGCCCGCGCTCGCCGAGCCGCTGTTCGAGCGGCTCGCGATCATCGGCGTCGGCCTCATCGGCTCCTCGATCGCGCGCGCGGCGCGGCGCAAGAACGTCGCGAAACGGATCGCGATCGCGGATTGCTCGGACGAGGCGCTGGCGCGGGCGGGGGCGCTCGGCCTCGGGGACGAAATCACGTCGTCGGCGGCGCAGGCGTCGGCCGGGGCGGATTTCGTCATTTTGTGCGCTCCCGTCGGCGCCAACGAAGCGCTCGCGCGCGAAATTGCGCCGGCGCTGAAGGCGGGCGCGATCGTCTCCGACGTCGGTTCGGTCAAGGGCGCGGTGATCGCGGCGATCGAGCCGCATCTTCCCGCGGGCGTGCAGTTGGTCCCGGCCCATCCCGTGGCGGGGACGGAGCAATCGGGGCCGGACGCGGGGTTCGCGACGCTGTTTCTCAACCGCTGGTGCATTCTGACGCCGCCCGAGCGCGTCGAACGAAGCGCCGTCGAGCGCGTGCGCACGTTTTGGCAAGCGTTCGGATCGAACGTCGAGGAGATGAGCGCCGCGCATCACGATCTCGTGCTGGCGATCACCAGCCACGTGCCGCACCTCATCGCCTACAATATCGTCGGCACCGCCTACGATCTCGAAGAGGCGACGCGCTCGGAGGTCATCAAGTTCTCCGCCGGCGGCTTTCGCGACTTCACCCGCATCGCCGCCTCCGACCCGACGATGTGGCGCGACGTGTTCTTGAACAACAAGGACGCGGTGCTGGAGGCGCTCGGCCGTTTCAACGAGGACTTGACCGCGCTGCAGCGCATGATTCGACGCGGCGACGGGGAGGGGCTGTTCGCCCTGTTCAGCCGCACGCGCGCGATCCGGCGCGGCATCGTCGAGCAGGGCCAGGAGACCGCCGCGCCCGACTTCGGGCGCCGGGCCGGCGAGGACGCCGAATCCGGGACATGAAGGAATGACGGCGCGGGCGGCGCAGGCGCGGCGCGATCTCTGGGTGTTCGGCTACGGGTCGCTGATGTGGCGGCCCGGCTTCGTCTACGCCGAGCGCCACAAGGCGCTGTTGCGCGGCTGGCGACGCCGCCTATGCATCTATTCCCACGTCTATCGCGGCACGGCCGATCGTCCGGGGCTGGTGCTCGGGCTCGATCGGGGCGGCGCGTGTCATGGCGTCGCGTTTCGGGTCGAGGGGTCTCGGCGCGAGGCGACGGTGCGCTATCTTCGCGAGCGGGAATTGGTCACGGCGGTCTATCTGGAGAGGACGGTCCCGGTCACCCTTAGCGACGGCCGGCGCGTCGCGGCGCTGACCTATGTCGCCGACCGCGCGCACGGCCAATATGCGGGGCCGATGCCTCCCGATTCGCTGCTGAGGCTGGTCCGACAGGGCGTCGGGCAGTCGGGCGACAACGCCGAATACGTGCTCGCCACCCGCGCCCATTTGCGCGAACTGGGCATCCTCGACGGCGAGCTGGAATGGCTCGCCGCTCAGTTGCGCGCGGCGTAGGGGGCGGCCGCCCGGAGATCGTCGAGCGCCGCGCGGCGCTCGGCGGGCGTGGCGGCGAGAAGATGCAGATGGAATTCGACCCGCTCGGCGATATCGGACAGCGATTGGACCGCGCGCGCGAGAACGGGCTCGGGGAAGACGCCGGTGTCGGCGAAGGCGAGCGCCCGGCGCCGCCCGCCCGCATCCACCGCGGCGGCGATCAGCACTGCGTCGCAATAGGCCGGACACGCGCGCGCGTCGTAGACGGAGACGATATAGCGTCGCCCCGACGCCCCGCGCCAGGAACAGAAGCGCGGCGACAGGCTCTGGCCGTTGAGGGCGGCGAGCGGCTCGGCGTCCGCCTCGGCGAGGAAGGGGGCGGTCGAAGGCGCCGGCTCGGGCCAGCGGTCGGCCTGGCGCAAAGGCGCGTCGGCGGGGCGGGGCGAAAGGGCGTCCAGCAGCGCCATCATCGAACCATCTCCATGCGGGCGGAATAGAACAAAACTAGAACAAATATCCGACTCCGTCAAGCCTCCCGTCGCGCATCGTTGGCCTTGTCGATCGCGGCGGCGCCGGCGGCGAGAACCGGCGCCAGGCTGGGGTCGGCCGCGATCGCTTCGGCGTAGAGGCGGCGGCAGGCCGTCTCCAGCGTCGCTTGCAGCCGCTCGGCGAAGGCGTCGCGCTCGAGGCCGGGGAGGATCGGCGGCAAATATTCGATCACGGCGACGCCCGGGCGACGGGCGAAGCCGCGCCGGCCCCAGAAGAGGCCGGTGTCGAGCGCGACGGGAAGGCAGGGCGCGCCGGTTTCCGCGTAGAGCGCGGCGACGCCGAATTTGTAGCGCGGCGGCGCGCCGGCCGGGCGGCGCGTGCCCTCGGGGAAGATGAAGACCTGCCGGCCCGCGCGCAGGACTCCGCGCGCCTGGGCGATGATCTGGTTCAGCGCGCTGTGGCCGCGCGCGCGGTCGATCGCGATCTGCCGGCCGCCGACGAGATAGAGCCCGAATAGGGGCATGAAGATGAGCTCCCGCTTGAACACGATGGCGAAGTCGGGGGCGTATTTGAGCAGCGCGAAGGTTTCGAGGAAGGATTGGTGTTTCGCGGCGAGGATGTAACCGCCCTCGGGAATGTTCTCGAGGCCGCGATACTCGACCCGCAGGCGGCAGATCTTTTCGAGCAGCCAGACCGAGGTCGACCCCCACAGCCGCGCCATGAAGAAGACGCCGTGACGACCGCGTAAGAAGATCAACGGCAGGCCGAGGATCATCAGGACGATGAGGTTGACGTAAAAGGCGAGATTGAAGGCGAGCGAGCGCAAGGCGATCATGGCGGTCCGTCGGGTGAGGCGAGCAGGGTGGCCGGCGCGGGCGTCGCTCATAGCATGCCGCGCAGTTGCCGAAAGACGATTTCGCGCGACAAGAAGCCGGTGAGCCCGGCGATGCCTAAGCAAATCGCGAGGATCGCGGCGTAGCCGGGGAGGCCGAGCGCGAAAGCGCCGAACAGCGCGGCGATCTCCTCGCCGCCCGCCGAACCGCCGCCCCACCTCAAGACCAGCGCCGCGACGGCGAAGAACGCCGCCGCCGCCGCGCCGCCGATCGCCGCGCCCTTGAAGCCGAGCCGCAGGAAATGCCCCTGGAACTGGCGCGCGATGTACGAATCGGCGGCGCCGACGAAATGCAGCACTTCGATGATCTCGCGATTGCCCGCCATGGCGCCGCGCGTGGCGAAGCCGATCGCCGTCGCCATCGCCAGGATCATCAGCGCGAACAGCGCGACGGCGAAGACGACGACCGCGTCGGCCATCGTGTCGAGCCGCGACAGCCACAGGCGATGGTCGTCGAGACTGGCGCCCGGCGCCCCGGCGGCGAGCGCGGCGCGCAGCGGCTCGAGATCCTCGCGATGTCCGCTTTGCATGTGGACGACGATGAGGCGAGGGATCGGCAGTTGCCCGAGATCGAGCCCCTCGCCGAGCCAGGGCGCCAGCAGCTTTTCCGATTCGGCCTTGGAGTAGGCGTGCACGTCGGCGACGCCGGGGGCGCGCGCCGCGATGCCCGCGGCCGCGGCCTCGAGCGTCTCGACGTCGTCGCCGGGTTTCGGCTTGATCTGGATGGTGACGTCGCGCGAGACGTCGGCGCGCCACCCCTGCGAGGCCTCGGCGACCAGGATCGCGCCGCCGGCGGTGAGGCAGGCGAGAAACGTCATGATCGCGATGACGACGACCAGCGCGCGGCCGGCGATCGAATCGGGGGGAACGAGCGGCATGTCGCGCTTGAGCTGCGAATCCGGAGGCATGGCGGGCGGGAGCGAGGCGTTCACGGCGGATCGCCCTCGAAGATCTTCAATTGTCCCTCGCCGACGACGAGGCGCCGGGCGTAGCCGAATTGATCCATCAGCGTGAGGTCGTGCGTGGCGATGACGACCGCGGTGCCGGACTTGTGCAACTCGACGAACAGCCGGAGCAGGCGGCGCGCCAGGGAGGGATCGACGTTGCCCGTCGGCTCGTCGGCGAGCAGCAGCTCGGGGCGCACGATGAGCGCGCGGGCGATCGCCGCGCGCTGCTTCTCGCCGCCGGAGAGCACCGGCGGCAGGGCGTACATCCGGTCGCCGAGCCCGACCCAGCGCAACAGCTCGACCACTTCGGCGCGATAGCCGCGCTCGTCGCGGCCCATCACCCTGAGCGGCAGGGCGACGTTTTCGTAGGTGGTGAGATGGTCGAGCAGCCGAAAGTCCTGGAACACGACGCCGATCCGCCGCCTCAGCGCCGTGATCTGGTCCTTGTCGAGCTTGGCCGCGTCCTCGCCGAAAATGCGGATGGTTCCGCGGGTCGGGCGCAGCGACAGCAGCATCAGGCGCAGCATCGTGGTCTTGCCGGCCCCCGACGGCCCGGTGAGGAACTGAAAGCTCTGCGGCGCGATATCGAAATTGAGGTCGCGGACGACCTCGGCGCCGACGCCGTAGCGCAAGCCGACATTGTCAAAGCGTAGCAACGACATTTCCTGAGGCGATTGAGCGCTTAACGCGGCCTTAACCATGAACGCGACCAAATGCCAACCTTCCCGCAGGGGCCTGGAGCGAGGCTGATTCGCCATGTTCACCGTTTGCAAGACCTGCGCCAATTCATATCACATTCCCGACGAGATTTTCGGCGACGAGCCGCGCCAATTTCGCTGCTCGGGGTGCGGCCGATCCTGGGAGTTGCGGCCGCGCGCCACGCTCGCCGCTTCCGCCGCCTCGACGCGCGGCGAGCCGGCGCGCCCCGCTCGCGAGCCGGCGCAGCGCCCCGCGCTGGCGCGGCGTGTGGCGCGCCTGGCGCGCAAGATCGCCGCGCCGCTCGCCGGAGCGAGCCTGCTGGCGGGATCGATGACGGCGATCGGCGCGCGCGAGTGGATCGTCGCCGCCGCCCCGCTCACGGCGGGCGCCTATGCGGCGATCGGCCTTCCGGTCAACGTGCGGGGCCTCGCGATCGAGGAGGTGCGCGCCAAGCTCGGCGAAAGCGGGCCGACGAGAATTCTCGTGGTCGACGGCGCGGTGGCGAACCTGCGCTCGGCCGAGACGGCCGCGCCCGATCTTCGCATCGCCTTGCGCGCGGCGGACGGGCGCGAACTCTACGTCTGGACGGCGCGCGCGCCGAAAGACCGGCTGGCGCGCGGGGAGCGCGTGCGCTTCACCGCCCGGCTCGCCGCGCCGCCCGAGGGGGTCGTGGATGCGCTGGTGAAATTCGCCGCGCCGGAGGATAAGGTCGCTCGCAACCCGGAGGGATCATGAGCGGCGCCAGGCAAGTCGAAGTCCTGTTCGAGGAGGAAGCGATCGCCAAGCGGACGGCGGAGCTCGCCGCCGAAATCGCCAAGGCGAAGCCGAAGGACCTGCTCGTCGTGGCGATCCTCAAGGGCTCCTTCATGTTCGCGGCCGACTTGCTCCGCGCCATGCACCGCGTCGGCCTCGAGCCGCAGGTCGAGTTCTTTCATCTCTCCAGCTATCGCGAGGGCACGGTGTCGTCGGGCACGGTGACGATCCTTCGCGACATCGAATCCTCGATCAAGGACCGGGACGTCGTGGTGATCGACGACATTCTCGAATCCGGCCGTACGCTCGCCTTCGCCAAGGACCTCCTGGTGGCGCGCGGCGCGCGGCGCGTGATGGTCTGCACGCTCCTGGAAAAGCGGGGAAAACGCGAAGTGCCGATCGAGGCCGACTTCGTCGGCTTCGTCTGCCCCGACCTGTTCGTCGTCGGCTACGGCATGGACGTCGCCCATTCCTACCGCGAATTGCCGTTCATCGGGCATGTCGTCACCGAGGCCGATTCGAAGTGATCGCGGGACCCGCGCGGCCGTTCGAGAGCCTCTATCAATCCTTCGCCGAGCTCGGCGGCCCGGCGCACGGCGCGGCGCGGGTCGCGGCGCTGCGCGGCGAATTGGCGGCGCGGGGCCTCAACGGTTTCGTCGCGCCGCGCGCCGACGAACATCAGAACGAGTATGTCCCGGCCGCGGCCGAGCGGCTGATGTGGCTGACCGGGTTCTCCGGCTCGGCGGGCGTGGCGATCGTGCTCGAGGAAAGGGCGGCGATCTTCGTCGACGGCCGCTACGCCGTCCAGGCCCCGGCGCAAGTCGATCCCGCGGTCTTCGCGGTGCGTCCTATCGTCGAGGAGCCGCCGGGCGCCTGGATCGAGGCCAATCTGAAGCCGGGCGCGCGCCTCGGCTACGACCCCTGGCTGCATACGCCCGAAATGGTCGAGCGCCTGGGCAAGGCGTGCCGCGCCGCCGGCGGCGAGCTCGTCGCGCTCGACTCGAACCCGATCGACGCGATCTGGAAGGACCGCCCGGAAGCGCCGCTCGGCGCGGTGAGCGCGCATCCCGCGCGTCTGGCCGGCGAGAGCGCGGCGGGAAAAATGGCCCGCGTCCGCGCCTCCCTCGAGGGAAAAGACGGCCTGCTCGTCAGCGACGCGCACGCCGTCGCCTGGCTGTTCAACATCCGCGGCGCCGACGTCGCGCATACGCCGCTGCCGCTGAGCTTCGCCTATCTGCCGCGCCAGGGGCGAGCGACGCTGTTCGTCGACGGGCGCAAATTGTCCAGCGCGATGCGCGCCCGGCTCGGCGCATTGGCCGACATCGACGAGCCCGATTGGCTCGTCGGCTTCATGACGGGGCTCGGCGCGGCGGGCCT
>Ga0181539_1003330_pt1 | contig 14876 bp, 7 predicted proteins | sample PEATcosm2014_Bin_46_FD_119767 | JGI IMG/M metagenome (GOLD analysis project Ga0181539, IMG submission 119767) | Peatland microbial communities from MTU Mesocosm Facility, Houghton, MI, USA - PEATcosm2014_Bin23_60_metaG | ecosystem: Environmental > Terrestrial > Soil > Wetlands > Peat | place... | reverse complement strand
GGCAAGGGCCGCGTCATCGTGGATCAGGTCAAGTGGGAAGCATCGAACAAGGACATGATCTGCGGCAGCCCGGCCCGCTACCTGTCCGTGCTGCTGACCAATCTGGGCATTTCCCGAAGGCTGCCGGCGGCGAAGCCCGTCTTGCCCAAGGGCGTGACCTACGAGCCGATCGACTTGGCATCGGTGGCCAACCGCGGTTTCAAGGACGACAAGGCCGGTGATGGGATCGGCTGGCTGGATTGGGGCCCGGACGCCGACATGAGCAGTTTCCCGACCGGAAACGTCACCTTGGGCGGCGTTCCTTACCTGGTGCCCTCGGGAGATAAGAACGCCATCGTGCTGCGTGTGAACCCGGACTTCGTTTCCTGTTTGGCAAACTATCCCGACTCCGTGGCCATTCCGGTCAACAAGCGCCGTGTCGCAGGACTCTATTTCCTGCACACCGGTGGTTGGGCCTACGGTCCGGCGTTATTCGGCCGACGGCGGATCGAGTATGCCGATGGAACCGCGGAAGTCATTGATCTCAGCGGCGCCAATATGGCCGACTGGAATCCCGGAGCGGACAGCTTCCCCGACGAGGACGGAACCTTGACTAGCGTGGCCTGGAAAGGGGCTAACGCAAGGTACGCGGTGATCCGCGTGTACCAGACGCTGTGGATCAACCCGCATCCGGAGAAGACGCTCAAGCAGGTCGTAATCAATAACACGGGGCTGGACGCGAAACAATGGCGGTTCATGCCGCATTTCGGCTTGACCGCGGCGATCCTTCCGCCGCCATCGAACAGACCCAGGTGAGTCAACCAGTCAATATTGTTGTTAGCGAGAACGGGGGTTGGAATGTCCGCCAGGAAGGTCGCTGCTCGCCCTTTCACCATTCGAGGAGATGAACATGAGTCGGCGTGCCAATCGTCGTGAGTTTCTGCGGAGGTCCGCTCTGGCCGGGATCGGCTTCTGGATGGCCGGCCGCCCGGCAATGGCGCTGAACCGGTCGCCTAACGAGAAATTGAACATCGGGATCATCGGGGTCCATAGTCGGGGGGCGGCCAATACGGCGGCCGTGGCCGGTGAGAACATCGTCGCGCTGTGCGACGTGGATGAGAACTACCTGGCCGAGGCGGCCAAGCAGTTTCCCCGGGCCAAGACGTACCTCGACTGGCGCAAGATGCTCGACCAGAAGGATATTGACGGGGTGGTCGTCAGCACGACCGAGCATACGCATGCACTGGCCAGCGTGACGGCCATGAAACGCGGCAAACACGTCTACTGCGAGAAACCGCTGGCCCATTCGGTTTACGAGGCCCGCGTGATGCGGGAGACTTCCAAGCGGATGAAGGTGGCGACCCAGATGGGCACGCAGATCCACGCCGGCGAGAACTATCGCCGTGTGGTCGAGCTGATCCGGTCGGGGACGATCGGGCCGGTGCGCGAGGCACACGTCTGGGTCGATCAGGGGATCGAAGGCCCGCGCAGCCGGCCGCAGGAGACCCCGCCGGTCCCCAAGAACCTGCATTGGGACCTCTGGCTGGGCCCGGCTCCCTGGCGGCCCTATCATCCCTGTTACTTCAAGGACCGTTCCATGTCGTGGCAGAACTGGTGGGATTTTGGCAACGGGGCGCTGGGGGACATGGGAAGCCACACGATCGACCTGCCTTTCTGGGCCCTGGAGCTGCAATACCCGGCCACGGTCGAGGCCGAAGGCCCCTTGCCGGTCCGCGCCGAGACGTATCCCGATCAGCTCATCGTGCGCTGGGAGCACCCCGCCCGGGGCAGCCGGCCGCCGGTGCGACTCACCTGGTACGATCGGCACAACCGGCCGAAATCGCCGCCGGGAGTGGATCTGGCCCAATGGCACCTGGGGATCATGTTCGTCGGCGACAAGGGAATCCTCTTGGCCGATTACGGCAAGCGGATGCTGCTGCCGGAGGCCGATTTCAAGGAGTTCCAGCCGCCTCAGCCGTCGATCGCTCCCTCGCTGGGGCATCACCAGGAGTGGATCCACGCCTGCAAGACCGGCGCGCCGACCCTCTGCAACTTTGACTACTCGGGAGCGCTGATCGAGCACAACCTGCTGGGCACGGTTGCCTTTCGTGCGGGGAAGAAGCTCGAGTGGGATCCGGAGAGACTCAAGGCCCGCAATTGCCCGGAGGCCGATCGCTTCCTCCGGCGGTCCTATCGTGAAGGCTGGACGCTGTAGAGCTTGTTAACCGTTTACGCTTTAGGGTCCGTGAAACAATAAGTTGGGCAAACTCATTGTTTCACAGGCTCTTACACTTGCTCGGGCACCACGAACGGGTCGCGGTAGTGCCGCCGTGTCAGCTCGTTGGCGCGGCGTACGGTCTGGGAATTACCCACAAAGCGCTCGCTGCGCGGGTCCATCTCCAGCCAGGGACCGACCACGAACCGCGACTTCGTGAAATCGACCCCGTTGGCGGCAAGATACTCTTGAAACCGGCCGAACGAGTCAACGGCCTCGCTACCGCGGTCCTGGATGGCCTCGCGCGTTTCCTCGGTGGTGTGCTCGGTGCCCAGCCGATAAGAGATATTGGCCATGTGGACCAGGGCAGTGGAGAGGTGCCCTTCCAACACGTCGGCGCGGAGGTCGTCGACGTTGCGGCTCCTCACCGCCGAGAGGAAGTTGAACAAGTGCCCTTGGTGCGCGGCGTACTTACCCGTGCCGCGGTAGTGGCCCGAAGGAGGCGGGAGTTTCGACTCTCCGCGCTCGCAGACGGCGCTCTGGTCGCGCAGCTTCGGGCCATTCTTGCAGGGGAAGTTGCGGAGCTCGAAGATCACCAGCGGTCCCGGATCGTACTGGAACAGGGCAAGCTGCGCGTTGGGAGTCTCGCCGTTGTCGTCGAACAGGAATCGCCCGCCGATGTTCAGGACACGTTTGGGCAGCGTGCTTTGCCCGAGCCGCAGGCGCAGGGCGTCCAAGGGGTAGATGCCGTTGTTGCCGATCTCGCCGGTGCCGGTCGGCCATACCCAGTGCCAATCGTAGTGCAGGTTCTTCCGCATCAGCGGTGCCAGCGGCGCGGGGCCGGTCCACAGGTCGTAGTCCAAGGACGGCGGGACCCGCTGCGGCACCGTCACCTTGCCGATGCTCTCGCGAAGGCGCTCCAGCGAGGCGTGGGCCACGAGGATCTTGCCGAAGCCGGCGATCTCCAAGCGCATGGGGCCCGTATGGTGCCCGTGCTCGGCGTTGCCGATCTGCACGATGCGGCGGTACTTGCGGGCGGCCTCGACCATCTTGCGGCCTTCCCAGAGATTGTGGCAGAGCGGTTTCTCCACGTAGACGTCCTTGCCCGCCTGGCAGGCCCAGATCGTCACCAGGGCGTGCCAGTGATCGGGGGTCGCCGTGGTCAGGGCGTCGATGCTATTATCCTCCAGGAGCTTGCGGACGTCGCTGTAGCCCTGGACGCTTTCCCCGGCATCCTTGGCCTCCTTCAGTCCACGTTCGAGCACAGTCCGGTCGACATCGCAAAGGGCCGCCACGCGGACGCCCGGCAGCTTTCGCAGGCAGGAAAGATGGAGCGCGCCTTGGCCATGAAAGCCGACCACGGCCACGCGAAGGTCGTCGTTGGCGCCCAGCACGCGGGCATGTGGCGCGACCGCCAAGGCGGCAGTCCCCGCCGCCAGGCAGCTTCCTTTCAGAAACGTCCGCCGTGTTGCCTTGTCCATGAGCATGATTAAGTCCACCGGCTGCTAATGGCGGTCATTGTATCCGCCGGGTCGGCGCGGTTCCAGCAGGCACAGCGCCCGCGGCCGGGTTCTTCTCCGGCGAGCCCTTGATGCCGCCGCTAGACCGCCTGTTTTCCCGCAGAAGGTCTTGGCTTGATGAACAACACGTCGGCACGCTCGATCCATCCCGATCTCAAGTCCATTCTGAACCACCCTTCGCCGTTCTTCTGATGGAACCGTGTGGGCGATCGCCGGCCGCACTCCTTGAGATCATATTGCGCCCACGTCTTCCCCATGTCCGTGGAGATGATCAATCCGGTGGCCATCGGCGAGGCGGGCGCGCAATGCGAGGCCAGAATCACGCCATCCTGGATGATCATGTTTCCCGATTCGACCTGCGGATTGAACAGCAGCGTGTGCGCCCTGGGATTGGCCAGATCTGCCGGGTCGCACCGAAAGATGCCTCGGTCGTGCGGCTTGGGCCCGTTCGCGTCGCTGATCCAGTAGAGCTTCCCATCGACAAAGTTGATCCCCCCGGACTTGTACCGCGAGTTCAAGTGCTGGGACAGGACGACCTTCCAAGTCCACTCGTCCTTCTTCGCGTCATAGACGCCTCTCAGCCAGTGGCACTCGTATCCCTCCTTCTGATCACGGTCGCCGGTGCAGGCGTAGAACGCGTTCTCGGCGGGGTTATACGCCAGCGAGTGAATGTGGCGGCAGAAGACCGGATTCCTGGGGTCGCCCAGAAGCGTGCCCTTTTCCCCGCCGCCCCCCGAGCCATCATCGCGAAAATGGGGATTCTGCCCGAAGGTATACGCGATTTTCACCGTGTGTCCCCCGTCAACGGAGTAGTAGATGTTGACCGGGCTCGCGCCGCCGAGGACGTTGCAGTAGTTTCCCCACACCATCATCTCCACGCGGCCGACGTCCCACGAAAGGACGCCCGGGAGCGTGTGGAAGTACCAACCGGGGTTGTCGGCGTTGCGCGGCGTATGCGGGAGGTAATCCGAGCCGTCTGCCGCCTTGACGGTGACGGGCTGGTACGTCTTCAGGCTGTCGGTGCTGAGGTAAAGCTTCGTGGCCGTGGCGAAGAGGACATTTCCACCGTTCAGGATGTGGCTGAACGTGATTCGCGAGGCGTCGGGGAAGGCGGCGCGGTGCGGCCAGGTGTGGCCGTTGTCGTCCGATAAGAGAATCGTCCCGTCGGCATAGGCGAACGCCTTGTTGCCGCGCTGCGAATCGATGTACCGTCCCGGCGGCTGGAGCCGGTACCAGAAGCGATCCGTCGCGGAGATGTTGGATGCCGGCACCGCCGGGCCGGCGCTCAGCCCAGGCTTGCCATGCACAAACACTACGCTGGCAGTTGCCGCCGCGGCGCCCAGGAATCGGCGCCGAGTCACTCGTCGTTGTGGCGTACTCATCGTTTCTCCTCCTCTGTCCTGGTCCACCGAGATTTGTGCTTCGTACAGCGCACCGGACCAGCGCCGCGAGTTGGTGCTCCGCGTCGCGGTCCATGGCGGCGACCTCATCGCTTATCGGTCACGAGCGGTGTTTTCCATCATTTGGCCTTGTTCGTGGTTCGCAGATACCTTCTCAGAGTCTCCGGTGCCAACTTGTCACGAGGGGCGAACTGGTCGCCGCAGCAATACTTCAGTAGCAGGCCCACCAGGAACCGCCTCTCGGGATGATCGGCGGGAGCCAGGGTGAGACTCGACGCCATCAGCTTACCGGTCCCCACGGCGGCCTCGAATAGGTAACCCTTGTCCTGCATCTGCCGATAGCTGCCGATGGAGCGGATGATCGGTTTGATCTTCGCGGGCCGCAGCGCCGCGAGATCCAGCGGCGAGGCCAAGTCTTGGATCATGCGGAAGAACTGCATATCGCACCAGCCCTCATGGGGAAACTCCGCCAGCACGGGATGATTGGTGATGACAGTGCCCATGTTTCCGACGTCATTGCTGTTGTAGGGAATAGTGCGGAACTGCGTGGACCACGCCCCGGCGTCCGGCAAGCCGCATTGCGAGAACCCCTTGCCTTGCGGGGCAAGCCGATTGATGTCCGGCAAGTCCCCCTGCCAGCCATAGTCCAAGAGCAACACCCGCCCGCCACCCTCGAGGTGACGCACGACATTCTCCGTCAGCACGTCCGTCACCAGCAACTTGCCGTCCGGCGGCTTGCGCGCGCGATCGAAATCGCCGACGCCGGGGAACACACTCTTGATGTAGGCCAAGGTGGTGACGACGCCCTTGCCGTGGAGATCAGGCACGGCGGTGGGGAAGATCCATAACCGCCACCTGTTTCGGTTGATCAGGCTCCCGTCGGCATTGCGCAGGAAGGCCTCGATGGCCATCGTCCCGGCCCTGTCCACCGCCGGCAGCTTGCCGCGGATGGTCGCCATCGGCAGGCACGTGCCGCAAGCGATCTCGCCCGCCGTCTCGTGGCCTCGAAAGACGGTCTTTCCCCCGCAGGCGAGCGTCCAGTCGAGGGTTGCACGTCGGAGCGGCTGCGTGCCGTAGTGCGAGACCAGGATCGGCGAGTCGAAGTCCGCGCCGCCGAAGTAGCAGGCCGGGTAGTTCTCGTAGATCGATGGCACATTCTTCAGCAGGATTACCGTGTTCGCGTTGTAGGTCTTGAACTCCTCGGCCGGCAAGTCCGCGGGCGGCTCCCAGAACTCGTTGAAGACCCCTTCCGGGCACCAATTGATGTCGTGGACCAGATAGTGGTGATAACCGGCACTGCCCGGGGTCTTGCGGGCGAACTCGAGGGCCGCTTTCCGCAACACGTACTTCAGCTTCTGCGAATTGGCGACCATCTGCGGAAGTTCCTCCGTCAACCCGCTCTTGGCGGCCGCCGCCTCCATTTGCAGCACGCCACCCGGCCTCGACGGCAGCCCGCGGTATCTGGCTTTCACCTTGGGATCGGGAAGTGCGGTAATCCAATGCCATTCGTGAAAGATGTACGGCAGTTCATTGCACGGGCGGCCGCTGTCGAACAACGATTCGAGATCCGTGTCCCTGACGCCGTACTTGGTCTTGACCTCGGGCGGAAAACCACCCGTGCAGTCGATCACCAGCGCCGACGGGTTGAGCTTCCGGGTTATCCGCGGCAAGTCCTGTCCAAAAATCCGAAAACACTTCTGGTTGAGATCCCCCAACCAGATTTCACTCGACATGCTGTAGACCACCACCGAGGGATGGTTGCGGTCTGAGCGGACGATGTTGGCAAGTTCCTCGCGGTAGAGCTTCTCAAATGCCGGGGGCGGATCGTAGCGGATGTTTCGCTTCTCCACAATGCCGAACGGCATTTCCTGGCATACGAGGAAGCCGGCCTCGTCGGCGGCGTCCAGGTACTCCGGCGTGAAGACCTCCACGCAGCTCTTGACGTAGCTGAAGCCGTACTCCTGCATCAGCCGGATGCGCTTGAGATAGAACTCCTTCGAATTCGGCGGCATGAAGCTCTCGGGATAGACGTGTACGTCACTGGCGCCGCGGAGGAAGATCGGCTGGCCGTTGAGCAAGACCTGGGTCCCCTTCCTGGCAATCTCCCGCAGACCGAAACGCACTTCTGCTTCATCCGTCGCCGCGCCATCCGCCCCCGACAAGCTCACATGGGCGACATAGAGATAGGGATCCACGGGCGACCAGAGGCGAGCGCCTTTCATATCCACTTCCACGGACGCCCTCAGCATCCCTCCAGCGTCTCGTCGGACTTTTCCCTCTCCGGCATACAGAGGGGACGCACGCTTCCACGGCTGGATACTGCACCTGACCGTCTGGATGTCGGCACCACTCTGTCTGCCGCCGACACCAAGATCGATCTGTGCCGTCCGCTTGGCCGTAGTCGTCTGGATGTGGACTTCGTCGATCCAGGCATTCGGAGTGTGTTCGATATAGACGCTCCGATAGACACCCTCCCACCAGTCGATGTCGTCGTGATCCCACACGCCGTCCAACCGTACGTCCGGCCAGGTTACACAAATAGCCAGCGTATTCTCTTCACCGTACTTGACGGCGCCGGTCAGATCCGCCTTGATCGGCGACCGGGAAGTGACGGTATGGCCCAAGAATGTCTCGTTCAGCCAGATATCGGCCGCCGGTTTTACGCCTCCGATATGCAGCCACGTATGCCCCTGGTTCCAGGCTGCCGGAATCGTGAATGTCTTCTTGAACCAGACGACGTCGCGGTACGGGCAGTGCTTCCCCGTCTTGTAATGCCAACAGCCCGGTACCCGCGTCACCTCGGCGAATCCGACTTCCCGCCGAAACCATTTCTCCGCCAAGCCTTTGCTGTGGGCAAGGTCTCCCCCGGAATCGTGCTGAAGAGACCACTCGCCGTCAAGGATCAGCCGCGGCCTGCTGGTGGACAGCGGCTGTGTGCCGACAATCCTGCCGCTGTCGCTTGTACTTGCGACGTTCTGCTCGGCACCAACACCTGTCAAGCATCCCGATCCGAGAAATGCCACCAGTAGCGCACGTCCGAATCTCTGTGTTGTGACCACGAAACTCACCTCTCCTTCGCGCAAGCTCTTATTGGGCTCTTGACGTCACCATACCTGCTGGAGTCTCCCACGAGTATGCCGGCGATTGTAATCTTGACCAGTCGATTCTACTCCTCATGTCGTCCAACATCAAACTCCGTGACCCATTGACAGAAAAAGCACACGGAATTATTGATACGGACAGCGGCTACGACCGAGGCATCGATCCCAAACAGGACATTTGCGGAGGCCGATCATGCAATGGATGATCTTGCTGATGATGGTCTCGGCCGCCGCGGGCGAGACGACGATCTCGGAATCGATTGTGGACCCTGGCGCCGCCTGGCCGGCGGAGTTGGGAGGCCACCGGGCGGTGGTTGGCGTCAGCGGCCCGGCCGACGCGGTTTGGGTCCATTTGCCCTGGTGACGCCGCGACGCGCAGCCTGAAAAGAAAGCCATTCTCGTGTTCGACGCTGCCACCGGGAAGCGGCTGGCCAACGTGGCGGCCGTCAGCGTGACGCCCGCGTGCGGCGACGTGGTGTTCCAGCCGGCCACGGCGCCGTGGACCAAGGGAAGGTGGCTGCCCTGTGGTTCGGCGTCCAGGTGCCGGCCGATGCCCAGCCCGGTTGGTACGACGGGACGGTGGTTGTCGTCCCCAAGTATCCTGGTCTACCGAGTTTTGGGCTTCGGGAGCAGAACGATAGGCGTCTGCTGGAACCGGGGTTAGCATGTCATACAGAGGCCAGTTTCGACAGACCTCCTCGAGGTGCGGACTGACGGCGATGAGTGATTCCGATGGTCGTTTCCAGCCTGCAGCAGTTTGTGCCGTCTCTACACGGCGGAATCCTCTTCGCTACAACCGCTACATTACGTCAGGCAACGCTGTGAGCACGATAGGGTGAGACAATAATATATATGGCGCGGACCGCTGACGCGAGAACCGCCCGAATCGTTACAACCCGCTCAGCCTGACCCTTGGCAGTCGCCGATGGTAACCAGTCTCCGAGCACATTTGGTCTGATCCGGCGTCAAGGCCGCGTAGGCAACCCCATGGAGACGACAACGATGCGAACCATGCTGCGTGTCCTTGGACCCATTGGCCTTGGGCTCTCGTGTCTGGCGATCCGCGCAGAGGAGCCGACGTGGAGGCCCGCGCCGTCGCCGCTTATGACGCGATACGCCGAGCACGCCTCGCCGAAGGAAGTGCCGCTCTACGAGTTCTACCCGCGGCCCATGATGTTCCGCAATCATGACGGCCGGAACCTCGCGGGCCTGTGGGACTTCGCCGTCACCGACCTAGTGGCCGAGCGGAACAAGGCGACCCTGAAGATTGTCGTCGCGGCCACGCTCGACGCATCGTCGGGGGCTCGTGCCGCAACCGGCATCTTTAGGCCCGCGTGGATCGAGTCGGTCCGTGCGAGCCACATTGATTCGCTCGCGTTCGTGCCCGACCTGGATGCCTCGACCGTCCGCGTTACGCCCACCGGGACCTGCGGCGACGAGGATGTCATTGAAGTGGTCGTTTTCGACCGCAGTTTCGAGGTCGCGCGCGCCGGGGGAAAGATGGGCCACTGCCTGACGCTGAAGATCGCAAACTCCAGGCCATGGACGCCCGACATGCCGTTCCTCTACGAGTACCGCGCCACGATCGCCCGCGGCAAACAGACGCTGGATTCGGTCTTCGGCGTGCTGGCGGTTCGTAAAGTGTCGCTGGGCAAAGGCGAGGACGGCCGAGCGGTATTCTTGCTCAACAACCAGCCGTGCTTCCTCGCCGGCATCCTGGACGCCGGCTGGTGGCCCGACGGCGGCGCGACCGCCCCGTACTACGAAGCTATCCGTCGCGACGTCGAGAAGATCAAGCAACTGGGGTTCAACACGGTCCGCAAGCCGCTGGGCACGGACCAGGAGCAGTGGTACTTCTGGGCCGACCGGTTGGGTCTGATGGTCCTCCAGGAGCTGCCGCCGGGCGATACGCCGCAGTTGCTCCGGCAGTATCCCCGCATCATCGCCGACCTGTTCAATCATCCGTCGATTGTCGCCTGGGTACTACCCAGGGACGCAAGCGCCACGGCGACCCGTCAACTGGCGGCGGCAATCCGCGCGGCCGACCCGACGCGGCTTGTGCTCGGTGGCCCCGACGGCGATCTCCGCGAGATTGTGCCGGCCGACGTTGAGAAGGCCGGCCCCGCCGGCCAGGCGACCATCCTTTCGCCGCTGGGCGACGTCCAGTCCCCGCTGGCCGGACACGCCTGGACGGCCGCCGTCGCCGGGCCCGTCGAGCTGACAGCGAACTACCTGGAGTTGGGGCGAAAGATGGCCGTTTGGAAGCGGCAGGCCCGGCTGAGCGAGTTCATCTACAAGCAACTGGCCGACGTGGCCGACGACTATTCCGGACTGCTTTCGAGCGATCGCCTCGGCATCAAGCTGGACCTGGAGGCGGTGGCCGGAGCCAACCTCCCGTGGTTCGCCGTGCCGCAAATCAGGGTGGTGGTGCCGTCCGGCGCGCCGGTGTCGTGGACCGGCGCCGACTTCCGGGCCGAGCGAGAGTTCACCCTCGACACCGCGAAACTGCACGAGCCCTGGGTCGTGCTTCGCTGCCGGGGCGACGCCGACGTTGCGCTGAACGGCGGCGGGGTCGCCCAGCGCCGCGCCATGCCCGGCGGCTTCGAACTCGTGCGCTGTGGTCATGGCGTCGTCGGCCGGAACGTCCTTTTCGCCCGTGGCCACGCCGAGCCCGGCAAAGGCCGGCTGGCCGTGGGACTGGTCGACCTGCGGCCGCAGCTCGACATGCGCTTGCCGCCGGGCATCAAGCCGATGATCGACACCTGGATGCGAGACCCGTGCGTGTGCCTCGGCCCCGACGGCATCTACTACCTCGTCGGCACGGGTACGACCGCGCCCTGGAAATGCGACGGCATCTACTATCTTTCCGTCACCGATTCCAAGATGCCCTACAAGACCTACGACTGCATGGTCGGTATGTCGGACAATGTGTATGGTCCGTACAAGAAGGTACATTTCGCGGTGCCGCACGGCGGGCACAACATGTTCTTCACCGACAAGCAGGGCAACTGGTGGAGCACGCTCTTCGGCGGCGACGCCCCGGAGGTTGCGGCCACTCTGAACCAGCAGCCGGGCCTGGTTCGCATCGAGTTTGCGCCCGACGGAACCATTCACCCGCTGGACCCGCGGTTGCGGTGATGTGGAATCGGTCAAGATGCCTAGTCGGATCATAAAGAGTCGATGGACCATCACACCGGCATCAATGCCTTCCGACGGTCACTTCGAACTTCATGGTGCCGCGAGGTGTGGTCCAGCGGATGCCTGACCCGTCGGCCAGCACTTTGGCTTGCGAGCCCTCGTCAACCGCCTTCGCCCGAAGCCCTTCGGGCAGTCGAATGTGCAACACGGCCCATGCAGCCGTCGAGTCTTCGGCGAAGGTCGCCTCGCCCGCTACCGTTGATCGGGAGGCGTCGTACCGCATCCGGTAGGTGACGGGGCCGAAATGCGTGCAGGCCCCGGCGATGCCCACCGGCCTGCCTGGGCCAAGCCACGACCGCGCCGTTGCAATCGCCAGGTCCACCCCGTCACCCCTTTCCATGACCAACATATCGCGAATGGCCCGCACCACCGCAACCGGGGTCCAGAGGTGTTGCCGGTCGCCGGAGGTCTTGGGCGTGTTCGGTTCCTGGCCGCGCTCCTCACACCAGGTGTACAGCGGCGTGCCGTGGTTCAGCGTCGAATAGAGATACTTGACGGCGGCATCCCCGTCGCCCCGCGCCAGGTGCACCTCGGCGACGTTGTCCAGCGTGATAGCCACCCAGGCACCGTCGGCCATCCAGCCGGTATGGATCGGCTGACCGCCCTTGCTGATGTTCGACTCGATCTTCCGCAGCGTGCCCGTGATAAGCTCGTGATCACATGGCAGCAGGGCGCAAGGGAACGCCGCGTTGAGCACGCCCCAGCAGCTCCCGGAGGTCTTGCCGGGCACCCCGGGGATCCAACGGCCGCCCTTCTCCCGGATCGCGCCGCGGTCCATGGCCGCCAAGAGGTCGGTGTTGGCCGTTTCATAGATCTTCCTCAACTCGGCGATGTCGCCGGTCTTGCCGAGGATTTCGGCCGCTTCGAGCGTGCAACGGTCGGCGTAGACGGCCCAGATATTATGCGGCAGGAAGACGCCGTACATATCGTCATCGTTCATCATCCCGCAATCGCCGAAGCCGCGTGGCAGCAAGCCGTAGGTCAGCGGGCGCACGCCGCCGGTGGTTCGCGAACGAGCCCGCTGCCGCTCGTTGAATCGCGAGCTGGCGACCATGCGCGGATAGACCTCAGCCAGGTACCGCTTGTCGCGGGTCAGCCGATAATGTTCCATGATGACCCAGGACTTGAAACCCGAGGCACCCCACCATGAATGGCCCCAGCCACGATAGTCGTTCCAGTCGCCCTCGGGCGATTGCATGTCGATCGAGACCTGATAGCCGAAAACCGACTCCTTGTGAAGTCCGTTCTGATCCAGCGCGACGGCCACGATCGACGCTTCGCCCGAGTTGGCGGCGCGGTAGCACTCGGTACCGGGCACGCCGGCGATCTTCCCGCCGCCGACCGGCTCTCGCATGATGAACAAATCGCTCATGCAGGCCAGATAGGCGTTGGCGACGCCCGCGTCGGGGACCAAAGGCCTGGACACGCGGCCCAGCAGGTCGTGCCACTCTTGCCGGCCTTGCTCCATCTCGGCGGCCCAGTCGTGTTTTCGCAGCGCCGGCAGATCGGCCACATAGCCATGGTACGGGCGTACGATCCATCCCGTGCGATGCTTGCCTGCCCCGAGATTCCACACGAGCACCATGTTTTTGGGTCCCGGGGCCCGGCCGTCCGGCTGCAACGAGTAGGCATCGGCGCCAAGGCCGAGAACGAGCACGCGGTCGGCCCGTTCGTTCCAGCCCGCTACCAGGTTATCGCCCACATATTGCGTCCAGTCGAGCCAGGCGGGGTTCTCGCCCCAACTGCCCGAATCGCACCGCAAGACATAACGGTGCGGCTTCGAGTCGCTGTTGGCGATCTCAACCCGTGCGACGGCCGCGGTCATGCCGCCGCAGACCGCCAGTCGAACCGATCCCGACGCATCCTCGTAGACGTTGTCGACGGCCGGCAACACGCCGTCCAACCGCGTCCAACGGCTCCCGGCAAACAACTTTCCGTCGACCTGCGGCGTAAGGCGGACGTCCCAGGCAGTGCCGGGCGTCTTGAACGCCAGGACCGGATAATTGGGCATCGTCAGATCGTCGTAGGTCCAGGCCATGCGCAAGCTGCCCGGTTGAAGGTCCAGCAGGGTCCGGTCGCTCGACGTCGGGCGCCCGGCCGTGACACGATGCGGCGTGGCGAAGGCATAGGAAAAGTCGACCTTTGGCGGCGGCTCCTCGTCCGCCCGGGCGACGGCTTGACCAAGGGGGCTCGCCGCGGCTGCCGTCAACATGATCCACGTCAGAACCAGGTTTGATCTACGGTGCATGTTTCTCCGGTGCATTTCCAGCTCCCTCGGTTCGTCGGTCAGTAACCCATTGTTTTGAGTTGCTCCTGGAAGTCGGCCGGCAACCCGGCCAGCGGTTTGGCGGCATCGCGAGCCGCATAGCGAATCATGTTGCGCAACAACCGCTCGGCCGCCGGATCCTCGCCAAGGTACTCCAGAATCCCGAACGTGTTGAGGATAAATCGCCCCTCGCCCCATCGATGCACGGAGAGGAGCACCCCCGAATCGTACGCGAACGACGTGTTGATCGCGGCCGCGACCAATTCCGTCGGGACATCCAGGCCGGCCCAACGCGTATCGGAAATCAGGTTCCGATAGAACGTGTAGTCCATCAATCCGCCCGACGGCAAGCCGTCAAAGATGGGGTGCTCCTTCGTCCAAGGATCGTGGGGATAGAACCAGTCGCTACTGACGGCCAGCGTACCCTTGTTCTTCAACGGCGCCCAGCCCACCGGGTTGTTGCCCTTCTGAAACGCCTGCGGAGACAGGAAGATGACCGTGGAGCCCCGGGCGACATGCGCGGCCAACTGCCGCCACGCAACCGGGTCGTTGCCGCCGGGCTTGCGCCCGACGACGATCACCTCGCGAGTCGCCTGATGGTCGGTCCCGAACTTGTGCGATTTCAACTTCCGATCGGCAACCCAACCGGCGATGATCGGCTCGTCGCCCCAAAGGGCAAGGTCCGCGTTAACCTCTGGCATCTCGGCGGCGTCGCTGGCGTAAAATTCTGCCGTTCCGCCGGCCGCGGCGCCGCCCTTCTCAAATGCCGCGAGAAATTGGTACCTGCCCGAGGGACCGGCGATCGCCAGGTTCTCCCCGAACAAAGGAATCGCCATCGCCTGTTCCGGTTTGACTTTCGGATCCTGAATCTTCACGTTCACGGTCTTGCACAGCAGGGTCCGGCGGTCGGGGCCGACGACTTGCAGCCGGATGGGATACTCACCCGGCGCGAGCGCATTTTCGTTCGCCAGGACGGCTTTCAACTGCACCTTCGCGCCGCGATAGACGTGGTATGGCTCCGTGAAGAGGCAAAGCCGCAAGGGATAGAAGCCGTCGAACAGTGCGTCAGTCGCCCCCGGTTTCAGGTCGCGGAACTCGGTGCCCGTCGCGCCTTCGCCGCACGAGCCGTGATCGTAAGTGCCCGACATGCTGTGCCCGACGCAGACGGGACTTGCCCGGATCGCATTGAGCCCTTGC
>Ga0181539_1003323_pt1 | contig 14914 bp, 15 predicted proteins | sample PEATcosm2014_Bin_46_FD_119767 | JGI IMG/M metagenome (GOLD analysis project Ga0181539, IMG submission 119767) | Peatland microbial communities from MTU Mesocosm Facility, Houghton, MI, USA - PEATcosm2014_Bin23_60_metaG | ecosystem: Environmental > Terrestrial > Soil > Wetlands > Peat | place... | reverse complement strand
TGGGGGTGCCCTCCTCAATGGCGTTCAGAGATACTTCAGCAACATCATTCTGAAGCCGCCGTTGCAGGAGGGCAACCCTGCCGTTCACCCATCACCTCAAAAACCTCTTTTGGACACAAGTGACCCATTTTATCCGCCGCCGGCTCCCTCTTGAGCGCGAGGGCCGCGTGCGCTCGCGCCGGCGGCCCCAAAGTGAAGGAGAGAAAACCATGAGTCTGATGAAAAGAGAACCCAGCCCGGCGCAGTCCAGCGCGAGCCAGGCTAACGGCCAGCGCTCCCACGGACCGCGCAGCGAGCGGGGCAAAGCGATCGCGAGTCGCAATTTGCCGAAGCCGCGCCCTTTTTCCGAAGTCGTAGCGCGCAGCATGGAGGCGCTCGGCGAACGTCCGGAAGATTTCGAACAGATGCACGAGGCATTGGCGGCAGCCATGGAGCCGCGCGATGGTTGGGAGGCCGCCTGGGTGCAAGACATCGCCATTCTGCGCTGGAGGCTGGAGCACTTGCAACGCGCGGAGGTGGGAATCCTGGCGGTGCGGAAGCGGAAGCTGGCGGGCGAGCGCAAACGGGAAAGCATGCCCGCCTCGGGGGTGGCCGATCTCGGAATGCGCCAGCAAATTCCCCTGGTGGGCTTCACGGGCCTCCCGGACTCCTCGTGGAAATTCCAGCAGGTCATCCAGATGCTCCGTCAACTGCGTGACCTCGTCCGAGTGGGAGATTTCGAGAAAGACGGTGTGGTCTATTTTGATCTTCTTTACGGAAAGAAACCCGGGGCTGTGGGCGCCACGCTCCGCGGCCGGTTCGAGGGCCTGTCGAAACGCGACGCGGAGGGCAAGGTGCCGGAGGGTGACCATGAGCAGATATCGCTTATCGCCGGAGTCGACCAGGAAATCGAAAACTACGAGCAAAAGCAAGCCCTCTACGCGGCGGAGCACCGGGAGGACGACCCCGTCCGGCAGGATGCTGATCTGCTATTGCCGAGCCAGGAATTGGACGAAGTCATCCGCTATGAAACTCACCTGGAGGATCAGATCGAACGCAAGCTGCGCCAGTTCTATGCCCGGCGCCGGGAGCCCGTCCTGCGCCGAGCGGAAACACTGCCGGCGGCAAGCGAGGAACCCGCGGCGGGTGAGTTAGCCTGCCAAACCGCGTCGGTGGGGGCGTAGAGGCATGGCGTTCGCGGGCAACAAAGGGGAACCGATGATCCTTTTCGCTGAAACCTACGGGGATTTCATGGCGACTTTATGTCCATCTGGCGCGAATAAGCCCAAACCTGAGAACATATTGAAAACAAAGGATCGGAAGAGGCAGTTTTCGTGAAACGAAGCCGAGAACACACTGAAAACAAGCTAGTCACAAAAACTATTAAAATCGAGAATTTGGGTGACAAATTGGCTGGATATCTTGATTGCGATGCGCATCACCAATTAGAGGTAGAATGAGATTCTAATCTAAACTCTCAGCAAGCATCGAATTGTGATGATATAATTGGTGCAAGGTTGGGAGAGATGAATGGAGGAAAGATGATGCGCGGTCAAAAGGCAACCAAGACTCAGAAGACGGTTCGCCTCCCTAGGCTACTGCTCAAGGAAGCTGAAAGCCTCATCCGAGCGTGTGGCCACTGTGAATCGTTGAACGATTTTATTGTGAGATCGATGCGCTTGAGGATCGAGGTGCTCAAGCGCAAAGAACTCGACGCTAGGTTTGCGGAAATGTCGGAAGACGCGGACTACCAGAAGGAAGCTAACCTCATGGCGGAGGAGTTTGCGAGCAGCGATTGGGAGGCAGCGAAACTCCTCGAAGGCTAACGGCCTATGGAAGGAGGCATTTTTCCATGCGCAGGGGCGATATTTATCTGGCAGACCTTAATCCCACCCAAGGCTCGGAACAATCGGGAAAAAGGCCGGTCATCATCGTGAGTCGGGATGCCATCAATGAGCACAGCCCGGTGGTGATCGTTGTGCCGTTAACCGGAGCCGAAAATAAAACAAAATTATATCCCACCCATGTTCCCCTCAAATCCGGCACGGGAGGATTGACCAAGGATTCTGTTGCCGTTACGGAACAAGTGCGGGCCATCACCAAAACCCGGTTAACGGTGAATATCGGTCAGTTGAAGTTCGAGCACATGAGCGTGGTCTCCGCCGCCTTGAAGATTGCCATGGATCTTCCATAATTCACAAATCGCAGATCCCAAATCAAGAGTTCTGCCCTTCCACCAGTTGCTTGGCGCGCTGGGCGGCGCGGACCACGGCTTTGATCAGGGTGACGCGCAGGCCGCCTTCCTCGAGTTCCAACAGTCCATCGATGGTGCAGCCGGCGGGCGTGGTGACCACGTCTTTCAGTTTGGCCGGATGCTCGCCCGTGTGCAGAACCATCGCCGATGCGCCCAGCAGGGTCTGCGCCGAAAGCTCGGTGGAAAGCTCGCGGGGAAGGCCGAGTTTTACTCCGCCTTCCGCCAGCGATTCAATGATCAGGTAGACATAAGCCGGGCCGGAGGCGGAAAGGCCAGTGATAGCGTCCATGTGTTTCTCGTCCACCACCACGGTGCGGCCCATAGAACTGAAAATATCCTTGGCCAGCGAAACGTCGGCGGGGGTGGCATGCGTGCCCCCGGCCAGAGATGTCATTCCCTGGCGAATCAGGCAGGGCGTGTTGGGCATGGCGCGAACCACGTGCGCCGCGTGGCCCAACTCCCGTTCGATGAGCGCCGTGGTGACGGAAGCCGCGGCGGAGATGATCACCGCGTCCTTGCGCAAGACCTTTTTCACCTCGTGGAGGAATCCCTTCACCTGCTGAGGTTTTAAAACAATTAATACCAAGTCAGCGCCCTTAACGGCCTGGGCATTATGGGTGTGAGCTTTCACACCGTATTTCTCGGCAAGAAAATCGGCGCGCGGCTGGTGCGCGACGGTCGCTTCCACGTGCTCGACGGGGATGAGCTGCGAACCCAACATGCCGGAAAGCAATCCCTCGCCCAGCTTCCCACAGCCGATGAGCGCCAGTTTTTTTACTCTGCTCTGAAAGTCGCGCGGGCCGCGCGCAGCCTTGGTGTCAGTGGTTTTCATCGTAGTCCTCTTGCGATTGCGATTGTCGATTTTCGATTGCCGATTGACGATGGAGAGACCGTCGTCCATCGACCACCGAAAACCGGTTGTGAAAGGGTGCCGGTCACGATTGTCGATTGCCGAATGACGCCGGTTTTTCAATCGTCAATCGGCAATCGACAATCGACAATCGAAAATTCCTACTGTCTTGCCGCCGCCTGCGCCGCGGTGACCTCTTGCTTGGAGGTGGAGATCCACGGCATCATCTTGCGCAGCTCGCTTCCCACCTTTTCGATGAGGTGGGCGGAAGCCTTGGCGCGCATTTCCAGAAAGCGCTGGCGTCCCTTGGTGTTTTCCTCCATCCACTCTTGGGCAAAGGAGCCGTCTTGAACGCCGGCCAGGACTTGCTTCATGGTCTCGCGCACGTGCGCGTCGATCACCTCGGGCCCGCGGGTGTAATCGCCGTATTCGGCCGTGTCGCTCACCGAATAGCGCATGTACTTGATGCCGCCCTGGTAGATGAGGTCGACGATCAGCTTCAGCTCGTGGAGACATTCGAAGTAGGCAATCTCCGGCTGGTAACCGGCCTCGACCAGCGTCTCGAACGCGGTGGTGATGAGGGCCGAGACTCCGCCGCACAGCACCGTCTGCTCGCCAAAGAGGTCCGTCTCCGTTTCTTCTTTGAACGTGGTGCGAATCACGCCCGCTTTGAGCGAACCGATACCCTTGGCGTACGCCAAGCCGGTCGCCTCAGCGTGGCCGCTGGCGTCCTGCTCGATCGCCAGGAGCGAGGGCACGCCAACGCCCTCGGTAAAGAGCTCGCGCAGGCGATGTCCGGGGCACTTGGGCGCAATCATGATAACGTCCACGGTGGGCGGAGGAACGATAAACTTGTAGTGAATATTAAACCCGTGGGCAAACACCAGGGTCTTACCAGGTCCAAGGTGCGGGGCGATCGCCTCTTGGTATACCTGCGCCTGGATGGGATCGGGGATGAGTATGACAATCAGGTCAGCGCGCTGGGCGGCTTCCGACGCATCATAGACCTCGAAGCCTGCGTCTTTTGCCTTGGTGCGGGGCGGATCGCCCATGCGCTCGGCAACGATCACCTTAACGCCGCTATCGCGCAGATTCAACGCGTGGGCGTGCCCTTGACTGCCGTAGCCGATAATGGCCACGGTCTTCCCCTCCAGGTTTTTCAGGTCGCCATCTTGCTCGTAGTAAACTTTAGCCATAGTCCTCTATTCCTTTTTTATTGAATTTGGAAAGCAGAATTATATACCAGGAGTCAGGAATGCCCGAAACTCGAAAACCGAAATTCGAAACTCGCGAGCCCTACATCGAATTTCGAATTTCGAGTTTCGATTCCGGCTCCTGACTTTTTTCTCACGCTTGCGCTCCGACCATGACCGGGCTCGGCACGGTCCGGGTGGTTTTCACACAGGCGAAGGGAAGGATTTCCGGGATGCCGAAAGCCGGCGCGGCGCGTTGCCGGCGACTTTCCGCGGGAACCTCGAGGAGGTATTTTCCGTGACTGGCAAAAATCAACTTTGATCCCGGAAAGGTTTTGAGGACCTCGGCCACGCGCGAAGTGTCGGTGCCGGCGTCGATGAACACAAAGGAAGCGTCAGCGGAGGTCTGGTGTTGGTAATACGAGACGCGCTCCACGCCTTCCGTCCGGCGCAGGAAGTTGAAGAGATGATCGATGTCTGACTCGGGCGAGTTCAGCACGGCCATCATGGAAAACCCATCGGGCCGGGCGACCATCGCCAGGGTCGTGATCTTCAATCCCTTGCGGCGAAAAACGTTCATGAGGCGGCAAGTCACAATCAGGTCCTGCTCGGTTTCCAGCGTGATGAGCCACTGCATGTTGAACTCCTTAGCCGGGACACGGGATTCGGGACACGGGACACGGGATCCGGGCTGAACATCAGGATCGAAGTTCGAGATTCGGCACTCGGCCCACGATTTTCGAATTTCGTTCTTTCCCGAGTCCCGTGTCCCGAACCCCGTGTCCCGGGTTTTTCACACCGCCCAAAGATCGTCCAGCGCTTCTTCTTCCACCTGCACGCGTGGCGGTTCCACCACCATCTCCGCCAGCGAGGCTCCCGGGGGAACGATAGGGTAGACGTTCTCCGTCGGGTCCACCCAGACGTCGAGCAAGCGCGGCTCGCGATCGCTGAGGAAATCCTCGATGGCATCCGGCACGTCCGTGCGGTGCTCAACGCGCGCGCCGCGAATGCCATAAGCATCCGCCAGCTTCACGAAGTCCGGAGCAAAGTCGAGGTCAATGTCGCAGTAGCGCTTCTCAAAGAAAATTTCCTGCCACTGGCGCACCATGCCCAGGGCGCGATTGTTGATGATGGCAATCTTTACGGGCACGCGGTATTGCACCACCGTGGCCAGATCGTTGAGCGTCATCTGGAATCCGCCGTCACCAACGATGGCAATCACCTGGCGGTCGGGGAAAGCCATCTGCGCGCCCATGGCGGCGGGGAACCCGTAACCCATCGAGCCCAGTCCGCTGGATGAGAGCCAGGTGCGCGGCCGCGTGAAGTTGTAGAACTGCGCGGTCCACATCTGGTGCTGGCCCACGTCCACGGAAATGATGGCGTCTTCCGCGGCGCGTTGGCCGATGGCCTCAATCACCATCTGGGGCTTCACGGTGTTTGCGTACCGGTCGTAAGTCAGGGGGTGCTCGCCTCGCCAGGATTCGATGCGCTGGAGCCAGCGGCGGCGCTCGGGCGTGGGAGCCGCCTGGCGGCGCTTCAACACATCAATCAAAGCCTTCAACGCTTCCCGCGCATCGCCCACCAGGGACAAATCCACATGCACGTTCTTGTTGACCTCAGAAGGGTCAACGTCAAATTGAATTTTCTTGGCGCCGGTGGCGAAACCGTTCAAGCGGCCCGTCACGCGATCATCAAACCGCGCGCCGATGGCCACCAGAAGGTCGCAGTTGCAGATCGCCATGTTGGTGGCGTACGAGCCGTGCATGCCCAGCATCCCCAGCGACAGCGCATGGTGGGAAGGGAATGCTCCCAACCCCATCAAGGTTGTCGTGACGGGGACATGAGTCAACTCCGCCAGTTCGCGCAGTTCCTGCCAGGCGTCAGAAGCAATCGCGCCGCCACCCACATAGAACACCGCGCGGCGGCTTTCCAGGATCATTTCGGCGGCGCGCTCAATGTCGGCGTCAACAAACTCGCGCAGCCGCTCAGGCGGCGTAACGCCCAGCGTGGACGGGTACTTGGGCTCGGCCATCTCCATAAGCACGTTCTTGGGGAGATCAACCAGCACCGGCCCCGACCGTCCGGAAACCGCCGACCGGAAAGCCCGGTCGATGATGCGGGGAATGTCCGCCGCCGAGCGAACGGCAAAGGACTGCTTGGTAGAGGGAAGGCTGATCCCGATGGTGTCGGCTTCCTGAAAGGCGTCCTTCCCAATCAACGCCGCCGGGACTTGGCCCGTCAGGGCAACGATGGGAATGGAATCCATCATGGCCGAGGTCAGGCCGGTGATCAGGTTGGTGGCGCCCGGACCCGATGTCCCCAAACAAACCCCGGGCTTGCCGGTGACCCGCGCGTAGCCGTCGGCGGCGAAAGCCGCGGCCTGCTCGTGCCGCACCAGCAGGTGGCGAATGCCCGCACTGTAAAGGGCATCGTAAAGGGGAAGGACCGCGCCCCCCGGAAGGCCAAAGAAGACGTCCACCTTCTGGCGCTTCAAGCTTTCGAGCAGGATTTCGGAACCGGAAACAAGCTTCCCCATAACCTCTCTCTCAATGACCGGTCGGGCACTAGTACCGACCAGTCGGTAGGTAAAAGTACCATGCTCGAATTCCCTCGTCAACCCCTTTTTTGGAGCGAGCGTAGCGCGGACCTCCGCGGTACACTTGCCCAATCGCTTTGACGTGGCTAGGAGAATGAGATTATGGTGACGAAGGTTGTTTTGGAGGGAAGTCGATATGGACGTCGAGGAGATTCTGGCGCAACTCGAACGAGCTCACGCTCAGTTGCCTCGGATTGCCCTGGAGGAAGCTGCTGCCCACCGTGAGGAGATAATTCCCCGGCTTTTGGGAGTTTTGGAGAAGGTGGCGAAGGATCCGGCGCCCTTTCTGGGCGGTCAGGATCGCAACCTCCGTATTTATGCAATGTATTTGCTTGCGCAGTTCCGGGAACCTCGCGCCTACCTCTTGCTGGTCAAAATCTTTTCTGCCCCGGGAAAGTTCGCCTTTGAGTTGGCTGGTGATGTGGTGACCCAGGACTTGCCCAGCATTTTGGCCTCAGTTTCGGATGGCGACCCAAGCGGAATGATAAAGCTGGTTGAGAATGAAGAGGTCAATGAATACGTCCGTGGCGCCGCACTGGATGGCTTAGTGACGCTGATGGCCTTTGGCAGGGGAAGCCGGGACGATGTGATGACCTACTTCCGCCGCCTGTTCCAGATTCTGGAGCGAAGACCCAGCGCGGTGTGGAATGGGCTGGCTAATGCCTGCGCCGATCTTTGCCCACAGGAAGTTGCCGAGGACCTTCGCCAGGCCTACGACGAAGGTCTGATTGATCCTGGTTCGATTGGTTGGGACGAGATTGAAGAGGCGCTCGACATGGGCCCCGACGCTGCCTGGGGGGAAGCGCGGTATCGCTACCGGTTGATCACGAATACAGCGGATGCAATCAAGTGGTGGGGGTGTTTCCATAAGGATGCAGGGGAGGAGGATTGGGCAGAGGCCGACATGGAAGCGGAAGGTGACCCGGCCGAGTTGGAAGATGACGCAGATAACTTCTTCCCGCTTCTCGGGTCAGACCAAGGCGCCCGGGAGCCATATCGCCGAACCGAACCGAAGGTAGGCCGCAATGAGCCCTGTCCATGCGGAAGCGGGAAAAAGTTCAAACGATGTTGCGGGCGTTGATGGCGCTTCGGGCCGCAGATGACGGCTAAAGGGAGCGTAGCGCACGGGGTTGAGGGTAGTAAAATCCAATCCCCCTTGCTTGTTAGCGAAGCAAGTCCTCCAGCCGGACGGCCTGATCGGTCTTTTCGTCGCGGTATTTGATGATGACCGGCGTGTAGAGGGAAATCCCCAACTCTTTGCCACGACCCTTGGTGACGGCGCGCGCACCGGGGACCACCACGGCGCCCTCGGGAATCCTCAGCGGAGCGTCGCCCTCGCGGCGATGGACGGTGTCGCGCACCAAGTCGTAGACGGGCGTGGAACCGGTGATGATGGTTCCGGCGGCCAGCACCGCGCCTTTGCTCACAATCGTGCCCTCGTATACGCCGCAATTGCCGCCCACCAGCGCCTCGTCCTCGATGATCACGGGCAGCGCGCCAATCGGTTCCAGCACACCGCCGATTTGCGCCGCGGCGCTGACGTGGACGCGCTTGCCCACCTGCGCGCAGGAACCCACCAGCGCGTGCGAGTCGATCATGGTCCCTTCGTCCACATAAGCGCCCACGTTGATATACATCGGCGGCATGCAGGTCACGTTTTTCCCGATGTAGCACCCATCGCGAATCGACGAGCCGCCGGGCACCACACGGATGTTCTGGTCCTCCGGAAGCTGCTTCAAGGGATAGGTGTGCTTGTCGCGGAACTGCGAATGCTGTAACGCCGGTCTATGACTGGCGGGTTCTGTAGCGCCGGTGTCCCCACCGGCGAAAACACCGATCGCCGGTGGGGACACCGGCGCTACAGCCAGCGGCATCTCTACGATTCGCCCAATTCGAAACCCCAGCAGGATTCCCTTCTTTACCCAGCCATTCACGCGCCAGCCGGAAGGTGAACTCGCATCCGGTTCCGCCGCGCGCACGCGGCCCTCGTTCAGCGCGGCCTTGAATTCGTCAAAGGCGCGGAAGTATTCTTCGCCAAATTCCTTGGTCTCGCGAGCGTAAAGTTCTTCAATTTGGGTTTGCAGTTCCATGTCACCTACCTGATTTGAGTCACATCCCCGGCACTAAGCGCATCCCGGCCTCGACTTCATGCATCAGCGGCACGGATGCCCATCATATCTGCGCGGGCCAGATCACCACTTCTCCCGGCCCAGCGCCGTCGCCTGCAACTGGGCAATCACGGGATCAAATTCCGATGACTCCTTGCCATAGACCGCATCCAGCGCTTCCTTAATTCCCTTTGGACTTTGGCGCGGGAGATAGTGTTCCAAGGCACGCGCATAGAGCTGACTGCGCGATATGCGGAGCCCCTTGGCGAGCCGCTCGGCCTCTTGAAAGAGAGGATCGGGTATGGAGATTGATGTTTTCACGACAGTAGTATAACTGAGGCTTTACCGAAACGTAACCGGATCATCCCAAGCCTGGTCTGTGTGCCCGAGCTGTGCCCACCTGAAGGTCAGCGCGGCATCGCGGCGCGCTCATAGGCCGCAAGGGGGAAAGAGACCACGACCTAAGCGGTCTGACGGTGATCCTGCCAATGCATTTCCCGTGAACAATCCTGTGATACAAACGCCAAGGTAACTGTGATCTCAGTTTATAATACGTCGTCATGCCAGAGCAGACGGGCCCGCACATCTTCAGTAGCGGGTCAGTTTCAGCGGCAGTTCGGTTCACAAAAAAAAGGAGCCAGCTTATGGCCAATTCAAGAACTTCATCGCGATCACCCGAGGTCTCGAGAAGAGAATTCCTGCGCCGATCTGCAACGGCGGCCGCAATTCCTGCCCTTCCCTCGATGGCGGTGGGCGGGAAAGGTGAATCCCCTGAAGGACACCCTCAGCGCCCCAATGTGCTCATCATCCATGCGGACCAGATGCGCTGGGACGCCGTGGGGGCTTACGGTCTCAACCCGATGGGGCTTACTCCCAACCTCGACGCCATGGCCAAGAGGGGCGTGCTCTTTGCCCAGGCCATTTCTAATCAACCCGTGTGTGCTCCCTCCCGCGCCTGTCTGTGGACAGGACAATATTCTTGCCAGCACGGTGTGTGGAGAAACGGCATCGGCCTTGCCCACGATGCTACGACCATTGCGACGGCCCTCCGCCAGCAAGGTTACACTGCGAATTACATTGGCAAATGGCACTTGGCGAAGGATACCAAGGGCCCCGTGCCTGCTGAGGACAGAGGCGGTTTTCTCGATCTCTGGCAGGCGTCCAATGTGTTGGAATTCACATCGCACCCTTATGAAGGAGATTTATACGACGGCGACGGCAAACCCATCCACTTTGCCGACACCTACCGGGTCGACTTCATGACGCAGCTTGCAGTCGACTTTCTCACCCATCGAGGGAAGGAACCGTTCTTGCTGGCGGTTTCGTATATCGAGCCGCATTACCAGAACGATATGATTAGCGCCATTGCACCGAAGGGCTATGCGGCGCGATATGCCAATCCCTTCGTGCCCCACGACTTGCGATTCTTCCCCGGAGACTGGCCAAACCAACTGCCCGAATATTACGGGTGCATTGCCAGGATCGATGAAGCCGTCGGCAGCATTCTGGCCACCCTCAAGAAATTGGGGTTGGAGGAGAACACCATTGTCGTTTTCACCAGCGATCATGGCTGTCATTTCCGGACTCGAAATACCGAATACAAGCGAAGTGCTCACGAGAGTTCAGTCCACGTGCCCTTGATTATCCAAGGCCCCAAGTTCAACCGCTCGCGGGTCGTACAGGAGTTGGTGGGCATGGTGGACATCACCCCGACGATTCTGGATGCCGTCGGAGTTCCGATCCCCTCCAGCATACAAGGGAGGAGCGCCCTGTCTCTTGTGGAAGGGAACGCCGAGGGATGGCGCAACGAAGTCTTCATCCAAACAGCCGAATGGATGGTGGGGAGGGCGCTCCGTACCGAGCAGTGGACGTATGTCGTTGGGGCGGCGAAACAGCATGGCCAAAAGCCCTCTGATCCCGCCGAGCGATATACCCAGCATGCCCCACAAAATCTCACGGGGGGATCGACACCCGCACCCTTCAGCGACCATTATGCCGAATACCAGTTGTATGATTTGTATTCGGATCCGCATCAATTGCTCAACTTGGCGGGGCGTGACGGGACCCTGGAAATAGCAGAGAGCTTGCGGCAGCGGCTCGTGTCGCGCATGGAAGAATCCGGCGATAAGGTTGCAGAAATCAGCCCGCCCTTTTTCCCTTACTCCTAGGCGGGGAAAACGATCGGCCGGGGAAGGTAGGCCTGCGAGTTGTACGATCTGGAGACTGTGCGGACGTGTAATCCATTTGCTTTATGTGGCCGTGCTTCACCTGATTTCACGCCAATGCCTGGCTTCAACGAACCATGATAGATGACCAACATTTTCGGTGGCGACCACGGCGCCCACAGCGTGGGCTTGAGCAGCCAAAATGACGTCGCCGTCGAGAGCTTCAAACGAGGCAGCCGCTCTTCCTCGTTGCCTTGCCATTGCCCAGAACTCCGCAGCTTTGCGCATAACAGCAGTTGAAAGTGGAACGTAGAGCAGAGTGTCCCTGAGTTGATCAAGCCGTTTGATAGATGTAGTCATTCCCTCGAGCAAGAAGTTTCGCCGCAACTCGTAATCTGCAATCTCAGGAAGGAAGACCAATTCGCCTGCATCCAGCACGCCTTGAAGCCAGGAAACGGTTTCAGGATTGGGTTCGGGGTGCGCGATCCGTCCCAACGGACTGGTATCGAGCATGATTCGCTTAATCATCAAAGCGCTTGCGCCTGGACAAGCGATTCTCCTCGATGACTCTCTTGATCCGGGGCCAGGCTTGCTCATCGTACCCGGAGTCGTCGGCGAGCCAGGAGCGAATGAGTTTCCTGAACTTCCTGGCAGCTGGAGGCATTGTGTCGGCGCGTTTGCGTTCTCTTAAAGCATGCTGAGGCATGGCAGTGCCACCTTCTTCCCTGATTATAACGAATCTGCGCAATCAGAGCGATTATTCTTCCTGACTTACACCTTTTGCGGCTGCAATAATCCTTGCGCGGCCAGGACCCTTTCGAGTTTGGCGCGGTTTTCGGGTTTCATGGGAACCATGGGCAGGCGGTAGATTTCCTCGATCATGCCCATCATGGCGAGGGCGGCCTTTACGGGGATGGGGTTGGTTTCAATGAAGTTGATTTGCATCAGCGGCAGCAATTGGGCATTCAGCTTGCGCGCTTCGTCGTACCTGCCTTCCAGCGCCAAGTGCGCGAGTCGCACCATGGGCCCGGGGATTTCATTCGAAACCACCGAAATCACGCCCACGCCGCCGACGGCAATCAGAGGGAAAGTGAAGGCGTCGTCGCCGGAGAGCACGCGGAAGCCCGGCTCGACGGCGTTCAGCACCTCCATCTGCTGCACGATGCTTCCGGAAGCCTCCTTGATGGCCACGATGTTGGAAATCTGCGAAAGGCGGCCAACGGTGGCGGGCTCGATGTTCGACGATGTGCGCCCCGGCACATTGTAGAGGATCACGGGCAGGTCAGTGGATTCCGCAATGGCCTGGAAGTGCTGGTAAAGACCCTCTTGCGTCGGTTTGTTGTAATAGGGCGCAACGGAAAGGATGCCTTGCACGCCCAATCCTTCGACTTCGGCTGCCAAGTCGCAAACTTTCTTCGTGTGGTTGCCGCCCACTCCCGCGACGATGGGGACTTTTCCACCGGCTTCTTCCATGACGAGGCGAATCACCCCCATGTATTCGCCGTGCTCAAGCGTGGGGGTTTCGCCCGTGGTGCCGCAGGGGACCAGGAAATCGATCCCCTCGCGAAGCTGGAACTGCACCAACCGCCGCAGCGCCGCTTCATCCACGGAACCGTCTTTGCGAAAGGGGGTGACGAGGGCCGTGCCGCAACCGCGAATTTCCAGGCTCATGGGACCTCCAAGACAGGGGCTAGGGGCTGGGCATCAGGAACGAAACACGAAAATCGAAATTCGAAACTCGAAATTCGGACCTTGCTCACGAGTTTCGAATTTCGATTTTCGAGTTTCGTTCTTTTCCTAGCTCCCAGCACCCAACTCCAACACTTCCGCGAAACTGTAAAAGCCCTTCTTGCCGACTACCCAGCGGGCGGCATACAGCGCCCCTTCCGCAAAGCCCTGCCGGCCGCGCGCCGTGTGGCGTAAAACCACGGTGTCCGCCTCCGAGTCAAAACCCATCTCGTGCGTACCGGGGATATAGCCCGCGCGCACGCTGGCCACGGGAATATCGCGGTCCACAAAGTAGGGTTGAATCTGTCGTGAGATTTCAAGCGCAGTCCCCGACGGCGCGTCCTTCTTCATTTTGTGATGAGACTCGGTGAGGAAAGGGTCGTACATGGGGAAGGGCGCAAAGATTTCCGCCGCCGCCCGCGCCAACCGGTAGAACAAGTTCACACCGATGGAAAAGTTCGCGGCGTACACCATGCCGACGCCCGCCTGCTCAATGACCTTGCGGACCTCTGTCTGGTGCTTCTGCCAGCCGGTGGTGCCGACCACCAGATTCACTCCCAACGCCGCCACGCGGTGAACGTTCTCCACCACCGCGTCGGGGGTGGTGAAGTCCACGCAAACGTCGACGCCCTTGAACTTCTCGCGCGTGATGCCGCGGCTTTGCGCGTTGACGTCAATATCCATCACCAGACGCACTTCAAAGCCGCGCTGTGGCGCCAGTTGCGCCAGCGTCTTTCCCATCTTGCCGTAACCGAGTAGGGCCAGATTGATCATCAGTCCAGATACCCTTCCGACTTCATCAATTCCGCGTTGAGCAGCGCTGCGCCGGCGGCGCCGCGAATGGTATTGTGGCTCAACGCGACGTATTTAAATTGCAGGACCGGGCATTCGCGCAGGCGGCCTACGGTGGTGGCCATGCCGTGTTCGGCGTTCAGGTCGAATTTCGGCTGAGGCCGGTCGCGCTCGTCACGCACAATAATGGGATGCTTTGGAGCGGAAGGCAAGCTGCGTTCCTGCGGCAGGGAGCGATAGGCGCGCCAAGCCTCCACGATGTCGGCCAGCGTGGCTTTGCTTTTGAGCGCCACAGAAATGGTTTCCGTGTGGCCATCTTCCACCATCACGCGGTTGCAGTGAGCGCTCACGATAAATTCGCCCATTTTCACGTGGCCATCCACCAATTTGCCCAAAAGCTTACGCGTTTCGCGTTCTACCTTTTCTTCTTCGCCGCCGATGAAGGGGACGACGTTGGCGAGAATGTCGAGCGTGGGGATTCCCGGATAGCCGGCGCCGGAAACCGCCTGCATGCTGGTCATCAGGACTTTGTCGAGTCCAAAAGTTTTTTCCAGCGGCGCGAGCGACATCACCAAACCCACCGTGGTGCAGTTGGGGTTGGTCACGATCATGCCCTTCCATTTGCGCTGCTTCCGCTGCTCGCGGACCAGCGCCAGGTGGTCCGGATTGACGTCCGGAATCAGCAGCGGAACGTCTTGCTCCATGCGGAAATTGGAGGAGTTGGAAACCACAACATGGCCGGCCTGAGCGAATTCCTTCTCCACCTCTCCCGCCACTTTGGAATCGAGCGAAGAGAACAGCAGTTGCGGAGCGCCTCCCGGCTTGCACTCGTGCACGGGGAGATCCCACGCGCTCTTGGGCAGGGGATCGCGCAAGCGCCAGTTGCAGGCCTCGCGATAGGTCTTGCCTGCCGACCTCTCGGAGGCGGCGAGCCATTTGATTTCGAACCACGGGTGATGCTCAAGCAGGCTCACAAAGCGCTGCCCAACCATTCCTGTTGCTCCTAGAATGCCAACTTCCAGTCTCTTCATGAACGATAACGGCGGATGGATTCCACCTTCACCTTTCCTAGGAACAGGGATTAGGGGTTAGGGCGGACCTATGACTGCTAATACCTGACCCCTAACACTACTACGTTAAGTTATTGACCTCCCACGGGAGAGGTGTTAAGCTCCGGTCCATGACCGAGAGCGAAATCGAGAAATGTCGAAAGCGCTTGGAACAATTCTTGGCCGACCTGCTGGAGCCG
>Ga0181539_1003322_pt1 | contig 14920 bp, 8 predicted proteins | sample PEATcosm2014_Bin_46_FD_119767 | JGI IMG/M metagenome (GOLD analysis project Ga0181539, IMG submission 119767) | Peatland microbial communities from MTU Mesocosm Facility, Houghton, MI, USA - PEATcosm2014_Bin23_60_metaG | ecosystem: Environmental > Terrestrial > Soil > Wetlands > Peat | place... | reverse complement strand
GCCGACTACAACGAAACCGCCAAGCCCTTCGTCTGGACAAAAAGCGAAGTCCACCAAAAGCGCCTCAAACCGTGTTTCGCCGACTAATGATTCCGGGTACTAGTAGTGGAAATCTAACACTTGATACCCACGACAGGGAACGCCGCCAGCGGATGCCGTTGGACCGCCTTTCACCCAGAGCGGCCACCCGACGTCGCGCCGCGTGAACCTCCGGATTCAACCTTCGCCCCCAAGTTTCGTCAATTTGAAGAAACTGGCTAGAAAAAAGTATCCTGCGGAAAGTCCGATGACCTAAATCGAAACCATTCTCGGGATCAAACTCCTCATTTCATTGCGCTGTAATGGCGATAAAGCCAGGTTTTGGCTATCTGCGTCAGAATTCCATAGGCCGCGAGCGTGGCGGCGAGAAAAGGCCAGTAGCTCGCCGGCAAGGGCGTGAACTTCAGCAACTGTCCGATTTCCGTGTAAGGCAACGCGGCGCCGATCAAGCATATGACCAAAGAGGCCGCCGTGAGCGTTGCGCTGGCGCGACTCTCCAAGAAGGGAAGCTTTTCCGTGCGGATCACATGGATGATCAGAGTCTGCGTCAGCAGCGACTCGACGAACCAGCCGGTCTGGAAGAGCGATGGATTGTTCCAGCCGTCGAAAACGTAGAGCATGACGAAAAACGTCGTGTAGTCAAAAATGGAGCTGATCGGCCCGATGAGCACCATGAACTTGAAGATGTTGTCGATATTCCATTTCCGCGGCGCCGCGAGGAATTCTTCGTCGACGTCGTCGCTCGGGATGGCCGCCTGGGAGAAGTCATAAAGCAGATTATTGGCGAGCACCTGTATCGGCAGCATCGGCAAGAAGGGCAGCAGGAGGCTGGCCCCGAGCACGCTGAACATGCTGCCGAAATTCGAGCTTGCGCCCATCTTGATGTATTTGATGATGTTGCCGAACACCTTGCGTCCTTCCAGGACGCCTTGCTGGAGAACCAGCAAACTTTTTTCCAGCAGGATGATGTCGGCGGACTCCTTCGCGATGTCGACAGCGCTGTCCACCGAGACGCCGACGTCCGCGGCCTTGAGCGCGAGACTGTCGTTAACGCCGTCGCCGAGAAAGCCGACGACATGACCTTTCGAATGCAGCGCGGCGATGATGCGCGCCTTCTGTTCCGGCGAAACTTTGGCGAAAACGGTGACTGTTTCAACAAGCTCCGCCAATTCGCCGTCGGTCATGGCTTCAATCTCGGAACCGAGCGCAATGTGATCGATCTCGAGACCGACGTCCCGACAGATTTTGCGCGTTACAATTTCATTGTCGCCGGTCAGAATCTTGACGGCGACTCCCAATTCATTCAGCGACGTCAGAGCCGCGCCGACGCTCTCCTTCGGCGGGTCGAGAAAAGCGATGAAGCCGAGCAGCGTCAGGCCGCTTTCCTCCGCCACGGAATAGTTCGCCTTGGGGCGGGCGATGTCTTTATAGGCGACCGCCACGACGCGAAGACCGTCCGCGTTGAGCGCATGTATTTTCTCCAGCGCCTGTTCCCGTAGCTTCGCATCGAATTTTCGCGGCTTGCCGCCGAGTTCGCAAAACGCGCAGGCGGCGATGAGTTCCTCCACGGCGCCCTTGCAGATGAGGAGATGCGCGCCGCGGGCGCGCGCCATCCTCGCCGCGATGCGCTTGAACAGTCCAACAGCCTGCCCATTTGACCCTGACTCGCCGCCATTCTCGGGAGCGAGAATGACCGAAAGACGCCGGCGCGCGAAATCGAAGGGAATTTCATCGACGCATCTATAATGATTGTTCAGGTATGGCGTCTCGTCCGTTTCGACATGCCGCACGACAGCTTCGTCGAGCAGGCTCTTCAAGCCGGATTGATGCCGACTGTTGAGATAGGCGTATTCCAAGGTCTTTTCACACCGCCGGCCGCGGATATCGAGATGCAGGCTGAGCGCGATCTTGTTTTGCGTCAGCGTTCCGGTCTTGTCGGCGCACAAGACGTCCATGGCGCCAAAATTTTGAATGGCGTTGAGCCGTTTTACGATCACCCGCTTTCGGGACATGGCGATCGCGCCCTTGGCGAGATTCACCGTGACGATCATTGGGAGCAATTCCGGCGTCAGGCCGACCGCGACGGCGAGCCCGAACAGGAGCGCCTGCGCCCAATCTCCCTTCGTCAGCCCGTTGATCAGGAAAACCGCGGGCGCGAGGACGAGCATGAAGCGGATCATCAGCCCTATGAATCGGTTTATGCCCTTATCGAACTCCGTGAGCCGTCGTTGACCGGCGAGTTCCTCCGCGAGCTGGCCGAAATAGGTGCGCGCGCCGGTGCGAACAATCGCTCCGACGGCGAAGCCACTGACGACGCTAGAGCCCATGAGCGCGAGATTGGGCGCATCGAACGGATCAGCGACGACCTTCGCGGAAGGTTGCGCGCTTTTCTCGCAAGGCATGGATTCGCCGGTTAGCGCCGACTGATCGACGTAGAGGTCTTTGGAGGCGAGAAGCCGCAAGTCGGCGGGGATCATGTCCCCCGCGGAAAGGCGCACGATGTCCCCGGGCACGAGCGTCTCGCTCGCGCGCTCCACGAACCCATGGGACGCGGCCGGCGTTTCGGCGCCATTGTCGCCGCGACGACGCAGGCTTGTGGTAATTTTCACCATGGCGCGCAGTCTTGCCGCGGCGTCGTTGGAACGGTGCTCCTGGATAAACGCCATCAGAATGGCGAGGGTGACGATCACCAAGATCACGATGGCGGCGTTGAGATCACCGAGGACATAAGAAACGGCGGCAAGCGAAAGTAGGAGAGCGTTGAGCGGGTTGCCGGCGCGACCTAAGAGTTCGCGAAGCGGGTTCGGCGCGCCGTTTTGCGCGATGAGGTTTGGACCGTTCCTCGCCAGCCGGACAGCGGCTTCCGCGGAGTTCAAACCTTCAAGCGAGCTGCCGAGATGAGCCAGCACTTCGGCTTCATCCATGCTGGCGACGGCCAGCAGGTCGCGCGAGAGGGCGAATTTGACGCCGCGTTCAGACGAGCCAGGCGACGAGGCCCCAGCTTGCGGAAAGCGCAACGGTGAATCCAGGGAAAAGCCGTCCATGATCCTCGTGGAGTTCATTCTACGACGCTCAAGCCGTTTCGGATGCAGTTGAGCACAGGAATCGACTTGCCGCCACAACCGCGGTCGCGGGGAACGCGACGGCGTAGCGGACACTAGCGACGCGTTATTTCGGGAAAGATCGGCGCGTCTTTCGGCGGCGGTTTTTGGGCCTGGTCGAAGGCCCCCTTCGATATCCCACGTGGCCTGTTCAAGCGAACCGCGCGAACAAAGACTGCCTAAGGAGGCGGCCGAATTGGCGGTAAACGCATGTCAGCTCTTGGCGCATGGCTGACCTTGGCATCCTCCCCTCTCAAAGGCTAAAACAGGGTTCTAAGTGTTCGGTTTCAACCACTAGCGCGGGAACTGATCGAGCGCGGCGGCGCGATGTCCTTGCCGCCGAGCCGGCGCCGGCTCCGCCTCAGGCTTTCTTCTTTTTCGGGCGGCTCGCGAAAAACAGCGCCAAGGCGAGCCCGCAGGCGAGAGCCAGCAGCAGGAAGGGCGTCTTCGACTTCGGCGCTCCGCCGACCGAAAAGGGAAAGCGCGCCACCCAATGCTCGCCGCTCGGTCCGTCGGCGGTCACGACGCCGACGAAATTTCCCGGCTCGTCGAATGTATGGACGAAGCTGAACGTCCCCTTGGGGTATATTTCCGGCGGCAGATAAGCCACGGTCGCCCCCTCCGCGGGCGCGCCCTCGGCGTTCTCGCCGCCGTCGCGCAGAATGCGAAAATCCACCTTCATCTGGCGCAGCTCGTCCTGCGCGAGGTCGAACACCAGCGTCGTCTCGCCGACGTCCGGAACATCCTCGCAGAATTTGCGCTGCGACGTGGCGAACTGATAGCCGGAGAAATACAGGAAGTCCGGCCCGACCTTGAGCACGCACATCTCCTGATCGTAACCAAGGGCGCCGCGCGCCTCGGCTCGCGGCGCGGCGAGGGCGAGCGCGAGGCCCGCCGCCGCGGCGAGAGATAACAAACTGTTGCTAGGCTTCATCGGAGTCCCCCCAGAATCGCCGCGCGTCGGCTTTAGCGCCGCCGCGGTCTCGTTTGATCCGATTATAACTAGCCGCCCGGCGGTCGTTAACCAGCCGTGAGCGTCACGCCTCGGCGCGTAGCGGGCGCATCAGCAGGGCGTCGATCGCCGCCTCGACGCTCATTCTACCCGCGAGGATCGCGTCCACGGCCTCGGCGATCGGCATTTCGACGCGGCGCTCGCGCGCGATCTCGACCAGCGCCGAGGCGGTGTAGGCGCCCTCCGCGAGCTTGCCGTGACTCGCCTCGCGCGGCGGCTCGCCGCGGCCGAGCGCCTCCCCGAGGGCGAAATTGCGCGATTGCGCGGAGCCGCAGGTGAGGACGAGATCGCCGAGCCCGGAGAGGCCCATCAGCGTCTCCCGCCGCGCGCCCCAGGCCGCCCCGAGCCGCGCCAGCTCGGCGAAGCCGCGCGCGATCAAGGCCGCTTGCGCGCTGGCGCCCAATTCCCGCCCCGCCGCCATGCCGCAGGCGATCGCCAGCACGTTCTTGGCCGCGCCGCCAATCTCGACGCCGCGCAAATCGGTGGAGCGATAGAGCCGAAACGATTTGGTCGACAATTGCTCGGCGAGGCGTCGCGCCGTGTCCTCGCGCTTCGACGCCAGCGTCACCGCCGTCGGCAGCCCCTTGCAGACATCCGAGGCGAAGCTTGGCCCCGAGAGCACGGCGATCTCGACTTGCGGCGCCTCCTCGGCGATCACCTCGCTCATGAATTTATGGCTGCCGCGCTCTATGCCCTTGGCGCAGCTCACAAAGGCCGCGCCCTCGCGCAGGAACGGCCGCGCCAGCCTCGCGACGGCGCGCATCGCCTGGGCCGGGACGACGCCCAGCACGATCTCGGCCTCCCTCAACTCGGCGAGATCCGTCGTCGGCGCCACCGCGGCCGCCAGCGGCAGGCCCGGCAGGTGGCGGCGGTTCTCGCGGTCGCGCGCCACCGCCGCGACATGCTCGGGGTCATGCCCCCAAAGCGCGACATGATCGCGCTCGAAGGCGGCGACATTGGCGAGGGCCACGCCCCAGGCGCCGGCGCCCAGCGCCATGACGCGGGCGCGGGTCATCGCGCGCCGATCCGCTGATTGTCGGCGCGCGCCCACAGGCGCTCGAAATTTTCGGTGAAGCTTTCGGCCAAGGGAGGGCTCTCGATCACGATGAGGTCATTGTCCTGATAATCCTCGCCCGACACGCTGAAATTGGCGGAGCCGCTGCGCAAAATCCTATGGTCGACGACGAAGGATTTGAGGTGCATCGGATCGCGCGAACGGCGCTTTTGGCGCAATTCGACATTGGGCGTCGCGGCGATTTGCGCGAGCGCGCTCTCGAAACGGCCCATCTGTTCGCCGTCGAGATAGACGCGCACATGCACGCCGCGCATCGCCGCGCGGCCGAGCTCCGAGATCACCGTCCGGTCGGTCAACACATAGGCGGCCATGTCGATCGAGCTTTTCGCGCTGGCGATCAGCCGCGCGTCGACGCGCTCGATCCCGGCGCCCGGCGCGTAATAGGCCCGCACCCCGGCGACGACCGGCTCTCGCGCGAGCAGGCCGGCGGGCGGCGCCTGCGGCGCCAGCGCGAGGCCCGCGACGGCGGCGGCGAGCAATGGACGCATCGCGTCAGGCCTTGCCGTGATGCAGGACGCCGGGGCTGACGTCGAGCGGCCAGCGCGGGCGCGCGGCGAAATCGAGATTGTCGGCGAGCCCCAGCTTGAAGCGCTCCAGCCCAGCCCAGGCGATCATCGCGCCATTGTCGGAGCACAGTTCCGGCACGGGGGCGATGAAGCGCAGCCCGGCCTCGGCGCAAAAGCGCGTGAGCGCGCGGCGAATGGCGCCATTGGCGCCGACGCCGCCGCCGATGACCAAGCCCCGCGGGCTCCCGGAGGCGCCCGGCGACGACGCGCTCTGCTCGGCGAAGATCCTCAGAGCCGCGCGCACGCGATCGACGATCACGTCGACGACCGCCGCCTGGAACGACGCCGCGAGGTCTCTCTTGTCGGTCTCGCTCGGCTCCTCGCCGAGGCGCAGAAGCTCCTGACGCACCGCCGTCTTGAGCCCGGACAGCGAGAAATCCGCGCTCGCGCGCCCGAGCATCGGACGCGGCAGGTCGAAACGGCGCGGGTCGCCGTCGGCCGCCAGCTTTTCGATCGCCGGTCCGCCCGGATAGGGCAAACCGAGCATTTTGCCGACCTTGTCGAAAGCCTCGCCGGCGGCGTCGTCGACGGTCGAGCCGAGACGCTGATAGGCGCCGACGCCGCGCACGGCAACGAGCTGCGTATGGCCGCCGGAGACGATGAGGGCGATATAAGGGAACTCGATTCCGTCGGTCAGCCGCGCCGTCAGCGCATGGGCTTCGAGATGATTGACCGCGATGAAGGGCTTGCCCGCCGCCAGCGCCAGCGCCTTGCCGGTCGTGAGCCCCACCAATATGCCGCCGATCAGGCCCGGCCCCGCCGCCGCCGCGATGGCGTCGACGCCGGCGATGTCGGTCCGCGCGTCCCTGAGCGCGCGCAGGATCAGCCGGTCGAGCACTTCGATATGGGCCCGGGCGGCGATCTCCGGCACGACGCCGCCGTAAGCGGCGTGGCGGGCGATCTGGCTCATCACCTCATTGGCGAGAATTTCGCCGCCGTCGAAGCCGAGCCGCTCCTCGACGATGGCGACCGCCGTTTCGTCGCAGGTGGTTTCAATGCCGAGAACGCGCATGCGGATCCTGTCGCGCGGGAGAGTGAAGCCGATTCGGCGCCCGCGCGGATAACCCACAAGGTATAGTGACGAGCCCGGCGGAGGCAAATATTCCGTGAGACGAACCGGCGCGGGCGGCCGCGAGAAGGCGGCGCCGGTTTCGCTTCGAGCTCTCGCGCGATCGCGCGAATCGCGGTTGATTCCAGGAAGCAAGCCCAAATAGCGCCTAAAATATAGGCTGACCGCCCTATTCTTGATCGCGGCGCCGACACGGGAGACGAATGGATCGTTACGGTTGCGTAAAAAAAGCGGAAAGAAATCTAATGGAGCGATCTTGAGCGAATCGTTAGTTTGCACTCAACAAATCGCCAAACGCGGAAGAATCATGCACATAAGGTCGAAGGAGCATCGAATGTCGAGAAGACCCCTAACTTCGCTGCTCGCGCTGTTGGCGTTACAAAGCGCGGCGAGCGCGGCGGATCTTCCCGCGATAAAAGCTTCTCCCGCGCCCGCTCCCTTGATGTTCAGCTGGGAAGGCGGATACCTTGGAACCCAGGCTGGCTACGGCTTCAACACCGTCGTCGAGCGAGGCTCCGACCTCATTCCCGGGTACGCCGGCCTCGCCAATCCCGTCGCCTATTCGCAAAATTACAGTTCGCGCGGCCCCTTCAGCGGCTTCCATTTCGGCTACAACAAGCAGTTCGGCCAGTTCGTGCTCGGCGCGGAGGCCAATTTCGACTTCACCGGCCAGAACACCAACAAGGTCTTGTACAACAGCCTCGGCGCCGCGCTTGGCGGGCCGACTCAGACCAATATCGCTGACAATCTGCGCTGGTCGGCGCGGGCGCGCGCCGGCTACGCCGACGGCCGGACGCTGTATTATGTGACCGGCGGCCTCGTCAACGGAACCTCCACGGTTCAACAGAATTACTGGCCGCTCAGCGCGCCTGGCGCCCCCGTCGCGGATTATTTCAACATTCAGCGCTTCGGCTGGACGGCCGGCGCCGGCGTCGAATACGCCTTCACCGACGACTGGTCGGGGCGGGTCGAATATCATCACAACGACTTTGGAACCGCCACCGTCAATTCCGTGCAAGTTCCCGGCCTCGTCTTCCGCGAGAGATCGTCCGAAGACGTGCTGGGGCTGGGCATAAGCTATCATCTCGGCGCGCCGGGGACGGGCTCGGCCGTCGCCGCGGCCTCGGCGCCGGCGCCGGCGGCCAAATACGAGCCGCCGCCGCCGCCGGACCCAACTTTCATCGGCCGACTCTATCATGGCTATAAGGACGAATGGGGCGCGCCGATTCCGGAAGATCCCAACGCGCCGCAGAGCCGCCGCGCCGGTTACGGCCCCGCCGCGCAGCCGTCGCCGCCCTACCCCTTCACCGAATGGCCTTATGGCGGCGCGACGCCGATCGCCGTGTCGCTGCCCAATTCCATCGACTCGCCGCTGATGAAGGCGCTGAGCCCGACGCCGGTGGGCAAATTCCTCGAAGACAACCACATCCAGGTCTATGGCTGGATCGATCCAGGCTTCAACATCAGCAACGCGCGGTCGATGCCGGGCGCGCTCGCCGGCGGCAATTCGCCCGCCGCCTATTCCTACCAGCCCAATCTGTTGCAGCTCGATCAGGCCGTGGTCATCGTCGAGCGCGTGCCGGACACGGTGCAAACGGACCACTGGGATTGGGGCTTCCGCCTCTCGCCGATTTACGGCGAAACCTATCGCTACACGACCGCCAATGGTTTCTTCAGCAAGCAATTGTTGAAATGGAATCAGTTCGCCGGCTTCGACCTTCCGATGTATTATGGCGAGGTCTATATTCCGAATATCATGGACGGTTTGATCGTGCGCTTCGGCCGCTATATTTCGATGCCGGACATCGAAGCGCAGCTCGCTCCCAATAATTACATGTATTCACACTCGATGACCTATGTCATCGACGGCTATACGAACCAGGGCGCGGCGGCGACCTTGCAGGTGAACAAGAACGTGATGGTGCAATTGGGTCTTTCGGTCGGCACCGACTCGGAATTCCAGAATGCGCGCACCGTGAAATATGCGGCGGTGCCGGGCGGCGTGCTTTACAACCCCGTGCCGGGCGTGTTCGCCACGACCAGCGGACAGCCGGCCTATAACGGCCAGGCCGACCCCGGCATCAAGCCGAGCTTCGTCGCCTGCGGCCGCTATCAGACCGACGACTCCCGAGACAATATTTATCTTTGCGCCAACGGGATCAACACGGGAACCTTCGGCTACAACAACCAGCAATGGTATGGCGGCTCGTTTTACCACACGTTCAACGACCAGTGGCACATAGCGATCGAGTCCTGGCACATGCACGAGGACAATGTGCCGAACATCAGCAGCCCGTTCGTCAGCGCCGTCGCCAACCCCTTCTACTACATGGTGAATGGCCCGAACCTCGCCCAATGCTCCAATCCGCTCCAGCTGACGTGCACGTCGCGCGAATGGTCGGTCGTCACCTATCTCAACTATAAATTCTCGCCGATGGACAATATCTCCTGGCGCATGGAATATGTCGACGACATCACGGGCCAACGCACCGGCATAAAGACGGCCTATTTCAATTATGCGGTGGGCTGGCAGCACTGGCTCTCGCCACAGGTCGAGCTGCGCCCGGAAATCGCCTTCTACAATTCGCTCAACGCGCCGGCGTTCCAGCAAAACGCGCCGCTGCTCCAGACCAGCCCGACGAACATCGGCACCAAGAGCCATCTCGCGGTCTTCTCGGCGGATATGATCTGGCATTTCTAACGATATCAACGCTTCGCGAACGGGCGGCCGCTTGTTCGCGAGGCGACGCCTCGCGGTCGGGGCGCGACGTTATGGATAAGATATCGAAAAAATATGTTTGCGTCTCTCCACCGCGCCTCATTTCGCCCCGAACCCTAACGATATGAATGCCGTCGCGAGCCGACGCGAAGATGCCGGGAACCCGTTTTACCGTTGAAATCGCGTCAAAATCCATGACCGCCAACGACCGCGCGGCGGCAAGGCGCGATATCGCGTTGATATTCCCGGCCGACATTTTCCGTCCGGACCATAACGGAAATTGATCTAATCGATAGCCAATCACCGCTCGCTTGTTTATGATTGCAATGACGCGGAACGTTATATTAAGAAACAGAAGCGCGCAGGCCGAGGATGGCGGGCCACCCGCGCCGGCGGTCTCGAAAAACCGCGACGTCCTGAGTGGATTGGCATTTCCGCTCGAACCGTCATGGAGTGATCATGGACGCGTTCACTTCCAACAGCGCCGCATATGCGACCGCCAACACCCGCGCCGACGGCAAGAGGGTCTTGATCGTCGACGCCGAGCAGGCGTCGGTTAAATTGTTACGCGAGGCGTTGATCGCCGAGGGCTATGAGATCGCGCAGACAAGTTCCGGCGGCGAAGCCATTGTTCTCGCGATCTCCTGGCAGCCGACGCTGATTGTCCTGGATATTAATCTGCCCGATATCGACGGCCGCGAGGTCATTCGCGTCCTCCGCAAGCATTCTCCCGTCGCGATCATCGCGCTGTCCTCGCGCGATCACGAATCCGAAAAGATCGCCACATTGGATCTCGGCGCCAACGACTTCGTTTGCAAGCCGATCAGGATCGGGGAACTTCTGGCGCGGGCGCGAGCGGCGCTGAGAACGCGCATAAATTTCGAGCCGGTCACGCTCGTCTATCAGGCCGGGCATCTCACCATAGACGCGGCGACGCGAACCGTGACCTTGCGCGGGCATACGCTGAGATTTACTTCCAAGGAATTCGAGGTGCTGCATATTTTGGCGAGCGCCAACGGACGGGTGGTCACGCAGCGCCAGCTGATCGAACTGGTTTGGGGCCCGGCCAGCGCGGATAGCGTTCAATATCTTAGGGTTTTCATCGGTCGGCTGCGGCGGAAAATCGAGGACAACCCGGACGAGCCCAAGCTCCTCGTCACCGAGCGCGGCGTCGGATACCGCCTGATTCTGGGCGGTCCCGTCCATTCCGAGTAGGGACGCGCGCCGCGCGTTTTCATCCACGGCGGCGCGAGGATGCGCATGGGCGCGTCAAGGCGAATCGTCGAAATCGCGTGCGAGGAGAGGCTCTTGCGCCGTTAAGCGCGGCCCAGACCGCTCCGCCGCCAAAATCAACATAAACAATGATATGAAATCTAAAATATGGGCATAAGGAAAACCACGGAACGACGCATTCCAGGTAAGAGTTTGGCTGATTTCATACAATGGAGTTTATTCATAATTCATTGTTTTTTTGTGCACTTATTGAACGGTGTGTCTTTATGGTTACACCTGTAAAGATTCGCATGGTAATGATATATTAACCATTATATCGGCTCCGCCGATTGTTATTAAAATCGAAAAACCACACATCTATTAATCATACTGCTCATTCTCGTTTCAAAATTGGACATGGCGCGGCCGGCGCGCGACTTCGCCAACGCGCGCGCCGGCCGCGCTCGTCGGAAACAATAATTATCCTTATATTTCAGTTTGTTGATAAAGGGCGGCGAAGCCCAAGTCGGAATCGAGCCGCCGCTGCGGGGAGAAGACTGCTATCGCCTCTTGGTATAAGTTTGGACAAGCCTCCTCGATACGCCTTAAATTTAAGCAATATGAGCATTCCAACAAGTTTACAAATGTTATGATCGCGGCCTCGGTGTTAAAAAAAACATAATGGAACGAATCCGGCGACGTCGGTACCTTCAATTCATCGCTGAGGCTATCTGCTTCGCAACCGAATAAATGGGGGAGTTCATCCATGCCAAGAAGGGCAATATCAATGGCAAACTCACGCTGGGGCGAGATCGCATTGGAAGCGGCGAACGTGAGGTTTGGCGCCCGGCAATTTGATGAGCTTGCGATGGCTTTCAGCCGATTTTCCGGAAATGTGTCATTTTGGCAACAGTCGCGGAAAATCTTATAAAGATTGCATTTGGATGGCTTGCAAAAAGCCTAGAGGAGATATGGAAAAGCGACAATAGCGCGCATAATGAACAAATAAAGAAACGGAATCCAAGCACCGGCCCAAGGATAATAACGCGGGCGCCAGCCGGCGCCCCGACAGGTAAGATATAACTTTAAGATCAGTTGCTTATATAGCCCGCCCAGCCAAACCTCTAATTGCCATGGCTAAACGAATCCATCTTCGGATTTGCTTGACTATTGAGCGGATCGCCAATTATTTGAGCATCGTTGTCCCGCCGGTCGCAAGTCGGATGTTACGCAGTTCTTATAGACGCCGCAAAAATCACGATGAGCGCAAGGCTAGCACGGGCGCTCTCCAGGAAGTCACGGGAATCATCTATCTCGCAGCTCTACAAAGGAGTTCTAAAATGCCGAAAAGGGCAATATCGTGGGCGGCGCTGCTTGTCGCCCTGCCGGGCGTCGCGCTAGCGGCGGACCTGCCTAACAAGAAGAGCCTTCCCCCGCCGCCGGTGTTCACGTGGGACGGTGTTTATGTCGGATCGTCCTTCGGCTACAACTTCGCCACGATGAACGAGCAAGCCCTCGATCCGCTGCCGGGTTCCGCCAATGGCCTGCCCGTCTCGACCCTCACCGGTCCGGGTGGCTACCAGCAGTCCTATTCGCCGCGCGGCGTGCTGACGGACTTCCACATCGGCTATCTCAAGCAATTCGGCAATTTCGTGGCGGGCGGCGAGTTTGACATCGGCTTCAGCCCGAGCAACACCGCCAAGACCCTGACCAATGGTTTGTCCGCCGTCATGCCGGGCGGGACCGCCAGCATCGGCGGGGTCCCGCAACTCACGATTCCCGGCGGCGTCGCGCCCTTCCAGACCGCGATCCAGGACAATGCCCGGATTTCGCTGATCGGCAAGGCCGGCTATGCGGACGGCCGCTCTCTCTATTACGCCCTCGGCGGTCTGGTCATCGGCTCCACGTCGGTACAACACAATTATTGGGGCATGCCGACCTCTTACGTGGTGAACTCCTACGGCGCCGTCATTGCCAACAACGACATCAGCAATGTGGAGCGCTTCGGCTGGACCGTCGGCGCCGGCATTGAATACGCCTTCACCGATCACTGGTCGGCGAATGTCGAATTTCGCCACAGCGACTTCGGCACGGGGCAATTCACCTCGACCGGCAACCAGTACTCGGGGCTCAACATCCCCGGCAATGTCGCGTCGCCTGGCGGCGGCATCTTCGGCCTGACCTTCAGGGAGCGCGAGACGGAAAACAACATCCGCCTCGGCATCAACTATCATATCGGCGGGCCGGAATTGCCGGTGCTGGCCGACGTGGCGCCCAAGGGCCCGACGACCCCCGTCGTCGTCACTCCGCCGCCGCCGCCGGACCCGACCTTCATCGGCCGCCTCTATCACGCCTATAAGGACGAATGGGGCCTTGGCGCTCCGCCCGACGCGCCCCCGGGCTCGCCGCCGAGCCGCCGCGCTTACTTCCCGCCGGCGCCCGAGGCTTCCGGCCCCTATCCCTTCACCGAATGGCCGTTCGGCGGCGCCAACGGCGTCGGCATAACGACTCCGAGCTCCGTCGACAGCCCGTTGATGACCGCTCTGGCCCCGACCCCGATCGGCCAATGGCTGAACGACAATCACATCCAGATCTATGGCTGGGTCAACCCGGGCTTCAACGTCAGCAACACGCATACGCTGCCAGGCCAGATCACCGGCGGCAACAACCCCGCCGCTTACTCCTACGTGCCCAACGTCATCCAGCTCGATCAGGTCGTGACGATCTTCGAACGCCTGCCCGACACGGTGCAGAAGGACCATTGGGACTGGGGTTTCCGCTTCTCGCCGCTGTTCGGCGAAACCTATCGCTACACCACGGCGAGCGGCATCTTCAGCGATCAGCTGCAGAAGTGGAACAAATTCGCTGGCTATGACGCGCCGATGATCTACGGCGAACTTTATATCCCGAACGTCATGGAAGGCCTGTTGATCCGCCTTGGCCGCTACATCTCGGTGCCGGACATCGAAGCTCAGCTCGCGCCGAACAACTATATGTATTCGCACTCGATGACCTATGGCTACGACAACTACACCAACCAAGGCCTGATCGGCTCGCTGCAGCTGACCAAGAACTGGATGGTGCAGGCGGCCATCGCGGTCGGCACGGACTCCTCGCTGTGGAATGCGCGCGGCACGACTTATCCGGCCCTGCCCGCGGGCGCGCCGTATTCTCTGTTGCCGGGCGTTTTCACGACGGTGCCGGCGGGCTATCTCATGGCGGGTCAGGCGGGCTACAATGGCCAGGTCGATCCCGGCATCAGGCCAAGCTTCACGGGTTGCGTTCGCTACCAGTCGGATGACGCGTACAACGCGGTTTACTCCTGCGCCAACGCGATCAACGGCGGCACTTACGGCTACAACAACCTCCAGCAATATACGACGACCTTGTACCACAAGTTCGACGAGAACTGGCACATCTCGATCGAAGGCTGGAACATGCATCAGAACATCACGCCAAACACGTTCTCTCCGTTCTATGGCGCGATTCCGGATCAGTTCCTCAACCAGAACAACGTGTTCCCGGTGGCGACTTGCAAGGGGAACATCCAGCCAAGCTGCACCTCGAGCGAATGGTCCGTGCTGACCTACTTGAACTACAAATTCTCGCCTCAGGACAACCTCTCCTGGCGCGCCGAATATTTCAACGACATCACCGGTCAACGCACGGGCTTCGCGACCTCTTACTTCAACTATGCGATGGGCTGGCAGCATTGGTTCACGCCCACCATCACGATCCGTCCGGAAGTGGCCTTCTACAATTCTCTGAAGACCCCGGCCTTCTCGAACGGAACGCAGAGCCACGCCACGATCTTCTCGGCCGATTTGATCTGGCATTACTAAAACGGACTCTTCGCGCGACCTGGAGACGGGCCGCGCGAGAGGCACGAGATCGGAGCGGCGGCATGTCCTGCACATGCCGCCGTTTCACGTTTGTGGCGGCGCGCGCCCTCATCCGACCCTTGCTAACGCAAGGGCCACCTTCTCCCACAAGTGGGAGAAGGAGGCCTCGCGAAGCTAGGTCGGATGAGCGACTGTCTTTCTCGTCAAGCGATTTGTGCGCGCCATGGTTTTGCGTCCCTGATGATTGCGTTGAGGATGACGAGGAGCTTTCTGGCGACGGCGATG
>Ga0181539_1003320_pt1 | contig 14923 bp, 15 predicted proteins | sample PEATcosm2014_Bin_46_FD_119767 | JGI IMG/M metagenome (GOLD analysis project Ga0181539, IMG submission 119767) | Peatland microbial communities from MTU Mesocosm Facility, Houghton, MI, USA - PEATcosm2014_Bin23_60_metaG | ecosystem: Environmental > Terrestrial > Soil > Wetlands > Peat | place... | reverse complement strand
TTACCCTGAGCTTGTTTTATGCCACGGATTTCGCTGATCGCCTCGAACACGAAATCGTTCCGGCGCTGCGGGCCGGTTTCGTGGTGCTGACCGATCGCTATACCTATTCCTTGATGGCGCGAGCCATCGTGCGGGGCGCTGACCCCCGGTGGATTCGGAACGCCTATGGCTTTGCGCTGAAGCCGGACGCCACCTTCTATTTGCGCATTGGCGTGGATGATCTCATCCCCCGAGTGGTTTTCTCGCGGGGGTTCGATTACTGGGAATCCGGCATGGATATTCATCCCAGCGAGGATATGTACGACAGCTTCCGGAAGTATCAAACCGAGCTGCTGGCAGAATTCGAGCATCTGGCGAAGGAATACAATTTCGAAGTCATCGATGCCACGCCCGACGTGCGCACGGTGTTTGAACACCTGCGGGCGGGAGTGGCACGGGTGTTGAGCGGCGAGCCACGCGAACCGCTCTTTTCCGTTCCCACCCCGGCCGGGGAGCCTTCGGAAGCGGCTGGGAAGAAGGTGTTGGAAATGCCGGCGCCAACCAAGCTCGCTGCTCCGCCCACCGAGGAACCCGCGCCCACGGCTCAGGCTTTGACGAGTGCGGTGGAAGGCGACGCCACCAGGTAGGAAACCCACTCCTTCAACCGGCGCATTTCCACGGATTCCCTGGACATCCGCGAATACTTCTCTTCGAACCCCACCTTATTTTTCCGGTTGCGCAGAATCAGCTTTTCCACTTCCATGGCCAGGGCGAGATGCTCACGCAGGAATTCCGGCCGCGCCAGCATTTCGATCATCATCTGTTCCAGCACTTCCAGGTCGTGCCAATCCCCCAAATGCTTCTGGAGTTGGCGGAGCCACGCCAGGGCGTCGGCGCTGCCGGCCACGCCGAACTCATGGAAAACCTCCAGGAGATAGCGCAAGCGCTTGGTGGCAATACGTGCCCCGTGAATGACCTCGGGACGGGAATGACGATGAGATTGCGCGATGTGGTCTTCAAACCCACTCCAAGCGGATTCCAGAGCGTTCGTCAGGTCCTTGGCGAAGGTGGCGTGCGGCGCAACGGAGCCGTGCGGGTGATGCGCCGCGGAGTGATCATGCGCCTTGTCATGATGGAGGAATTCCTTCAGGTTCACGTAAAGGACCGCGAGGTTGATCTTGCCGAATTTGCGCATGGCCCGCAGGAAACTCTTTGACCGGCGCATCAACAGGAAATGTTGCACCGCCGTCCAGGCCTCGCGCCGCGCCGAGCGCTTCCTTCCCAGCGATCGCCCCACAAACTCCAGCAAAACGTCGCAATTGCGTACGTCCCCCAGGACCTGGCGGCAGCGGCGAATCTGGCGGCGCAGCCGGCGCAGTTCCTGCGGGCGTGGTTTGGAATAAAGTAGGTCGAGCACTTGCTGCAATCTTCGGCTGGCCACCCGCATGTCGTGAATGGCGTCGGCATTGTCACCTTTAAGGACCTTGGCTTCATAGGAGATGAAGCGGTTGAGTTGCCGCAAGGCCAGCTCCCGCACCTTTTTGCAACTCTCCTCGTAAGGCAGCAGCAATGCGCCCTCGGGCGCCGCAGGTTCCGCAGGGGTCGCCGGTTCGACCGCGGCGGGTGAGTGGTTTTGGGTTAATTCATCTTCCATGGCACGTGCCTCGAAAAGGGGGAATACCTCGCCCCTCATGGGGTTTCGCAAGGTAACCAACCAGCGCAGTTCCCAAGGATTCCTAGAATCTCAATTTAAGGAGTCCATAGTCTACCCCGCGAAGGGCGAAGTTACAACGGTTTGTGCCCATCGACTACATGCACCCTACCACCTACCCGTGACGCTACCATGACTCCGGCGCGGCGGTGCGCGACACACGAGCAGTTTAGCGAGTAGCACCCCCATGCATCGGGGCGGTTTGTCCGTAATTGACAACAAAAACCCGCGGACCTAAACGACAGGTCCGCGCTACCTGCTAAGCTTTCCCAAGAAACTCCAGCAGTTCACCGTTGACCTGCTCTGCATGTGTCCAAGTTATGCAGTGCGGCCCATCCTTTACCACCAACAGGCGGGCTCCCTTGATGAGTTTGGCGGTCCGGAGTCCCGAGGCAGTGATGGGCAGAATCCGGTCCGCATCGCCCTGAATGACCAGTGTGGGTACGTCGACGCGGGTTAGATCCTGGCGGAAGTCCTCATGCCATGTTGGGACGCAAGCGAGACTGGCCGTGGCCGAGGCGCCCGCTGCGACGTTCCAGTTGGACTGGATGGCCTGTTCGCTGACACGCTTGCCCAGCAGGAGATCGGTATTGTAGAAATTCTTGAAAAACTCGGTGAAGAACGCGTAACGGTCTGCGGCGACGGCTTTCTTGATCCCCTCGAAAACACTGCCGTCCACGCCCTCTGGGTTGCCCGGCGTTTTCAGGAGGAAGGGCGGGACCGCCGAGATGAACACCGCCTTGCTCACGCCCTTCGATCCGTACTTCCCGAAGTAGCGCGCCACTTCGCCGCCACCCATGGAGAAACCGACCAGCGCGAAATCACGCAATTCGAGCTGCGTCACGACTTTGTGCAGGTCCGCGGCGAAGGTGTCGTAGTTGTAACCCGTGGTTGGCTGGCTGGACTTGCCGAATCCTCTGCGGTCATAGGTGATAACGCGGTGACCCGCAGCCAGAAGCACCGCGATCTGCTTCTCCCAGGAAGCACCGCTCAGCGGATACCCGTGGATAAGCACAACCGGCTTGCCTGAGCCGTGGTCCTCATAGTAAAGATCGATGTTGCCGGAGTTTTCCTTTCCGACCGTAATGTAGGGCATTGAGATTCTCCCTTTCGCGTTTGTCCGCGCGTTGACGTTCATGATGTTTAGATGTCTCTGTGTCCATTATAGCTTCGGCGGGCGCAGGCCTGTTCTGGAAATCTGCGGTTCGTCCCCATTTGACAACAAAAAGCCGCGGACCTGCCTAACAGGCCCGCGCTACAACTGCTCGTTCTTCCCGCCGCCGCCCTTTCCCGCTTGCCTTGTTAGTCAATCGGGTTTATAAATGTCGGCAGCTAAGGTCCAGTTCAAAACCGTGCGCTCGACGATCGACTTACTACTCCTCGGACCGCACACATCACAAAATGATGCGCTGCCCGCAAACCTAGTGAGGACATATGGCAGAGGACGAGAACACAACCATAAAGACTCGAATCGACCGCATCCGCCAATTAAGCCAAGACAATCAAGGCAGTACAGAATGGTATGAAGCTGCAACGTTGGCGCAGTCTGTTATTTTTGACACGGTCGGCGGGAGTCATCCGATTATGGCGTCGCTTGACAACTCTCTCAAGTCGGCGGACTGGCAGAGAGCCGTGGCAGCCAGTAGGGCCACTGTAGCATTGTACGACGAGGGTACTCTCAAGAGCCCCCGCTTGACGATTGCCCGCGAGATAGAGGGAGACATTTTAGATATTGCCCAGGCGCAGGCTGAGGCCGCTGAATCCAGTGAGGATGCCGCGCACAAGCACATGTCCCTTGGGATCGCCGCGTTTCTTGCTGGTGCTTCGCTGGAGGATGCATTACGACGCTTGTGTGATGCTCGTGGTATTGCCTACGACGCTCAGCGAACAGCAATATCTAAACTACAGGCAGCGCTCTATCAGCCGGGGAAGCAGATCGAGGTTATCTCGCAGTCTGAGAATAAGCACATCACCGCCTGGGGTGACACGCGAAACAAAGCCGACCACGGCAGGTTTGATGAAATCACGCAAACGGAAGTCGTCTCAATGATTCTCGGCGTCAGAGCACTTATCGAGAAGCATCTTTCTTAGAGCGTAACGCAGCTTGGTGGCTGGGGGCTTTTACGCTCTACGCCGATGGGCTCCGAGTATGAGGCCCGAAAGAAGGAACCATAACGTTGACATGTTCTGAACGTGTGCAGTTCGTGCCCTATTCACAATAATAAGCCGCGAACCTTCCGACCGGGTCCGCGCCACCCTTGCTTAGCGAAATTCGGAGGGGTATATGAAACTCAAGCGACTGCGATTGAGGAATTTTAGATGTTTTCAGAGTGAGACGACGGTCGACTTCGACGACATAACCGCTCTTATCGGCAAGAACGATTCAGGCAAGTCAACCGTCATGGAAGCTCTGGACTTATTTCTGAACGATAAGAATCCTGACAATAATGATGCTTCGAAAGGTGGAGACCCAAAAGATTTAACGCTTATTTGCGAATTCGCCGATTTGCCCAGCGAGGTTGTAGTTGACGAGGATAATTCCACAAATCTTGGCACGGAGTTGCTCTTGAATGCGGATGGCTATCTCGAAATCCACAAAACATACAGTGGGCAATCGCAGGCCCCCAAATGCTCAAATATCGAGGCTTTCGCCAGCCATCCCACCGCCGATGGCGCGAAGGACCTCTTGCAGCTCAAGAATTCTGACCTGAAAAGGCGGGCCAAAGAACTGGGGGTAGACTTGGCGGGGGTCGACACAAAAGTTAATGCGCAAATCCGGGCCTCGATCCGAAAACACGTCGGGGACCTTAAGATTGCTCCTAGGGAGATTCCATTGAATGACGACAATGGAAAAAAGGTATGGGAAGGCCTAAAGAACTACCTGCCTGCGTTCGCCCTCTTCAAATCAGACCGCTCTAGCACAGATCAAGATGACGAAGCTCAGGACCCCCTAAAGGCAGCCGTCAAGGAGGCGATCAAAGCGAAGGAGTCGGACCTGCAGGCCATCACCGACTACGTCAGGGGCGAAGTAGAGAAAATCGCGCATTCGACTCTGGAGAAACTGCGCGAGATGGACCCGTCATTGGCTTCTCAGCTTAAGCCTTCCTTCGCTGCCCAGAAATGGGATTCGCTTTTTAAAACAAGCATCTCCGGCGATAACGATATCCCAATAAATAAGCGAGGAAGCGGAGTGAGGAGGCTAATTCTCCTAAATTTCTTCCGCGCGAAAGCTGAACAACTCGCGAAGGACGCCAGCCGCACCTCAGCGATATACACAATTGAGGAGCCAGAGACAAGCCAGCACCCACATAACCAGCGCATGCTGCTTAGGGCTCTCTCGGACCTTTCGTCAGAGGAACAGGTAATAATAAGCACCCATACACCGATGCTTGCACGAGCGCTCCCCGACAGTTCTTTGCGATATATCCACATCCGGGACGACAAAACCAGGGAGATAATGCGAGGGGGACCAACAACCAACAAGATGTTCGCGGAGTCACTCGGCATTCTGCCCGACAACGCTGTGAAATTGTTTATTGCCGTTGAGGGTCCGAATGACATTGCGTTTCTCGGGGGCATTTCTACGGCCTTGCGGAGCGGGGGAATCGATGTCCCAGATCTGGAAAAATTGGAACTAAACGGGGAAATCATCTTCTTCCCGATGATTGGGTCAAACCTCGCCCTTTGGGCTTCCCGATTGGGGCCCCTTAATCGGTGCGAGTTTCACCTCTGTGATAGGGATTTCGCACCGCCAGCTCCCCCAAAATACCAGGCTCACATTGACGCTGTTAACGCGCGCCCAAATTGCAGAGCACGAGCGACATCAAAAAAGGAGATGGAAAATTACCTCCACAAGGACGCTATTATCGCCGCATATCAGCAAAATGGAATCAATCTGCCAATAGCAGCGAACTTTGGGCCCTTCGACGACGTCGCGCAGGAGATAGCCCAGTTGGTGCACGAAGCATCCGGAGGCGGCTCGCCTTGGGATCAACTACCAGGTGATAAGAAGGAACAGAAGAAAAAGCACGCCAAGCACACTCTCTGTTCGTTCGCGGCTAGGCACATGAATAGCACAATGCTGGCCGAAATCGATGCCGACGGTGACTTGCTTCAATGGTTCAACGACATTCGCGAGCTCTTGACAGAGGCGCAAAACCCGTAGCGCGGGGCCCGTGGGCCGCGTCACCTTGCCCCTTCAGGCCGGGATTAGGTGAATATAGGGCACCGCGGTCGGGTAATTCTTCATGGTGCGGCGGTGGAACCTCCGATGCAAACGCTTACAGGGGATGCAGGCGAAGGGTCCGGGTCGGGCAGATCAGCGAGCCTCTTCGGGTCCTGGTACCGTTTGATGGTCTTTATGAGACCGCCATCCAAGGATTCGTCGAATCGGTAGTGCAGAGTCTCCTGATAGGCCTGGTCGAAAGACAGCTCTCCCCGTCGCATGCGGTAAAGGGCAATGACGGCCCCGGTGCGGTCTTTCCCGTGTGCGCAGTGCAGAAAAAGGGGCTTGGGCGCCTGCTGGAGTTCCTCGAAGAGATGACGGATTCCATTCTCTCCCTCATCGGCGATGCCGGTCAGGGAGACTTGGGGGATAGGGGTGATGGGAAAGTGAACAAACTTGACTTGCGGCAAGTGGCTCTCGGAGAGTATCTGGTTCACGTGATTGATTTCAGCTTCCTCCGCCCTGGCCTCTGTAGTCTCAAGGTTGACGACGGTCCGCACTCCGAGCGCAGCAAGATCCAGGTACACCTTGTCCCGGTAAGCGGGCCGTCCCCCGCGGTAAAGGTCTGCATCAACCTGGTGGAAATTCACGATGTCCTGGTCCGCGACGCCGGTGGGATTGCAGTCGTGCGGGAAGGGGCTGGAGCGCGGAACCGAGCCCGCCTGCGCGGAGCGCAGGTCTCGAGTGGTGCCGGCGCTCAAGATGCAGAGTATTACCAGCAGGAAACTCTTGTTGATGCCATGCGTAAGAGCCGTTTGATCCATGCGACCTCCCTTCTGTTTCGTCTCCATGAGCGGGTAGATACAAGCCACCGACAGTGCCTTCCTGTCTGTGGGCTTTTCGGTGCAGGACGAACCCACGGTCAATCAAAGGCAGATTGACCGTGGCTACCGCTCCATTCGTCCCCGAAATTCTGCTTGCCAAGTCGCATCCATGAGGTGATGCGCGGCGGACAGCTAAGGATCTGCCGCTCAGGCGCGCCGCGCCTTTGGCTGTCGCCCGCGGCGCGTTGTCAGGCGCTCTTTCGCGGATGTTCCAGCATATAAGCGCGGAGCAAAGCATTGATGCGGGTTTGATAACCGGGCCCCTGTTTCTTATACCATTCCAGGACTTCGCTATCGACCCGAATGGTGAGTTGCGCTTTCCTGGGCACCGGCTTCAGGCCCCGCCGGACGATGGCCCGGGCAAACATCTCCGGGGTCAATTCCGGCGTATCAGAAAAATCTATTCGCTCATCCTTCAGCGCGTCTACTCGCTTCCAGTTAGTTCGCGATTTCAAAGTAGCTGATTTCTTCATGCTTCGTTGCCTTCCTGACGGATATGATCCGGACGACTTCATCGGTCTCGGTATGCGCAATGACAACTACACGACCCTGGAGCAAACCCACGGTAATGAACCGGGGCTCGCCATAATCAACCCGGTCATCCAGGATCGTAATCGTTTGGCCCGCAAACACCTTTTCGATCCCAACGAAGTCGATTCTATGCTTCTGAATGTTGGCTTGCCGTTTCGCTTCATCCCATTCATATTGCATAGTATAGTGTAGTTACAATTTGTAGTTACGTCAAGCGGGTAGACACGAAGTTGCCGCGGCGACCCTTCCTGCGTCAGGGCAGGCTCCGACCGCCGCTACAACGGGATTTCTTCACAGCTTCGCGAGCTGTCGTGGGTCAACAGTTTGAACACAGTCTCGCCAGCCTCGGAGGGGCGAAAGAACCAATCCATGCGGTGATTTTACGTCATGACCCCTGTGCGGCGGCCCAGGGAAAATGCTATGGCGCCGATTCCTGAGTTCTCTGGTGGACAATCGCCGCGCGTCACGCATAATAGGAGCGTGCAAACTGCCGTCGCACGCGGGCTGGCCCAGACCTGTTTTGAAGGTCTGCGGGGCGTCCCCTATTGCGCACAAAAAGCCGCGGACCTACCGGACAGATCCGCGCTACGCTTGCCAAAATCTGTTTGAAAGCCCGGCGAACGAACGCCCAGGTCAAGCGCTGGCCGTCTTCGTCAGGCTTTGATGTGCCATGGCACATTGACGAGGACAATCCGCTGGCCCCCTTTGGCCATGAGGAGCGCCCTCAGCCATTCCGCGCGTTGATTGTGCAGGAAGTAGTGGTACCAATGCCGCTCCACCAACTCGGGAATCAATACGACGATTTGCCGGTCAGGGTTGGTTCGCTCGAGTTCCAGAATATAGTTCAAAATCGGGGTGATCACGAAGCGATAGGGCGACGGCAGTTCGAAGAGGCGCGGCGGTACGCGACCTGCTTGTATCGCCGGTCCCTTGACGTAGCGGTCCCATGTTTGGGCAAAGCTCCCGTCGTCCTTATCACAATCGATGTGCAGAACCTGTACCTCGGAAGTTAGAGCGAGGGCAAACCGCAGCCCTTTCTGCGCGACACGGTTCCAAGAGAGAATCGGGACCACCACCAGCGGAGCCTGCATCTTGGTCAAATCCAGAGGCGCAGGGTTCGCCACCTCGGCATCAACCAGGCGATAGTGCCTGCGGATGGCCATCATGACAATCATAATGGCGGGAATGAGCAACACTGTTACCCAGGCTCCTTCGATGAACTTTGCGACCGTCACCACGATGACGGTGGTCGCGGTCGCCACGGCTCCCAGTCCGTTGACGAACATGCTGTGTCGCCATCCTTTGCCACGGTTTCTTCTCCAGTGAGCGACCATGCCGGCTTGGGACAGTGTGAACGCCAGGAAAGCGCCTATGGCAAACAGCGGAATCAAGCGGTCCGTGACCCCGCCAAACAAGATCAGCAGCAAGGCACACAACACCGCGAGCACCCAGATTCCTTGCGAATACACCAGCCGCCTTCCGCGCGAGGCGAAGCCGTGGGGAAGATACCCGTCCTCCGCGACGGCGCGGCAGAGTCGGGGAAAGTCCGCAAAAGCGGTGTTGGCGGAGAGCGCCAGCACGAGCAGGATGGAGCCCATGGTGATGTAGTAGAAAACGCCCTGCCCGGCCACCGCCGCGACAAGCATGGAAAGGACGCTCTGGTATCCCGCCTGTCCGGGGTCGGTGGCGCCGATGTGGTAAGCACGAACCAGAAAGGCGATTCCCCCCAGCAGCACAATGAGAATCGCGATGATGGCCGTCAGGGCGCGCTGTGCGGTTTTCACCACGGGCTCCCGGAAAGCCTTGACTCCATTGCTGACCGCCTCAACGCCGGTCATGGCAGTGCAGCCGCTGGAAAAAGCCTTGAGCAAAAGCCAGGCGCTCACCGCAGCGGTGGGCAGGGGCAATGGCGGCGGAGCCACGACCGGCATGGGATGACCGCCGGCGACGAGCGTCTTCGCCACGCCGAGTATCAAGGTGGCGAGCAAGCTTCCAACAAATACATAGGTTGGAATAATGAAGACGGCGCCCGTCTCGCGCACGCCGCGCAGGTTGACGAGGGTGATGAGCAGCAAGATCACGAGACAGATCGCCAGGATGTGGGGCTCGAGCGACGGTACCGCAGAGACGAGCGCCCCAACCCCGGCGGAGATTCCTACCGCCGCCGTCAGAACGTAGTCGATCATAAGGGCAGCGGCCGCCAGCAGCCCGGGGAATTCTCCCAGGTTCTCCCGGGCCACCGTGTAGGAGCCGCCACCCGACGGGTAAGCTTCAATGGTTTGGCGATACGAGAAATAGACGATCACCAGCAGGATGATGATGCTCGCCGTGATCGGCACGACGTAGGCAATTCCCACTGCCGCCAGCGGGATCAGCAGCGTGAGCGCCGCCTCCGGGCCGTATGCCGCGGAGCTGAGAGCATCCAAACCAAAGACTGAGAGGCCTCCGACCGGCCCCAGCTTCTCTCCCGCTTCCTCCGAAGAACGCAGCGGCCTCCCGAATAGCAGATCATTTAGTTTCATGATTCATCCTCTCAGGCCGATGTCGCTGTGCTTGATGCCAGGAAGAAGATTTTGCCACAGAATGCCGGAGGTCTGACGGGAAACGATCAGGCACGTTCTCCGGTGGACAATCGCCGCGCGTCACGCATAATAGGAGCGTGCAAACTGCCGTCGCACGCGGGCTGGCGCAGACCTGTTTTGAAGGTCTGCGGGTCGTCCCTGATTGAGCACAAAAAGCCGCGGACCTACAGAACAGGTCCGCGCTGCACTTGCTCTTCTCTGGAGAAGTCCTTATGGATTTTCCCTTTTGCTATTGTTCTGATGGTGGATCGCGGCTGGAAAGGCTGCGCTCGCTCTATACGGAACGTCCGCAAGACCGGATCTTTGCCCGCATGGAGGTGGAAACCAACGCGCTGCGAAAGTTTGCGGCGAAGTATCCGCCGGGTTACACCGACTGTCCGGAGCTGGCGCAGCGCGTGGCGTTCTGGGATGAGTTATTGGCGGAGCGGGCGGCGATCCACGATGACTCCATTCCGTCTGCTTACCTGAGTGAAATGGACCAGGGGCTGTACGGCGGCATAGTCGGCGGCAAGGTGCAGTTCATGGCGCATCCGGAAAATGGTTGGATTTCGTCGATGGTTCCGCCCATTTTGGCAGATTGGGCGGGCCTCCCCGAGCTGATTATCAATCACCAATCGCCGTGGTACCGTTTTTATCTCCAGGAACTGGAACTGTTCCGCGAGGCGAGCCAAGGCAAATTTGGCATGAGCCATTTCATCTTGATCGACGGTCTCAACTTTGTTTTCGAGCTTTTCGGCGCCACGCAGACTTACCTCGAGTTGGTGGACCGCCCGGAGAAAGTGCGCGAGGCGATTGAATTCGCTTACCAGTTGAACGTGGATGTGCAGCGGACGTTCTTTCAACACGCGCCGCTCCTGGCGGGCGGAACTTGCAGCAACATGGCGGAGTGGGTTCCCGGGCGCATTGTTTCCGAGAGCGTCGATCCCTTCCATATGACTTCCGTCAATTATTTTGAACAATGGGGGCGCGAGCCGGTGGAGCGAATTCTGGCGGCTTTTGATGGCGGCGTGGTGCACATCCACGGCAATGGGCGCCATCTCCTGGAAGCCGTCTCGACCCTGCGTGGGCTCAAAGCCGTTTACCTGGCCGACGATCTGCACTTTCCGTCCGCGTTTTCAGTCCTCGGCAAGCTCCGGCGCCGGCTGGGAGACATGCCCGTGGTGGTCAAGGCGGAGTTTCCAGAATTTGTCGCGGCGCTTGAATCGCACCAGTTGGAAGGCGGCGTCCTCTATAAGGTCCAGCATGTGCCGGATGTGGAGACGGCAAACCGCACGATGGACCAGGTGCGCGAATACGTGGTGTGAGTGGCCGGCGCACGAGGGCGCCGATTACGACCCGCGGGCTGCACGCTTCTTCAGAATCAGGTCGGAGTAGGAAAGCGGGACGATGTCCGCCGGGGAAAGGGCGAAAAGCTTTTGGAACTTTGCGGCCTGGGCGCGGACTTTGCGAATGTCACCCGAGCGCGTCATCGCCTCGACTTCCACGAATGTTCCCAGGCCGCGAACCCGGTCGAGGTGAATCTTGACGTTGCCGACGAAATAGATTTCGCGCCGTTTGTCCACCACGGCCAAAACCCCCAGCGCGCGCGCGAGGATTGCCCGCACGGAATTCCTGCGGGGCAGAAGCATCATCTCCACGGTAGAGCGCCGGGCGTGCGCGGAGTTGGTTCGCCGGTAAAAGATCAGGGAGTTTTCGATGCGCCCCTCACGGATCTTCAACCGCCCGGCAGGAACGCGAAAGTAGGTGTCAACCTGTCGGTCCGTTCCGAGGAAGCGCGCGCGCAGGCGCTTGAGGGTGGCTCGGACATGAGCGGCGTCGTGGAGATGAGCCTTGAATTCGAAGTTGAGGAGTTTCATAGTGCCGATTCCTCTCATCGAGGGAAGCTTGGAAGACTTGCTGATGGCCGCGACCTATCGCGTGGTAAGCCATCCTGCCCGGGCGACCCCGGGTCGCATCTAGGCAGACTGGCAAGATAAGGTTATTCTCTCACTACCGCCGCCCGATGAAAACGAAATTACGAACCCGCTGGGACGTTACTCCGCGCGAGGCCGTGCGCCTGCAACAGACCTGGCGCGAGCGCGTGGAGACGCAAGACCGGTGGGGGCCCCTGCATTATGTGGCCGGAGCCGACTTGGCGTTTGACCCGGAAACCAACATCGCCTTCGCCGGCGTGATTGTGTACCGGTTTCCCGAAATGGAAGAGGTAGAGCGCCGCAGGGCTCGGCGCAAGCTGCGTTTTCCTTACGTGCCGGGGTTGCTTTCCTTTCGCGAAAGTCCGGTTCTCCTCGCCGCTTTCGCGCGATTGCGGGTTGAGCCAGACGTGATCCTGATCGACGGGCACGGCATAGCGCATCCCCGGCGCTTTGGAATTGCCTGCCACCTCGGCCTGCTTCTGGACCGGCCCACCATCGGCTGCGCCAAGTCAATCCTGGTGGGCGAAGCGGTGGAGCCCGACGCACGGGCTGGTTCCACGACCCCCCTTGTCGACAAAGATGAAAAGGTTGGGGTCGTGCTCCGCACGCGCGATAAGGTGAAACCGATTTATGTCACGATCGGGCACCGCGTCTCACTGGAGTCGGCCGTGCGCATCGTGGCCCAATGCCTGGATGGGTTCCGCCTTCCCAAACCGACACGCGAGGCGGACCACTGGGTGCGCGATCTGCGGCGAGATTACCAAAAGTCATCAGTCATCAGTTTTCAGTTGTCAGCAAAAGCGTCCCGCTGTGAGGCTGTTACTGAGAACTGACGACTGACAACTGTTTGATGTGAGCCCATTTCTATGTCCCTAATCTCTTCGGAAAGTGAGCGCATCGGCCTGTGCATCTCTTGTCAGCATCTGCGGCTGGTGCGCACCGATCGGGGTTCGGTTTTTTGCCAATGCCAACGCTCAGCGACCGACCCGCGGTATCCCAAGTACCCTCGCCTCCCGGTTCTCCATTGCCCGGGCTATGAAGTGAAAAAGGAGCCGCCGGAATTGCCCGGTTAGGCGGCTTTTGTCGCTCCGGGTTTGCAAGGGCGGGGCAACAGACCCTCGGGAGGCGCTCTGAGCGGTCGCCCTCTTGTGCGGCAATCGGGTACAATACGAGTTGAGGCGCGGCGGCACCCCTGCAACCTGCGTAGGCGTTACGAGGAGGAATGATGAACTTCCCGGTGGGAGCTGAAGATGTGAAGGTTGTTCACGGACGCAGCACAGGACTGCAGGTAGTGTGCACCTGCGGGTGCGTCAATTTCAATTATCTCGACCCGCAGGACACCCTGTGGAGATGCCGGAACTGCCGCAAGGTTCTGAGCAATGACTTCCCCCGTTTGCTCGAGAGCGCCGTGGCCCGGCAAAAACAGATCGTTGCCACCGCCGCGGCTGCCCCGCCCACCGCGACCAGTTAACGATTGCCCACGGCACGGGCTTTCCACCCGTGCCTGACAGGGAGAGCATCCGGAGTTGTGCGTGCCCCTCAAGGATGGCCACGGTACCGGGGAATACGAGGAGTTTTTGCTGCTCGTCACTTGTCACTCGTCACTTGTCACTTCCGGTTGGCCTGGAGATTACCAGCGCGCCGGGCGGTCGGTGACGAGTTCGGGATGCTCACGGCGGAAGGTTTCCGCAATGTGGCACGACCAGCAGACGGGTTTGTAGGTGGTGAAGATCTCCGGCAGTTTCTCGGCGGGCACATCGCCCCAACTCACGGTCTTGGAATCCGGGGTCTGCAAAGCGGGCATGTGACCGGTCCATTCCGCGACGCTATCCACCGGCTTGTGGCAATAGACGCAGACCTTGCCTTGGTACCATCCCGCCACGATGTTGCGAACCAGGCACCCCTGCCCCAGAGTTTCGACCTGAGTTAGGCAATCCTGGGCGCAGTCCTGCTTCTCTGGCCAGCGCGAACAATCCTGGAGGCAGAGATAAGTTCCGCCCCGAAAAGCCTTTAAGCCTGCGCCTTTGGCGTCCAACTCCACCGCCGCGGCACAATGGTTCTCCGGGCAAGTCACCAGGCGTTTGCCCCGTGCCCGCAAATAGGCTCGCACGCCCCGGACCGACGCGAAGAGCGTCACTCCTAAAGCGAGGGCTGAAAGTGACAAAATGAACACAACCACAACAGTGCCCATGTGCGCCTCCCTCCACTTGCACTATAACATGAGCAAATCCAGACCCAAAAGACGCGGAGCAAGGCGAAGAAGCACGGGGGACCATTAACGCTAAAATGTCCACTGCCGCCCAAGCCTATGTTTCTGCGGAAGGCTCGCGGGCGTATAATGGGGGGTGCCGAAGATCGACCTTGCTTTCTCGTCCACGCGATGACGGCACTGCGTAAGGGTGCGATTGCAGAGCCCGTCGATTTCATAAGGAGTCTGCCATGAAAGGTAAACCGGAAGTGTTGCAAGTCTTGCAGGAAGCGTTAACCGATGAATTGGGCGCGGTGCACGGATACATCCTCCACGCTGAGATGTGCGAGAGTTGGGGTTACAAGGGGCTCGCGGGCGCCACCACGAAGCGGGCCATTGAAGAGATGAAACACGCCGAGAGATTGATCAGCCGCATTCTCTTTCTGGAGGGTGCACCCGACGTGCAGACGCTGCCGAAAATCCACATCGGCAAAGACGTGGAAGAGCAGTTGGCCATTGGTCTAAAAGATGAGACGGGCGCAATTGCCAGTTACAACCAGGGAGTCGCCATCTGCACCAAGGCCGGTGACAATGCTTCGGCGGAACTGCTGCGCGGCAATCTGCATGACGAGGAGCGGCACGCCGATTACCTGGAAACTCAACTGAGCCTCATCAAGCACCTGGGCTTGGCGAATTACCTGGCCCAGAACCTGGCGGAGTGAGCGGGCTGCGCAAATCGTAGGGCCGAACGGCGTTCGGCCCAGGCCCAGCGCGGCGGAGCCCCAAAAGAAAACCAAAAGGCAAAGGGCAAAAGTCTCTCGCTCTAGCCCGCGTAGCGGGCGTCATCATTTCACTTGTGTCCAAAACAGGTTTTTGAGGTGATGGGTGAACGGCAGGGTTGCCCTCCTGCAACGGCGGCTTCAGAATGATGTTGCTGAAGCATCTCTGAACGCCATTGAGGAGGGCACCC
>Ga0181539_1003319_pt1 | contig 14931 bp, 14 predicted proteins | sample PEATcosm2014_Bin_46_FD_119767 | JGI IMG/M metagenome (GOLD analysis project Ga0181539, IMG submission 119767) | Peatland microbial communities from MTU Mesocosm Facility, Houghton, MI, USA - PEATcosm2014_Bin23_60_metaG | ecosystem: Environmental > Terrestrial > Soil > Wetlands > Peat | place... | reverse complement strand
TCTGGGGCCTCCGGGCTCGCTCCGGCCCTCGCCGGGTCGGGCTCTCGGGTGGCTGGGTGGGTGGGTGCGGCCGTGGCTGTCCCCCGTCTTTGGCCCGGTTCGCGCTGCTCCCTCCTCTCTCCCCACCTTCTGATGTCGCGCTAGGTGGACAAGGGCCGCCTCGTGGCCGGGAACCGCTCGCCCGAGATCCTGGGTGGGTCCTGCCGGCGGGTGGGCTGGGGTGAGTGGGTGCCGGCGGTTTTCGCGCCCGGCTCGGGGCCTTGGTTCGCCACGACAGGCGCCCACGTTCGCCCATGTGGCGGCGTCGGGGCGGGGTGGTAGGTCACGTGGCGGGCGGTGCCGCGGCCGAGATGTCGTCGCTCTGGCGAGGAGCTTGCCCAAGGTACAGGATGGCTGCTCGGAGACCCTTAGTGATTGAGTCCCGATCGGAGGCGTCACGTGCGTAGGTTCCGCTTAGCCAGTCTCGTTGCCGCTGGAGCGATCTCCGTGCCACTTATGGCGAGCACCGCCTCAGCAGTGACCGCAAGTCCGCGGGCGACACCGGCGGTCGGAACACGACTGGCGATACTGAAGGGCTCCGACACCGTCGCCGGCGACAACTTCGCCAGCAGCGTGGCCATCTCAGGAAGCACCGCCGTCGTGAGCGCACGTATCCACCCCGACAATATGAATACCATCGGCCGGGCGTACGTCTTCACTAGGACGGGGTCAGGCTGGAAGCAGGTCGCTGCGCTGAAGGGCCCCGACGCCATCGACGAAGATCAGTTCGGCTACTCGGTGGCCATATCCGGTACGACCATCGTCGTGGGTGCAGTAGTTGCAAGTAGGGCATGCGTGTTCACCAAGACCGCGTTCGGCTGGACTCAGGTCGCTGAGCTGAAAGGCTCCGACACAGTCCCGAGTGACCAGTTCGGCTACTCGGTGGCCATCTCGGGCACTACCGCCGTCGTGGGCGCACCATTCCACGCAAAGCTTGTCGGCCGGGCGTACGTGTTCACCGAGACGGCGACCGGCTGGACGCAGACCGCTGAGCTGAAGGGCACTGACACCGTCTCCTACGACGAGTTCGGCGGCTCGGCGGCCATCTCCGGCACGACCGCCATAGTGGGTGCCAGTGGCACCGCCAAGGAGCCCGGGCGGGCTTACGTGTTCACCAAGACGGGGGCAGGCTGGAAACAGGTCGCCGAGCTCGAGGGCCCCGACACCGTCGCCGGCGACTGGTTCGGCTCCTCGGTGGCCATCTCGGGCACGACCGCAATAGTGGGCGCATATGACCACGCCAACCATGCCGGCCGGGCCTACGTCTTCATTAGGACGCCGTCAGGCTGGAAACAGGTCGCTGAGCTGAAGGGCTCCGACACCGTCGCTGGCGACAACTTCGGCTTGCCGGTGGCCATATCCGGCACGACCGCCGTCGTGAGTGCAACCGCCTTCCAGATCTTAACCCCCTTAGAGAGCTCAACTCCCTTAGAGAGCTACAGCCCCAACACCATCGGCAGGGCTTACCTTTTCACCAAGACGGCGACCGGCTGGAAACAGATCGCTGAGCTGAAGGGCCCCCACATGGGCATGTTCGGCAACTCCGTGGCGATCTCGGGCACGACCGTCATGGTGGGTGCGCCGAACGACAACAATGCCGCCGGCCGGGCGTACGTGTTCGAGGCCTGAGGTGCCGAGCGGGCTCAGCCGGGAGTCGGCGCGCAGGACGCAGTCCGTCTAGGAAGGCCCCGAAACCGCCGGCGAGGATGTCAGTACGGGGTGAAGTCCCCGTGGAAGGCATAGCCTCGATGCAGAAGTGACCCGGGGGAGGTCCGACATGCGAAGAGTGCTCCGCTCTCTCGTAGCAATGGCGGTTCTCGCCGTTTTCGCCGTTCCCTCGCTGGCAGATGCTGCGAGTACCGCGACTGTCCCGACTCGCCACCTCACCGCCGAGGGCGGCAAGGTCACGATGTCCGCCACGGTCAAGTCGGCTGGGTGGTGCGTCTGGTCGTCGTCGCCGAAGGTTCCCAAGTTCAACAAGAGCGAAAGGTGCAACGCCGGCAAGGTCACCCGCTTGGCGAAGATCGGTGCCAACCTGTCGGCCAAGGCGAAGCACTACACGCTCAGCTTGAAACTGGTCGCCAAGTCCCCGGTGGTCGATTACCTCAAGGTCGTTGAGGCCGCCGGAAAGCCCACGACCACGACGACATCGACCACGACGACAACGACTACCACGACGACGACTACCACGACGACGACCAGCACGACAACGACCAGCACGACAACGACGACAACGCTGCCCCCAGCACGATTCCCCGGCTCGACCTCTAATAACTGGTCTGGGTATGTCCTTACAGGAGGAAGCGGCGGGTATCAAGCGATAAGTGCCGACTGGACGGTGCCAACGATCGACTGCGCCTCCTCAGTACCAGATAGCGCCACATCGGACTGGGTAGGTGTCAACGAGAGCCCTGGTCTCTTCCAGGACGGAACGACGTCGAAGTGCGTAAGCGGGCAGCAGATCGACTATGCCTGGTGGACGGACGAGGCTGAAAACTACTCTTCTCCGTCCCTTTTTGCGGTCGCATCCGGCGATGACATCGACGCTGAGGTTTGGCAGGAAACGTCAGGCTTCTGGGCCTATTACATCAAGGATCTCACCAGTGGATCGGTTTCATCAGCCGTCGAGCCGTTCTCCGGTCCTGGGACGACCGCCGAGTGGATAGCAGAGGATACCGACGACCCGACCACCCAAGGGCTCTATCCTCTCGCGGACTTCGGGTCGGTGACCTTTACCGACCTGGGCTTGATAGTGCCGTCCGGCTCTTGGATGGTGCCCCCTTATTCCGATGCAATCGAGATGGTGGCCACGGACGGATCCGTCGAGGCGTTGCCTAGTCCGATACAAGGCTCCGGCGCATCAGCCTCTTTCACCGTTACTTATGAGACACCCGGCGAGATGGGTTCCACGGCGGGCACTGCCGACGTGAGGCACTCGCAGTCGACGTTCGTGGCGCCCGTGCCGCGAATCGCTCCGCAGCGTCGAGCAGGTCAACCAGGAAGTCGATCGATTCCCGCTCCGAAGCTCCTTAATTCCAGGCGGTCAGCACGTCCACTTCGCTAATGACGTGGGATTCATTCGGCAGGTACTCAACCGTCCATGGCTCGGTGCTCTTGTCCGGCGTGCTGGCGTTACCTGAACGACAGCCGTAGTTCAGCGTCATCCCAGCGGTTCCGCCGGCCGCTCCCGTGATCAGTCCGCAGCTGTCGCCGTTGGCAAGCTGCATGATCCACGGCAGGCTCTTTCCGCCGCTCGGCGTACCCCATGCGCTAAAAGCGAGCGGCTTCGTCAGGTCCAGCATCTCGATTCCGGACCATGGGTTTTCGGCGCAAGCGACTTTGATGACGTCGGACTCATCTGGTGGAGCGAAGCACGGATCGTAAATGTAGTTTGCCGACATACACCGCCACGCGTCGTTGTCGGCGCTGTCAGCGATGGATGAGGTCCAGCATGACCCTCGTGTCAGGTGGCCGGTCACCTTCATGCCTGGCGAGAGCGTGTCCCCCTCGGTCCACGGGGCAAACACCTCGGTCGTGGTTCTCGACGGCCGCGGCACTGACGCCGCCGTGTGCGAAACGCTGGCGCGTCCGCCGATAAAGGCCCCAAGTGCTACTGCCACAACGACGAGAGCGATCATGACGTGACGGAGCCTCATCGTGGTGGCCTCCTGAATCTGGGCGACGGCTCGTTATCTCGGCTCCACGGTACCTGTATCGACATCTTGAGCGACGAACTCAATCGGCGGCGACTCCTACGAGATCGGTGAGCGCTCGACACGTCGATACGTGCGGTGTCCGCTTCCCACGCCTGATGTCCGAAGCGGACACCTTGCAGCAGCCGGTCGCCTCGGCGATCTAGGAGAGCTTCACGCACTCCAGCCGGGGCAGCACATCAGTGCGGAACCATTCCGGGTCGTGCATAGTCCCCGGGTTCGCCTGCTCCCATTCTGCGAGCGGACGCATCGTGAGGACGTGACCGGTCGGGAGTGCTGGGATTGGTCGCCGAGGGTGCGGCCTGTCAGGACGAGGTGGGATGGCGAGGTTCAGTCCGGGGAGACGGTCGGAACGGGATCACGGTAGGCCTTGTGGGCCTGGGGCCACCGCCTCGTCGTAGGCCTTGCCGGCCGCGGATCCCGCCTCGTCGTAGGTCTTCTGGGCCGGGGCCATCGCCTCGTTGTATGCCTTGCTGGCCGAGGCCAGCGCCTCGTCGTAGGCCTTGCTGGCCGGCGCCACCGCCTCGTCGTAGGCCTTTTTGGCCGGGGCCAGCGCCTGTTCGTAGGCCTTCTCGGCCGGGGCCAGCGCCTGTTCGTAGGCCTTTTTGGCCGGGGCCATCGCCTCGTCGTAGGCCTTTTTGGCCAGGGCCAGCGCCTCGTCGTAGGCCTTCTTGGCCTGGTCCAGCGCCTCGTCGTAGGTCTTCTGGGCCTGGTCCACCGTCTTGCGGTAGGCATTCCGGGCCTCAGTGGGCTGGTCGGTGCTCATCTTCTCTTCGCCTTTTCGTAGTCCTTCTGGGCCTGGGCCACCGTCTTGCCCCAGGGGGGTGCCGACCAGGGCCACCGCCCCGGCGAGGCGCCGGTAAGGGCTCGTACGAACGACGACGAGCCTTGGGCACTCAGGCCATGGGCGACCTCTCTGTCATCGAGCGTACCGTGCCGGCTGCATCACTCCGACCAGCGCGGTGAGCGTCGCCCAGGTCGATACGTGCGGCGTCCACTTCCCACGCCTGATGTCCGAAGCGGACGCCTTGCAGCAACCGGCCGCCTCGGCAATGTCGGAGGGCTTCACGGTCTGAAGCCTTGGCAGGATCTCACGCCGGAACAGCTCCGGGTCGTAGACAGCGCCTGGGTTGGCCTTGTCCCACTCCGACAGCGCTCGCTTGCGGGCCGCGATGGCCGCGCCACGGCGGCCTCTGATCTCTGCCGTCGTCGCAGGGTCGGCGGCGATGCATGCCTCGCAGCGGACGTGGCGAGGGTTCGTGACGGCGCCCCCGCAATCGGGACAGGTCCACAAGGGGAGCGCGTTGGTGATCATCGGCTTCTGCAACGTCGTTGACGACGTCGCTGCGGCCTGGGCCGATGCCCTGCGCGCCTTCACGACCGCCTGTGCCGTCCGGGTGCGGCTCCTCGTCAAGGGGGTGGCTGCCGAATAGGTGCCGTCCATCGCCTTACCGAGGACGTGGGCGACGTGCTCGGCGATCGGGCCGAGCGACTTGGCCCACTGGGGCATGGTTTCTGCCAGCTCGTGGGTGAGCGGCGCGAGCAGGCGAACGTGCCCGTCGGAGATCTCGGTGAACTCCGCCTTGCGGAACGTGCGGCGCTCGACCATGTCGAGGACGAAGCCGTCGACCTCGGGCCGTACTGGCTCCATGAGATCGAGTGCCAGGGACTGGCGCCCCCTGGCGTCCGCGTGGACGATCCCGAGCCCGGGGTCAAGCCCGACCGCCTGGCAGGCGAAAATCGCCTCGGTCTCGACGAGGGCGTAGAGGTAGTTCAGGATCGCGTTCACCGGTCGCTCGGCCTTGCGGTTCGAGGCCGCTGAAGCGAGCACCGAGCGGCGCCCTTCGTAGCGTGACCAGTGCGGCGGGATCCGTCGCCGGTCCTTGGTCGCAAAGGTCGGGGCACACTCGGTGCGGCCCGACCAGGCGCCGAAGTAGAGGGCAGCGGCGCTCGCTTCGAGCTGGCGCAGCTCGTCGATCGTTTCGACACCTTCACTGGCGAGAGCGAGGTCGCCGATCGTCTCGGCAGTCACGGCGTCGCCGAAGCGACGGAGCACGAGCTTTCCTTGGCCCGTTATCTTGCGGGACATGAGCCAGCGTGCGACATCGAAGCCGTATGGCTTGAAGGCGCGAGCGCCTGGGCGCGGCGGAGCCGGGCATCGTCGGTCATGCGAGGCGTCGAGGCAAGCTGGGCCGTGCCGTCCGACCCGAGCACCAGCACTCCGACTCCGAGGGCATCGCACCACCGAACGGCGTCCAGGGAGACGACTCCCGCAGCGTTCAGGATCACGAGGCGGCGAAGACCATGGGTAGCTCGGTCGTAGCGGCGGGAGCGCCGGTGCGGGCCGACACCGTCGTGGACTTCGAGGGCGCCGCGCTCGACAACAACCCGCACGCCGAAGCCGTCAACGACGCAGACACCTCCCGAGTCGGATCGGTTGTAGGTCTCGGTGAGCGCCGCCGTGGAGTCGGCGACGTCCTCGGGTGTGAGGACGAGCGTCGGCTGCGGGGTGGTGGTGCCGGCCGACTTGGCTAGGTAGCCTCGGGTCTGCATGGGAGTTGCGTCTCCTGTGCCAGTCCCCGGGCCGTTCGAGCGGCGCCGGGGACACCCATGTGTCAAGGACCAACGTACCGCTTGGTCTCAGCTCCGATCGAGCGGTCGTCCGTGCTGCCAACGCTTCGCCTAATGGGTCCATCGGTCAATGGCCCGGTGTCTCCAGTCGAGCAGATCGCCGATTATCTATTTGTCAAGCCGGTTGGGCCCATCTCTTCGGGGAACGACCATATTTCCCAGATCTGAGCACCCCGACATACACGCACCATCGAACCCATCGCTGCGCGGTGCCATTGGTCGCCTCCGCCCCTATCGCACTGGCCACGACCCTCGCCAAGCCCTTGGTGACGGGGTCGGTTCGTCACGCGTGATGGCGCTTGCGTGCCCAGCGGGTGTGCTGTAGCCTCCGGCGCACGTCAGGGATGCAAAGAGCCAACCCAGGCGCCGGCACGGCGCCTCTCCCAGCCGAAACCTTGTAGCCCCGAAAGGAACAGGCCCACGGACCGCTTGGTAGTACCTGGCACGACGAGACTGGTGACCTCGAGACGGAGCGGGCGCTAATGGCGACGGTCGTACTTGTGCACGGCGCGTGGCAAGGGGCGTGGTGCTGGGAACGGGTGACACCCCTCCTGGAGGACGACGGGCACCAGGTCCTGACTCCGACGTTGACCGGGAGTGGCACGCGGGCCGGGGAGCTGACGCCGAGTGTGACGCTGGAGACGCACATCAGCGATGTGGTTGCGGCCATCTTGGAGGCAGAAAGGGACGACGTCGTCCTGGTAGGCCACAGCTACGCCGGCATGGTGATCAGCGGCGTGACCGAACGCGCCGCTGATCGCATAGCCTCCGTTATATTCGTCGACGCCTTCTATCCCAGCGACGGCGAGTCCGCCCTCGACCAAATGCCTGTGCAGTTCCAGGAGCGGTTCCGTGCGGAAGCGGAGCAGCACGGCGACGGTTGGCGACTGCCTGCGAACGACGGCCTCCTCGACGTGTGGGGTTTGCGCGACGGGGCCGACCGCATGTGGGTCCGCGACCGTATTACCGACTGGTCGCTCAATTGTTTTACGTCGCCGTTGCGCGCCCCCGATATGCGTCGCTCGGTGGTGCCTCGGATTTATGTGGCAGGCCACGCCGAGCGTTACCCAGGTGGCGCCGTATTTGCCCCACTTGCGGAGCGGGCGGGCGCTGATGGGTGCCACGTTGTCACCGTCGACGCAGGGCACGACATCATGATCGAAGCGCCCCGCCAGCTCGCCGAACACCTACTGGATGCGACAAGGTAGCACCATCATCCGTCAGTTGGGTGAAGGTTCGCATTTGCTGCCATTGCCTTCGACCGCCACCGGCGACCACGACCAGCGTGGTGTCGTCCTTTTGGCGCAGCCGCTCCTAATGTCCTGTTATGGCGTACCAAAGAACCCTGTATTCACAACTACAATCCATCCATATCGACGGCTATTTCTCCTCAGGCGCTTCGGTTTCCGGGCGAACTTCGGTAATGGCCCGCTAGCTCACGGCTGCCGTAGAGACGAGCAGGTCAACATCCTCGTCGGTCATGTTCTCGTACTCCGCCTCCGAGAGCACTGTCAGCACCCTTGCCAGGGTGACGGTGGCTCCAGTGTCCGGGCACTCCCACTCGTACCGCTTGAGGGTGGCGGCAATCGACTTGCCCGGATGAACGACCACGACGGCAGGATGGCCACAGCTCAGCAGGACGACGCCGAAGGTGTCCTCTCGCGAAGAGCCGGAACCTCCGGAGCCATCCCTCGCAGCAGCTGGCACACGCACGACGGTTCGACAGCTGCGACAGCGAGTATTCGTGGTCGCTTCGGTCTCGAAGCTGCATCCGCAGCGCTTGCAGGTAATAGTGGTCACAGCTCCGATCATCGCTCCAAAGCGAGGAAAGCAAGGGATCTTCGGGTCAGGCAAGCTGTAAGAGTGCCAAAACGGACGAACGAGCGTCAGCAGATTATTGAGCTGCTGAAGACCATGCTTGCCGGACCAACCTGCACGGTCACTGCCTCGAAGCTGCTGCGCGATGTCATAACGGGTGCCGAGCGAGAAGTCGACGTCGTACGCATCACCATGACTACCACGATGACCTGCGGGTTCGTACGGTGCACCACCCGCCCTGCGCAGCAATCACAACGATGGTGCGTACCATCGGAGCCATGACGCATGGCATACGCAGCGGTTACAACTGGGGCTGTCGCTGTGCCGCGTGCACGGAGGCGAACACGGCTGCATCGAGGGAGCGTCGCCAGGGTCGAGCAGCTCGCTCTAGAGGCCAGCAGGACCGTAAGCCTCTGTCCGCCAGGCTCGTCCATGAGCCCACTCGCGCAGTGTCTGAGGACCGAGGAGGCAGCCTCCTCCCAACCGTCAGCCAGGTGCCCGCAAGACCAGAGAGCACAGCTCCGCTTCTCCTGACCGGCGGCATCCTCGGGATCGACGGCAGGCAGCCCGTCATCCGCCCGGCAGGAAGTGCCCGACCGGCTCGGCGGGTCACCACGGTGTCGAGCTGGGACGAGTACGCACGGCTGCTCAAGCTCTACCTGGCCGGCGTGGGACCGTCGCCCTCATTACTGGCGCTGGCCGCCGAAACCGAGGCTTACTACTCCCTTGCCGAGGACCGGTCCGGGCACCCTTAACGAACGCGCCCAGCTCTTCCAGCACCCACACGAGCTGGCCGAGGATCGCGAGCACCCTCCGAGTTGAGCCTGCTTGACGGTTCAAGCTGCGAACACGTAGGCCCGGCCAGGATACCCGGGAAGCTTGGGCTTGCCTGGTGCACCTACGACGACCGTCGTGCCCGAGATAGCCACCGAGTTGCCGAAGTAATCGTTGGCGACTGTGTTTGAGCCCTGAAGCTCGGCGACCTGCTCCCAAACGGCCCCCGCCTTCGCTAACACAAAGGCGTTGCCGAGATCCCCCACGACGATCGTCGTGCCTGAAATAGCCACCGAGTTGCCAAACAACCCGACGGGCCACGAGTCGGAGCGGTTCAGCTCGGCCGTCTGTTCCCAGCCGGCTGGCGTCCTACTGAAGACGTAGGCCTGGCCGTCAAGATAGGCGTGGGCGGGTGCACCCACGACGACTGTCGTGCCCGAGATCGCAACCGAGGAGCCGAAGTCGTCGCCAGTGTTGGTCATTGTGGATCCGACGGTGTCGAAGCCCTTCAGCTCGGCGACCTGGTTCCAGCCGGCCCCCAGCTTTGCGAACAAGTACGTGCGGCCGGCGAAGTTGGCGTGGTCTGAGGCACCCACAACCACGGTCCTACCCGAGATGGCCACCGACCAACCGAAGTCATCACCCGAGACGGTGTCCGAGCCCTTCAGCTCGGCGACCTGCTGCCAGCCGCTCCCCGTCTTGGTGAACACGTACGCCGGGCGTGATCCCAGGCACCCACGACGATCGTCGTCCCCGAGATGGCCACCGACCAGCCGAAGTAGTCGTCGAGCCCGCTGCTGTCGGAAGCTTCCAGCTCGGCCGTCTGTTTCCAGCCGGCCCCCAGCTTCGCGAACACGTACGCCCGGCCAGCTCCGTCGTTGGCCCCCCAGGCACCCACGACGATCGTCGTTCCCGAGATGGCCACCGATTTGCCGAACTCGTCGCCAGCCACGGTGTCGGAGCCTTCCAGCTCGGCGGACTGCTTCCAGCCGTCCCCCGTCTTCGCGAACACGTACGCCCGGCCGGCAACGCTGGCGTGCCGCCATGCTCCCACCACGGCGGTGGTGCCCGAGATGGCAACGGAGACTCCGAATCCATCGCCGGCGACTGTGTCTGAGCCCTCAAGCTCGGCGAGTTGTGTTCCGACCGGCGGCGTGGCCCGCGGACTTGCGGCGACCGCTGAGGCGGTGCTCACCAGGAGTGGCAGCGAGATCGCTCCCACTGCGACGAGGCTGGCTATGCGGGACGTGCGCATGTGACCCCTCCGATCATGGGCTCACTTAACAAGGGCCTCCGCGCAGTCATCTTGCACCTCGGGTGCGCTCCTCGCCAGACCGCCCGCCCACGTGGCGGCGAAACGCCGACGGCCGGGTGCTGACCTACCCTGTCACCGTGGACATCATCGGGAGTTCTCCGCGCGCTCCATGAGCGGCTCAAAAGTGACCAAGAGATTGACTTCCTAGATGAGCGAACCATCGCTCACGGCCGTCAAGACGCTCTTTGCGTACTCTCGCAACATCTGCTTTTTTGCTGGGTGCGAGGAGCAGCTCACCGATCCAAAGTGGAAGATGGTCAATAGGAAAGGAGCTTGAGTTGTCAATGTTCAGCCGTGACCTTCCGGCTCGCTTGATCACTGGGGCCTACATTGCCCATGCTGGTTGGGACAAGTGGCGCAACCGGGACGAGGAGCACGCCAAAGGCGTACATGGCATGGCGGCTGGCGCCTACCCGGTCTTCAAGCCCGTCCCGCCCATGATGTTTCTCAGCGCCCTCGCCCTGGGAGAGATGACGCTCGGCGCTGCCCTGTGCGCGCCCGTGGTCTCCAACCGCTTGGCCGGTGCCGGTCTTACGAGCTTTGCCGGCGCCCTCACGGTCATGTACCTGCGCACTCCGGAGATGCACAAGCCTGGCAGTTTCTGGCCCACGCCAGCCGGGATCGGGATCAGCAAGGATGTGTGGATGCTGGGCATCGGTCTCAGCCTCGCCCTCGATCGCCGTGAATAACGACGCTACGCTTTGGGACCTCGTCCCCGTAGCCCGCTGACCGCCACCTGACCTACCACCCGCCCCTCACGCCGCCACGTGGGCGAACGTGGGCGCCTGTGTGCCGAAGCCTTCCGCTCTGTTCGGCGTCTCCTCCAGTTTCCCGCCGACCGTTGAGTGGCGCCCGCTTGCGCCTTATCGAGAATCGGTCATTCATGTCGCGATCGAATGACCGGATTTTGCTCAAGGAACTGGCCGAGTTTGACGATAAATGCGAGGTGAAAGCAGTTGCCCGGCGCCGTGCGGAACTCGCAGCAGCAGCGAGCGCTCTGTCGGTCACCTTCGTGTTCTTCTTGTGGCTAGTCCTGCACGTCGGAGGCGACAACGGGGTTCGGTACTTCGACGACATCGTCACGGCACTGGCAGCACTGAGCGCCTGTGTGACGTGTCTCTTGGCGGGAAGGCGCCGGAGTGGCTCGGAGCGGCGCTTCTGGGTGCTGCTCGGCTTGGCGCTTGGGGCCTGGACGTTCGCCGAAGTGATCTGGGGGGTCTACGACCTCGTCCTTCGCGTGGCGGTGCCCGTGCCGTCGTGGGCCGATGTCGGATACCTCGGCGCGATCCCGCTCGCGGCAGCGGCGCTATTGTGCCATCCCGGCATGCGCGCCGCCGGGAGCCACAGGACGCGAGCGTCACTCGACGGCCTGGCGATCGGTACCGCGGTGCTGTTGCTGAGCTGGACCTTCGTGCTCGGGTCGCTGTGGCGTCATACAGACCTCACGACCGCCGGGGGCATCGTGGCGCTCGCTTACCCCTTCGGCGACATTGTCATCATCTTCCTCATCGTCCTGTCCGTCCGTTCGATGACGGCCACGGGACGCCGACCGTTGCTGTGGGTCCTCGTGGGACTGTTCGCAATGGCGGTCTCAGACAGCACCTACGCCTACCTCGTCGAAGTCGGCCGGTACTCGACGGGCAACCTCGTCGACATCGGCTGGGTGGTGGGTTACCTGGCCATCGCCGTTGGCGCGTCGGGCGATGCCGGCCAGACGGTGCGTGCCACCTCCGAAGAGCCGGCCGAGGCGTCTCTCGCCTCGCTAGTCACGCCGTACGTTCCCGTCCTCTTGGCCCTGTCGGTTATCACTTTCGAGATGGAGCTCCACCACCATGTGGACCGCTTCTCGTGGCTAACCGGCCTCGGCCTTGCCTTGCTGGTGATCGCGCGCCAGGCGCTCGTGCTGCTCGACCATCGCCATGAGCTGTTCGCGGTTTCAGACGGGCCGCACGAGTCGGGCCCGCCGAAGAGCACTGGCTCGCCGCCGTCGCACGAGAGCGAGCTGGAAGCTGCTCCGTGGGCCCAGTTTGTCAGGAGAACCCCGTGAGCTACTCCCTCGACACTTCGGGAGCGCTCAAGCGCCGCCAGGTGACACTGAGGCGGACGTACCACACGATCGTGCTCGCCCTTATGGTAGGAACCAGCGGCATCGCGGTATTCGACCTTTACCTGTTCGCGTCTTCCGGTTTCCACTGACTGGTGGGTGCTCGGTGCCTGAGCGAGACGAGTTGACCTTTCTCCGAAACGAACTAGACCGGCACCGGACGAAGCTTGGAGAGACACAAGCCGAAAGGGACCACCTACGCGTCGAGCTTCGGGACGCTTCTCAGTCAGCTCGAGTACTGGCGCAACCTCGCCGAGTACCGAGAAACGATGCTTGACGAACTACGGGAAAACGCAGACAGACGCCGCGAGTTCCCGACACCGGGCCACCTGGCTGGACGGGCATCTCGACGCCTACGTCGGATCACCTAGCCCACCCAGCCAACGACGCCCCACCCGTTTCGCCCGTGTGCCTACCCGGCGTCATGGCCGGGCCGGGGTTAACTACCACCCGGCCCCTACGCCGCCACGTGGGCGAACGTGGGCGCCTGTGTGCCGGCACGTGGGCGCCAGGCGGCACGCAGCAAGCGACCTGCCTCCACTCACCCCAGCCCCACCCGCCGGCAGGACCCACCCAGGATCTCGGGCGAGCGGTTCCCGGCCACGAGGCGGCCCTTGTCCACCTAGCGCCACCTTCTGATGTCGGGAGAGAGGGAGACGCGGCCGAAAACGGGCCAGAAACCGGGGACAGGAACGGGACCGCAGCACCCGGACCAGGGAGAACCCGCAAGAGGCGGGCGGCGGGCCTCTGCCCCAACCGCCCGGCCCGCCAGCCCAGCCGGGGGCGGAGCGGAGCGGTCACTCCGTCGGGGCCCGGCCCGGCACAGCGTTGTTGGTGCTAAAGCGACGTCACCGACCTGTTGATAAGTGCTCAAGCGACCTCACCGACCTGCCGATGATTAAGCAATAAATAGTGTCGCTGTTGAGATGCGGGGGGTGGTGGCCGATGCAACAAGCGACGGGCCTGGGTCCCCTTCCCCTGAACAGCCTGCTTGAGGTGTTGCCCGACGGGATCGCCTTCGTCGACGAGTACGGCGTGATCTGTCACGTCAACGAACGCCTGGAGTCCCTGACCGGCTACGGGCGCGACTTCCTCGTCGGCAAGGCCGTCGACGTGCTCTTACAGTCCCGGTACCAAGATGCTCACGCCGCGCGTCGTCGTGAACTAGCCCGGGACCCGCCCTCGCGAGCGCAGGCGATGGCTGGCGAATTGGGCTACTCGCTTTTGCGCCAAGACGACCGCGAGCTGACAGTCGACGTCGCCCGCGCGCCGTTCGCACTTGACGGAAAGCCGTGGAGCGTCGTGGCGATCCGTGACGACAGCGCCCAGAAGCCAGCAGAGCACGTCCCCACCAGGGCCGAGCTGCGTGCGATCGCCACCGAGCTTGCTGGTGCCGAGGCGCTCGCGAATAGCGAGCAGCGCTTCCGCCTCGCGTTCGAGAACAACATGGCGGGCATGATCTTCGTCGACGGTGAAGACAGGGTCCTGGCAGTCAACGACTCGTTCTGCAAGATGGTCGGACGCAGCAGGGAGGAGATCGTCGACAAGGGCGCGGCACCATTCACCCATCCCAAGGGCCACCGCACCACGAAGGAGGTCCACGGCCGCCTGGCCTCCGGCGAGGCTGATCAGGTGAGCTACGTCGACCGCTACATGCACAAGGACGGGCGGACAATCCTTGTCGAGGTGTCGAAGTCCCGTGCGTGCGACGCGGCCGGAGCGACGCTCTACTTCCTCATCTCGGTGCGGGACATCACCCAGGAGCGGGCTCTCAGTGCCCAACTGTCCCACCAGGCACTTCACGACGCGCTGACGGGGCTCGCCAACCGGGTGCTCTTCGAGGACCGGCTCTCCCAGACGAACGCGAGAACCGCTCGCCGAGGCGGGTGGAACGCTGTATTGATGTTGGACCTCGACAACTTCAAGGCAGTGAACGACACCCTCGGCCACCATGTCGGCGACCTGCTGCTCGTAGCGCTCGCGCGTCGCCTCGAGGAGGTGACTCGCTCCTCGGACACACTGTGTCGCCTGGGGGGCGACGAGTTCCTCTACTTGGCCGAAGGACTGACTTCCCCGGCTCAGGCCGAAGATGTGGCCGAACGTCTTCTCGGCGTTGTCGCCGAGCCGTTCTCCCTCGCTGGGACGCAGGTCGAACAACACGCGAGCATCGGGGTCGTGGTCTGGGAGGGGACGAACAGGGACTGCGCCGAGCTCCTCCAGAACGCCGACGTCGCCATGTACGAGGCCAAGCGCCAGAGCGAGGGCCGCCATGTCGTCTTCACCCCCGCTATGTACGAGGACGCGGACAATCGCTTCGGGCTCACCCGTGAGCTTGGACACGCTCTGCAGTCCGGCGAGATCTCGATGCACTACCAACCCCTGGTCAATCTCGCCACGAGCGAGGTGGTCGGCTTCGAGGCGCTGATGCGCTGGGAGCACCCCAAACGAGGACAGGTACCCCCAGGCGTGTTCATCCCTCTAGCAGAGCAGAGCGATCTCATCTTCGAGCTTGGTTCCTTCGCGTTGCGCGAGGCCGT
>Ga0181539_1003317_pt1 | contig 14933 bp, 16 predicted proteins | sample PEATcosm2014_Bin_46_FD_119767 | JGI IMG/M metagenome (GOLD analysis project Ga0181539, IMG submission 119767) | Peatland microbial communities from MTU Mesocosm Facility, Houghton, MI, USA - PEATcosm2014_Bin23_60_metaG | ecosystem: Environmental > Terrestrial > Soil > Wetlands > Peat | place... | reverse complement strand
ATCCTGCATGCAGCGGCGGGCCGAATTGGCGCGGTCCGCCGAGAGCTCCCAGTTCGTGTAGCCGTTGAGCTCGGAGAAGCGGTAGGGCCGCGCGTCGGTGTGGCCCTCGATCACCATCTCATTGTTCAACCGGGCCAATTCGCGGGCCAGCACGGCGAGGACATGCACGCCGCTCGAACTCGGCTCGGGCCGGCCGCTCTCGAAGAATAAACCCCGCTCGGTATCGAGCAACTCCACCCGGAGGCCTTCCGGTGTCACGCTGATCTGCACCTGCTTCTTGAGCTTCTGGAACTCCGGGAGGGAGCTGATGGCCTGTTCGAGCTTCGCCTTGATCTGGGCAACGTTGGCGCGGTTAATCGAAACGCTTCCCGGAACTCTTCCCCCAGTGCCGCCCTCTGCCTCGCCCCAGATTTTGGCGTGTCCCCTGGGGTTGCGGAAGTAGGCGCTGACGGCGCGCTGCACCTGGTGGCTGGCGTTCATCATCCAAAGGACGATGAACAGCGCCATCATCGCGGTCACAAAATCTGCGTAAGCGACCTTCCATGATCCGCCGCGGTGCCTGACCGACACGCCCAGGACGTGGCGCGCCGGCGGCATGTCGGCGGGCTCAGTCTTGTGCTGTGGCGGCACTGGCTTGGACCCCGACCTGCGGCATCGCCGGCAGCTTCACCTCGCGGCGGAACGTGGCTGCCATCGCCACGAACGACGGGCGAAGCTCCATGGGAATCGAGCGCCGCGCGAATTCGGCCGCGAGCAGCGGACTCGATCCGCGTCCGAAAGCATGCAACCCGGAATAGAGGCATTGGAGCAGGTGCGAGCGCGCCTCGTTGCGGGACTCCAGGTGCGACGCCAGCGGGCCTACGATGCCATAGCACAGCAGGATTCCCAGGAACGTGCCCACCAGCGCCGCCGCGACCTTCTGACCGATCTGCTCCGGAGCGCTTCCGAGCGCCTGCATCGTCACCACCACGCCCAGGACCGCCGCCACGATCCCCAACCCGGGCAGCGAATCGGCCAGCATGTTGAGCGCACTCACTGCGCCATGACTCTCGCGCCGCTGCACGTCCGCGTCGATGTCCATCAAGTGCGCCAGTTCGCCCGGCTGGGCGATTCCGCTGGTGACCATGCGCAGCGAGTCGCACAGGAACGTCATCGCGCCGGGATCGTTGAACTCGGGATAGGCCTGAAAAACCTGACTCGCTCCGGGATCTTCGATGTGGTCCTCCAGAGTCGGCATCCCCAAACGGCGCCCGATGCTGAACAGTTCGTACATCATCTTGAGCACCGCCTCATAGAAGGCTCGCGTGTAAGGCGGGCGCCGAAAGACCGACAGGGCGCCCTTCAGCAGATTGCGCACTGCGGACGCTGAGTTGGCGACCAGGACGATGCCCACGGCCGCTCCGGCGATGATGAGCACCTCGGATGGCTGGAGCAGCACCAGCAGGTTGCCCTGCTCCAGCAGAAAGCCGCCTACCACCGCGGCCAGTACAATCAGAATCCCTATCAGGACCAGCATCGTCTTCGCTTGCCGGCTGCGGACATCACTGGCTTGTCAAATGTCACTTATCGGCCGGCCGGGTGGGAGCTTGAGCGGCCTTGTGGCGCACAGGGGCGCGTCCCCTATCGCTTCCCCAGCAACTGCTTGGCGATGGTCGCCAGTTGCATGTTGCTGGTGCCCTCGTAAATCCGGCCGATCTTGGCGTCGCGGTACAGCTTCTCGACCGGGCAGTCGCGCGTAAAGCCCACACCGCCGAAGATCTCGATCGCGCGCGAGGCCGTCTCTTCGGCGATCTGCGAGCTGAAGTACTTGGCGACGGCCGCCTCGGTGGTGAAGGGAAGCCCCGCATCCCGCAGCCGGGCGGCATTGTAGACCAGCAGGCGCGCGGCTTCGATATCCGCCGCCATGCGGGCCAGGTCGAACTGGACGCCCTGAAACTCGGCGATCGGTTTGCCGAACTGCTTGCGCTCGCGCGCGTACCCGACGGCGTGATCGAGAGCGCCCTGCGCCAGGCCGGTCATCTGCGCTCCAATCCCGATGCGCCCTTCGTTAAGTGTTTCGATGGCGATCTTGTAACCTTTGCCCACCTGGCCCACCACGTTCTCTTTGGGCACCCGGCAGCTCTCCAGGATCAGCTCGCAGGTCGATGAGGCGCGGATGCCGAGCTTGTCTTCCTTCTTGCCCACCGCAAATCCGGGGAACTCGCGCTCGACCAGGAAGCAGGTGATTCCGCGGTAGCCCGCGCCGGGGTCGGCGTTGGCGAAGACCAGAAACAAGCCGGCTTCGTATGCATTCGTGATCCAGAGCTTGCGGCCGGTCAGGAGGTAGGAACTGCCGTCCTCGACCGCGCGCGTCGCCAGCGCGAAGGCGTCCGAGCCGGCCCCGGCTTCCGAGAGCGCATAAGCGCCGACAGTGCCGGAGACGAGCCGTGGAAGATAGCGGCGCTTCTGATCGTCATTGGCCCAGCGCAGCAGCGCGTTCAGCACCAGCGTGTTCTGGACGTCGACGATGACCGCGGCGGAAGGATCGACGGCCGCCAGTTCCTCCACTGCGAGCACCGCCTGGAAAAAGTTGCCGCCTTGCCCGCCGTACTCTTCCGGCACCTCGATCGCCATCAGGCCGAGCTCGAAGAACTGGCCGAGCAGATCCTTCCGGAACAGGCCGGCCTCGTCCATCTGGCGCACGTGCGGGGCGATCTCGTCGCGCGCGAACTGCCGCACGGCGGTCTGGAACATGCGTTCCTCTTCGTCGAGCGCGGTGAGTGGGCCGCTGGACATGGCGCAGCCTCCTGTGAGATCTGCTTACAGTCTACAATGCTGGTCATGACCGACTGGAAGCTTGCCGCACAGGCCCGGTGTCCCGACATCCCGGCGGACGAGGTGAACCGGATCGTTCCCGTTCTCGAAACGCTCGAAGCGGCGTTCGCGCCGCTCGCCGCGCGACTGCCAGTCGATGCCGAACCGGCGGCGTTTAGCGCGGAACCCAGGGAGGGCGCGTGACCATTGTCGAAGCGGCCCGCCGCCTGCGCGGCCGTGAAATCTCCGCCAGCGAGTTGCTCGATCAGTGCCTGGGCTGCATCGCCGCGCTCAATTCGGCGCTCAACGCTTTCATCACCGTCATGGAAGAAAGCGCCCGCGATGCCGCGCGCAAGGCCGATGAGGAACTCGCGCGTGGGCTTGACCGCGGCCCGCTGCACGGCATCCCGGTGGCGTTGAAGGACGTCTTCCTGACGCGCGGTGTGCGAACCACGGCGGGCTCCAAACTGTTCGAAAACTACATTCCCGATCACGACGCGGCTGCCGTCGAGCGGCTAATCCAAGCCGGCGCAGTGCTCGTCGGCAAGACCAACATGCACGAGCTGGCCTACGGCATCACCTCCGCCAACCCGCACTTCGGCACGGTGCGCAACCCACACGCCCCGGCGCGTATCCCGGGCGGTTCTAGCGGAGGCTCCGCGGTGGCGGTGGCCTCGGGGATGGCGTTGGCGGCGCTCGGCAGCGACACCGGCGGGTCGATCCGCATCCCCGCCGCCTTCTGCGGCGTCGTTGGGCTCAAGCCGAGCTACGGGCGCGTCAGCCGCTATGGCATGCTGCCGCTGAGTTTCAGCCAGGATCATGCCGGGCCGATTGCCGGCTCGGTACGCGACGCGGGCCTGATCATGAACGCCATCGCCGGTCACGATTCACGAGATCCGTCATCCAGCCGCCGGCCGGTTGAAGACTACGTGCCGGCGGGCTCGCTCGAGGGCGTCCGCATCGGCCTGCCAGAGAATTTCTACTTCGAGCGCGTGACGCCGGCCGTGCGCGAAGCCGTCGAGCGGGCCGCGGAGCTGGCCGAGCGTTGCGGCGCGCGTGTCCTGCGGGTCCGGGTGCCCGACATGGACGCGGTGAACACCATCGGACGCGTGCTTCTGCTAGCTGAAGCCGCGGCCGCGCTGACGCCGCACCTCGCGCAGCGTGCCGGCATAGGCGACGACGTGCGGACCCTGCTCGACCAGGGCCGCCTGGTCCCGGCCACCGATTATGTCAACGCCCAACGCCTGCGCCGGCTGAAGCAGGATGAATTCCGCCTGCTGTGGCGCCAGGTGGATATCCTGTTCACGCCGACCGTGCCCCTGGGAGCCCCGAAGATCGGCGAGACGGCCGTGGAGATCGAGGGCCGGTCCGAAGACGTGCGCCTGGCGGCAACACGCCTGGTGCGCGGCATGGATGTACTGGGGCTGCCGGCGATCTCGCTTCCCTGCGGGCTCGATCCGAACGGGTTGCCGCTGGGCCTCCAGATCATCGCGCCGGAGTTCAGGGAAGCGGCCCTTCTGAGCGTGGCCGCCGCTGTGGAACGCGCGCTTGGCCCGGCGCGCTGATCCGCCCGGGAATTCGCAGGACCTTCGGCTCGCCCGAGGTCGGGTGCTGAAGCGCGCATGGGACGCAGCTACACGCCTCGCCGGTTGCCCCACAGTTCGATGTGCAGCCGCGGGCTGAAGCGGAAGCCCTCGTTTTTTGCGATCTCGACGAGCCACCGGCCTCGGTCGCGCAGAACGTCGGCCTGCGTGCCCTCCGGCATCAGAACCACTCTCCCCCGGTCGGCGTTCGTTTGTCGGACGATGGTCTGAATCTCCGGCAGATCTTCCGGCCGCGAGACGACGAACTTGAGCTGGTATGCGTAGGCCGCCATGAGCCGCCGCAGCACTTCCACGTCGATCCGGAGCCGCTCGTGCTGGCCGGCCCAGCGACCGCCGTCGCGTTCCCATGGCGTCGAATTGGCGAGCTTGGGGCTGATGCTCATCAGGTCGCAGGCGACCCCGGCGAACACGGTGCCCGCCGTCTCCACCGTGACGTGCAGGCCCAGCTCATGCAGGCCCTCGGTTAGTTTCGCCATCTCCGGCGCGATCATTGGCTCGCCGCCGGTGACCACCGCATGCCGCACCGGGTGCCGCCGTACTTCTTCGAGAATGGCCTGGACCGGCTGGTCCGTCCCTTCGGGCGCCCAGGAAGTGTAAGGCGTGTCACACCAGACGCACCTCAGATTGCACCCGCTGGTACGTACAAAGACCGAGGGAGTGCCCAGCAGTATTCCTTCGCCCTGAACCGAGTAAAAGATCTCGGAGATCTTCACGCGCGCCTTCCTAGCGGGTCCTTGATACCCGCCTCCTCGAACCCCTTGGCGCGCAGCAGGCAGGAATCGCAGGCGCCGCAGGGCGCCGGCCCGTCCTGAGGATCGTAGCAGCTCCAGGTGAGGCCAAACTCCAGTCCCAGGTCGTGCCCCAGCCGGACGATGTCGGCCTTCGCCATCCGGATGAGCGGCGTGTGGATGCGCACCCGGGTGCGGCCTTCGACGCCGGCCTTCGTGGCCAGGTTCGCGGTGCGCTCGAACGCCTCGATGAATTCCGGCCGGCAGTCCGGGTAACCGGAATAGTCGATGGCGTTGACCCCCAGGAAAATGTCCGAAGCCTCGAGCGTTTCGGCCCATGCGAGAGCGCACGCCAGGAAGATGGTGTTGCGCGCCGGCACGTAGGTGACCGGGATTCCTGCGCTCATCGACTCGACGCTGCGGCCTTTCGGCACCGCGATGTCGTCCGTCAGGGCGGAGCCGCCGAACGCGCGCAGGTCGATCTTCAGGGTAACGTGCCGGGTTGCGCCGAGCGCCGCGGCGACTCGCCCGGCCGCCTCGAGTTCGATGCGGTGCCGCTGACCGTAATCGAAGGAGAGCGCATAGCACTCGAACCCCTCGTGCCGGGCCAGCGCCAGGCAGGTGGATGAATCGAGGCCTCCGCTCAGGAGACAGACGGCTTTCGGCATCGCGCTCCTTTCAGCAACCTCAGACTCAGGAAGAAGCCGCCCAGCGGAAACACGGTGAGCGCCATGAGCGCGTAATGCAGCGTGATCCGGTCGGCAGCCCAGCCTGTCAGCGGGATGAAAATAACCCCGGCCATTCCCCAGGCAAAACCCATCATCAGCGCGGAGACGGTGCCCGCCTGAGACGGCACCAGGTCCTGCGCCATCACCACGTTCACCGGAATGGTAAACAGCAGGATCAAGCCGCCGCCCACGAGGCCCACCACCGAGAGCCATCCATGCGCCAGGAAGAACAACGCCAGGAAAGGCACCGAGCCGATCATCGAGAAGGTGATGACCACCGGGCCTCCGAAGCGGTCCGCCAGCTGGCCGCCGGCAAAGCCACCCAGCGCCCCGAAAACCAAGTACAGCGAGAGCGTGTAGTTTGCCGTCGAAACCGTGTAGCCCCGCTCCAGGTGCAGGTACAGGGGGATGAACTGCGCGTACGTGATCTGGATGATCGAGCGGATGAAGACCAGCAGGTAGAGCGTGGTCAGCGGCCCCAGGACGCCGCGGAAAGCGGTCCAATCGAAGCCGGAGCCGCGCCTGCGCTGGCGCGCGGGCGGCGCTGGCAGCAGCGCCAGCATCAGAATCGAAATCAGGAGACCGGGGATGGCGGCCCATCCTGTGCGGCCCAGGCCGAGGCGCCCGGCGACCAGCGAAAAATACGAGGGGCCGAGCGCATAGCCCAGCGTGCCCGCGCTGACGAACACGGCCATGGCTCCGGCGCGGTTCCGCTCGACGCCGGCGATGGCGCGGGCGGAGGCCTGGGGGTGGAACGCGGCGACGCCCGCCCCGCCCAGCGCCACCATCAACAGCAGCCAGCCGTAACTTGGCGCAAGACCCAGCGAGGAAATGAAGATGCCCGCCAGCGCCGGCCCCAGCGCCGCGAACAGGCGCGTTCTGAGGCGGTCGGAAAGATAGCCATAGGCCGGTTGCATCAGCGAGGACGAAAACACCAGCATGCCGCCCAGCAGCCCGGCGTCCGCCAGCGACATCCCGAAGCGGCTCACCAGCAGGGGCTGGAGCCCTCCCAGCGCGCCTGAGTACATGTCCGCGCAGAGATGCCCCGTCGAGAACAGCGCCAGGGCCAGCGCTCCGTTTTTCCGCACGCGGGAATCGGCGGGGGTGGTGACAGGTGCGGCTTCCGATGTCGGGGACATGGGCGGGAATCTCCTATTATAGTGGTCCAGTAGCGTGCGCATCGCTTTCCTCACTTCGACGCCGCTCGACTTCGCCCGCGGCAGCGGGACGTTCGCCGGCATCTCCACGCTGGCGCGCGCGGCGGTTGGGCTCGGCGCCGAGATCGCCTTCTTCACGCCATCCGTGCGGATGCCCGTCTACACGCTCGAGCGGCTGTGGTTCAACCGCCAGCTCCGCCGCCGGGATTTCCGCGGCCTCGACGCGGTGGTGGGGTTCGACATGGACGGTTGGCTGGTCGCGGGCCAGAGGGGCGTGCCGCACGTCGCCTCGATCAAGGGCGTGATCGCAGACGAGATGCGTTTCGAGCGCGGGCTGACTCGCCGGACGCTAGCCATCCAGGCCGTCCGCGAGCGGGCGCACGTGCGCCGCGCCAGCCTGGTCATGACTACCAGCCGCTACGCCGCCGACCGCATCGCGGAGTTGTACGGGCTGGCGGCGAGCCCGCGCATCGTCCCCGAGTGCATCGACCTCGAAGCCTGGCACGGCCTCTTCGCGCGGCATCCCGCGGCGCCCGACCCGGCCAGGTTTGTCGTCTTGTGCGTGTGCCGCTTCTATCCGCGCAAGCGCATCGGCGTGCTGCTCGAGGCGGCGGCGAGGGTGCGCGCGCGCATCCCGGAACTCGAGGTGCGCATTGTGGGCCACGGTCCCGAGGAGGGCCGGCTCAAGCGGCGCGCCAGCGAGTTGGGGCTCGATGGAACGGTTCGCTGGCTTGGCAATGTCTCGCAGGCCGAGCTGGCGCGCGAATACCAGGCCTGCCACGTCTTTTGTCTGCCCAGCGTCCAGGAGGGCTTCGGAATCGTCTTCCTGGAGGCGATGGCGGCGGCGAAACCGATTGTGGCGGCCCGCGCGGCAGCGGTCCCGGAGGTGGTTGCCGATGGCCTGCTGGTGGAGCCCGAAAGCGCCGAGGCGCTGGCGGAGGCAATCGCGCGGCTCCACGCGGATCCGGAACTGCGGCGCGCCTTAGGGGACCGGGGCAGCCACGCGGTCGAGCAGTACGACGCCCGCCGCGTGGCCGCCCTGTTTCTGGAGGAACTGGCGGCGCTCACTGCCGCGTCAGGTTGATTCCTCCGTTGACGGTGGACAGACTGATCTCGGCCCCTCCGCCGCCAATCTGCGTGTCCACGTGACGGCCTGGGCCGTAACGCTCGCGTTCGCGGGGCAGGTCGAAGTCGCTCGTGACCCCACCGTGCACCGTGCTGATTGTAAGGTGCGCTCCGGCGTCTTTGGGCAGGGCCAGCGCAATCGCGCCGTTCACGCTCTTCATGGAGATGTGCCGCGCCGCGAGCTGGTCGAAGCCGCCCTCGACGCGCCCGTTGACCGTTGACAGGTCCAGATCGCCAACGGCTTTCCGGACCTCCACTCTTCCATTCACGGACGCAACCTTGACGTGCCCGGCCACGCCTTCGACCGTGACGCTTCCGTTGACCGTATTGATGGGATCGAGCGCCGCGCCGCGCGGCACCGTAATCGTGTACTCGACCGATGCCGGACGGCAGCCGTGGCAATCTTCGGGATACTTGGTGCGGATCTCGACGGCGTCCGCCCGGGCATCAACGACGATCCGGGCTTCTTTGAGCGCCTTCTCGTCTTCGCCGTGTTTGACCGCATCGACCTTGACCTCGTTGCGGTCCCAGGCCGATACGTGGATGGCGCCGTTCACGTTGTGTACGCCGACGCGGCCGTTCGCCGCGAGCGGGTAGGTTTGGTGGAATTCCTCGCGCGCCTCGTCGCGTGCGTAAAGCATGACAAAGCTGGCCGAAAGGGCGGCCGCCAGAGCAAGGCGTTTTAGCATGAGCTCTCCTCAAAGCGCTTGACGGAGCGGCGGCGGTTTCGTAACGCGGCAGGCCAAACTCCAGCCTCACGGCGTAGACTGAAGGTACATGACGCCAGATCAAATGCGGGAGCTGTTCGAATCGGTACGCAGTGGCGCGGTCGGCGTGGACGCCGCGATCGAGCGCGTGCGGCACCTGCCCTTCGAAGACCTGGGTTTCGCCAAGGTGGATCACCACCGCGCGCTGCGGCAAGGCATGGCGGAGGTGGTCTTCGCGCAGGGCAAGACTCCCGGGCAGGTGGCCGAGATCGCCGTGCGGGTCCTCGAGAATGCGCCCAACCTCCTCATCACACGCGCCGGCGAGGCCGCTGCCGCCGCGGTTCGCGAGCGCATTCCGCAGGCCGAGTACTTCCCGCTCTCGGGCGCGCTGCGCGTCTGGTGCGACCGCACCATGCGCGGCAAGGGCAGAATCGCGGTGGTCTCGGCGGGCACCAGCGACATTCCGGTGGCCGAGGAGGCGCAGGTGACCGCGGAGGTCATGGGCAATGAGGTCGAGGCCATCTACGACATCGGCGTGGCTGGCATCCACCGCCTCATGAATAACCGCGAGCGGCTGACCGGCGCGCGGGTGGTGGTGGTCTGCGCGGGCATGGAAGGCGCGCTGCCCAGCGTTGTGGGCGGACTGGTGCCGTGTCCCGTGATTGCGGTGCCGACCAGCGTGGGCTACGGCGCCAGTTTCCACGGCCTGGCCGCGCTGCTCGGCATGCTCAACAGTTGCGCCAGCAACGTCACCGTAGTGAACATCGACAACGGCTTTGGCGCCGGCTACGTGGCCAGCCTGATCAACCGGCTGTGACTCAGGCCGTCTTAGCGGCCGCGCGGGGCTGGGTTTCCTGCGCGAACAGGTATGCGCCGAACAACGGCGTGGGTTCTCCACGGCCCCAGCGCGCCACCTTAAACGTCGCTTTCAGGTGCTGGATCTCCGGCATTTCCGTCATGTCCATCAGAAGCTGGTAGGTTCCGCAGTAGAACTTCTGGGGAAACGACGCCAGCGGCCTGGCGCCCCAGTTCTTTTCGTCCGCCGAGCCCCAGATGGAGACGTCCAGGCTCTCTTGCTCGATAATGCGCGTGATTCCGAGGGTGACCAGCAGCAGCTTGCCTTGTGCCGAGCCGAGGCTGGCGCCGGGGTCTTCTGCGCCTTCTCGGATCACTGTTTCCGGGAGGAAGAAACTAGGCAGCATCGACGATCCCCTTGGCGCCGCCACAAGCACACGCGCCTTGGCGTATCCGGTTTTCTATAGGGTCTCATACCTCGCGACGAAACGAAAGCGAACCAGCCCGGCAGGCGGAACCGCCTGCCCCACGCGGGCGTGGACGCGCCTATGCCGCGTGCATGGTGCGCTGTCGCATGGCGCGCTCATAGCCGCGGACGAAGTAGTAGACGAGAGTGCCGAAAATGCGGTCGGCGCCGCGCTGGAGCTCTTCCTCGGCGTAAAGCTCGATGGGCGTCTGCCGCAGGCCCGCGTCGTGGACGTACTGGATCATGCACTCTTTGAGGAGTTGCAGCGCGTAGACCACTTCGTGGAGCGGAATGCCCTCCTCGCAGCGCTGGCGTCCGAGCCGCTCGTAGCGCTGCGCCAGATCCTCTTCCGGCGAGACCAGCCAGTTGCCGAGGTTCTGTAGAATCTCCCGGGCGCGCTCGCGCAACTCGGGTTCGGGCACCTTGCCAAACTCGAGCAGCTTTGAGTCGCGACGCACCCGGTGCAGAACCCGCTCGGCGATGTCCTCCCAATGGTCTGAAACCAAACGAACCAGGTTGGATGACAACATTCGCCCCCCTCTTCTGAGCTATGTTTTCAGTATATCGCGGGCCGGGTTTCCCATCTGGCACCAAAATTGCACCATTTAGTCTGAAAATTGCGATGTCGTGCCCCCCCAGCGCCGGTAGCAGAAGCTGGGCGAAGCAGAACAGAAGTTTTGGGGCGGTCGCTCTGTAAGATTTACGCAGAGCGAGCCCGCAGCCGGGTGGGGAAACACTTGATCCTGTTGCTGATACGCTCGCGTATTCAAGCTCGACCACGGTTTCTTCGCACCGAGCGGGTTTCCGCCCTGAACCTGTGCCGTGCCTGGTTAGCCTCTCCAGGCACGGCACTCGAAACCGGCTTGGGGGAGAGGGGCGCCGCCGCCGGGTCCGGAGCGCGGCGGCCAACACCAAACGAAGCCGGACTAACCTAAGCCATTCATAGGCAGTGTCTTAGCGCCGCAGTGTGCAGCGACTGCCGGTCACGGCGGGAAGCGGGCGGCGCCTGCTATAATAGTCATTCCATTCGCAGATCCCGCCCCAATCAGCCGTCGCGGTCGACGGTCTGCCCGGGCGGCAGCGGAATCCGGGTGTTGTGATGTTTTTGAGCGTCAACGAAATGCAGTTGGGTAGGGTGCGGTTCAGCGAGGCGTTTGCCCGCGGCGCCATAGAGTTTTTCGATCCGCAACTCCGGCAAGCGGCGCCGATCGTGGCCTCGGGCGTCGCCCAACTTAGCGAATCCATCACGGAGATCGTAGTCAGCGGCCACCTCTCGACTGCCATGGAGGTTGCCTGCGACCGCTGCCTGGAGCCAACCTCGATTCCGATCGACGCCGATTTCACGCTTCTCTACCTGCCGGCGGAGAACAGGCCGGAGGCCGGTGAGGTCGCTCTGGAAGGGCCTGAGGCGGAGGTCGGTTTCTACGAAGGCGACGGCCTCGAGTTGAGCGATGTCCTGCGGGAGGAAATCCTGCTGCTGCTGCCGATGCAGCGCGTGTGCCGCGAGGACTGCAAAGGAATCTGCCCCATCTGCGGGCAAAACCGGAACCTGGTCGAATGCCACTGTCACCAGAAAGGCGCCGACGACCGCTGGGCCGGGCTGCGGAACCTGTAACCCGATCTATTACAATAGGGAATTGCCATGCCGAATCCGAAACGAAGACATTCTGCCCAGCGCCGAGCCAAGCGCCGCGCCCACGACTTTCTGAAACAAGTGACCCTTGCCGAATGCCCCAACTGTCACGAGCCAAAGCTCCCGCACCGGGTCTGCCCCCATTGCGGCCAGTACAAGGGCCGCGAGGTGATCGAGGTCAGCGAAGATTAGCGTGAGCTCACGGCCATGGTGACCATCGCTGTTGACGCGATGGGCGGCGATCACGCCCCCGAAGCCGAAGTAGAAGGAGCCGTCCGAGCAGCCAAAGCCTATTCGGTCCAGGTTGTGCTTGTGGGCAAGGAAGAGCTGGTTAAGAAGGAGCTCGCCCGGTACGAGGATTCCATGGGCCTGCCCATCCAGGTGGTGCACGCATCCGAGCGCGTGACCATGGAGGACAGCGCCGCGCGCGCGATGCGGTCCAAGCGCGACAGCTCCATCCGCGTCGCCTCGCGCCTGGTGCGCGACGGCCTGGTGCAGGGCCTCGTCTCGGCCGGCAACACCGGCGCGGTGATGGCGACGGCCAAGACGGTCCAGGGCATGGTGCATGGCGTGGACCGCCCGGCGCTCACCACCGTTTTCCCCACCGTCAAAGGCACGCCCGCGGTCATGCTGGATGTGGGCGCCAATGTCGATTGCTCCCCGCAGATGCTGGCGCAGTTCGCCGTCATGGGCGACATCTACTCGCGCGTGATCTTCGAGAACAAGAGCCCGCGCGTGGGCCTGCTCTCAATTGGTGAAGAGGAGCACAAGGGGAACGATCTCACCCGCAACGCCACGCCGCTGCTGCGGTTGCTGCACATCAATTTCATCGGCAACGTCGAGGGTGGCGACCTTTACAGCGGCAAGGCCGACGTCATCGTCTGCGACGGCTTCACCGGCAACGTCGCGCTCAAGGTGAGCGAGGGCGTGGTCGAGGTCATCATCAAGATGCTGCGGGATTCGCTCCAGTCCAGCATTACCGGGCAGATGGGGTACCTGCTGGCCCGACGTGCGCTCAAAGGGTTCAAGAAGCGCCTGGACTATTCCGAATACGGCGGCGCGCCGTTGCTCGGCGTCAAGGGCGTGTGCATCATCTGCCACGGGCGGTCGAACGCGAACGCCATCAAGAACGCCATCTACGTGGCCGCGCAATACGCGGAAGCCCGGATCAACCAGCGCATCGAAACCGAGCTGAAGCGCTGGGAAGCCGTACAGGCGTAGCCGTGAACCGCCGCAGCGCGATTCTGGGGCTCCTGTTGCTCACGGTTCTGGGGAGCCCGGCGCTCTGCCAGAGGCTGAACCCGGTTCAGTGGAGCGTCGAGCCCCAACAGGCGGCGGCTCCGCCCGGCTCGAAGGCGGTCTACCTGCTCACGGCCCGGCTGGACCCCGGCTGGCATCTGTACGCGCTCAACGTCCCCAAGCCCATCAACCCGACCAGTATTCGCATCGGCGAGAACCAGGCCGTCGCCTCGGTGGAAGTCTACCAGCCGAGACCGCGCACGATTTTCGATCCGAATTTCGGCTTCAACGTCGATAGCTACGAGGGTCAGGCTGTATTTCGCATCGAGCTCGGCCTGGCGAAGGACGCGCCGGCCGGGCCGGTGGAGATTTCTTTTCTAACGCGTTTCCAGGCCTGCAACGCCAAGATGTGCCTGCCGCCGCGGCGCGTGGAATCCGCGGCTTCGCTGCTGATCGATCCGGCTGCCAGGCCGGCCACCATCGCGCCGATCCCGCCGGGGTATACGCTCTTCGATCCGAATGCCCGGCCGCCCGCCGCCGGAGGCGCGCCGCCCGCGCCCGCGGCCGCATCCGGCGGCCTGCTGGCGTTCGTCCTGGTCGCCTTCGGCTTTGGTCTGGCCGCGATCTTCACGCCCTGCGTTTTCCCGATGATTCCGATCACGGTCTCTTACTTTCTGAACAAGCCCGCCGGCTCGCGCGCGCGGAGCCTGGCGGATGCGTTGCTGTTCTCGCTCGGAATCGTGGTGCTGTTCTCCGCGCTGGGACTGGCGGCTACGGCGATCCTGGGCCCGTTCGGAGTGGTGCAGCTCGGCTCGAACGTGTGGGTGAACACGTTCGTCGCGCTGGTGTTCCTGGCCTTCGGCCTGAGCTTGCTGGGCGCGTTCGAAATCACCATCCCGTCGGGCGTGCTAACGCGTCTGACGCTAGCCTCGCAGGGCGGCGGCGTGCTGGGCACCCTGCTCATGGGGCTGACCTTCTCGTTGAGCGCGTTCGCCTGCGTGGGGCCGTTTGTGGGCACGCTGCTGGCCGCTTCGGTGTCTGGCGGCGGAGCGCGCCCGTTCGCCGGGATGCTGGCGTTTGCCATCGGCCTGGCCACGCCGTTTTTCTTCCTGGCGCTGTTCCCCTCCTACCTCAAGCGCATGCCGCGCAGCGGCGGCTGGCTCGAGCGGGTCAAGGTGGTGATGGGCTTTCTGGTGCTGGTTGCGATGTTCAAGTACCTGAGCGACGTCGACCAGGTGATGCAGTGGAACCTGCTCACGCGCGAGCGGTTCCTGGCGGTCTGGATAGTCCTGTTCGCGCTGGCGGGGCTGTACCTGCTCGGCATCCTGCGCCTGCGCGGGGGCGGTGCGGACGATGGGCCGGGGCCGGTCCGACTGCTGATCGGCGCGGCATTCGTGGCCCTGGCGGTCAGCCTGCTGCCGGGGCTGAGCGGCGCGCGGCTGGGGGAACTGGACGCTTACGTTCCGCCGCCGTCGGCATCGGCGCCCGCCGCGGCCGGCGACTACCGCGCTGCGCTCGCCAAGGCGCAAAGCGAGGGCAAGCGAGTCTTCGTCAGTTTCACCGGCCATGCGTGCACGAATTGCCGCTGGATGGAATCCAACATGTTCACGCGGCCGGAGATCGCGGCGGCTATGAAGGACTACGTGCTGGTGGAGCTTTTCACCGACGGCACCGACACCGCCTCAGCTCAGAACCAAGCGCTAGAGAACACGAAGTTTTCGACCGTGGCCATCCCCTACTACGCGATTCTGGACCCGGACGAGAAAGTGGTCGCGAGCTTCCCCGGCCTCACGCGCGACCCGCGGGAATTCCTGCGGTTCCTGCGGTCGGGAATGCATTAGAGATTCGTGGAACGCCCATCCGACGGTTGCCGAGGCATTCTGAGGGACATGTCGATATCCACTCAGAGGAACTTCGCGGGTTCTTTTGCGAAGATAGGAGGGATCAGCCATGCGCGT